>JGI24519J20070_1000047_pt1 | contig 54275 bp, 44 predicted proteins | sample LinPmetageLP43_FD_20070 | JGI IMG/M metagenome (IMG submission 20070) | reverse complement strand
GTTTCTGGTCAGGTACGCATCGAAAATCAATCAGATTCTAAGCATGTAGAAAGCATTTTAATTGCTTGTTTGGACGAGGGTTCGAATCCCTCCGGCTCCACTAAAATAGTATCAAAATTATTCAAAAGCCCCTTAATCGTTTGATTATCAGGGGTTTTTATTTTTTACGGTATCAAATGAATCGTTATGAAACCGTATTTTATGTGACCTATTCGGTGAGTACTTTTTTTAATAAAAAACACTCACCGATTTCCTTGTAATTATCTGATATAATGTTAATTATGAAAATGGTATTTTCCTTTTTTGTACCTTTATTTTTGTTAAAAAGATACCAAAAATGAACCATTCTTTCTCTCAATTATTTTACCTCAAAGGAAAACATTTTGAAAAAGACGTGAAAGTACCTATATACTTGCGTTTGACCGTTAATGGACAACGTAATGAACTCAGTATTTCCCGCAAAATAGAGCCAGAAAAATGGAATGCTAGGACAGGAAAAATGCGTGGAACGAACCTCGAAGCCAACGAATTGAATTCGTATTTAGATGCCGTCAGAAACAAAATAAACAAGATTCATGGTCGTCTTGTGGACGAAGGCAGACCCTTTAATTCTTCAGAAATAAAAAATCTTTACTTAGGCAAAGGAGAAAAAATTAAAATGCTGGTACAGCTCTTTGAGGAACATAACCTGCAAATGGAAAAATTGGTCGGGGTTGAATTTGCCCTTGGTACTTGGAAGCGATATCACACCACCAAAAAACATGTGAAGGAGTTCTTAAGGACCGAGTACCGGAAGGACGATGTTCCAGTTCGTGATGTCAATTTAAGGTTTATCAAAGGGTTCGAGTACTTTTTAAAAATAACCAAAGCATGTAATCATAATTCGGCTTTGAAATATGTCAACAATTTTAAAAAAATCATTCGAATGGCAGTAGCTAATGACTGGATATCCAAAGATCCATTCTATAACTACAAAGTTCAATTTAAAGTTGTGGAGCGTGAGTTTCTTTCCAAAGAGGAACTGCAAGACCTAAAAGACAAAGAAATCATTGGTGATCGTTTGAATGTGGTTCGTGACATGTTCGTGTTCTGTTGTTACACCGGACTTTCTTATGTAGATGTACAAAAATTGAATCGGGATAATATCGTTCGACACATTGATGGTAGTTTATGGATACAGGCAGAACGCACCAAAACTAAATCGAAACTAGGCATTCCATTGCTGCTGACTGCCGAGGCTATCCTGGATAAGTATAAAGACCATCCTAAAGTTGTCAACGGAGAATGTGTGCTTCCCGTTTTGAGCAACCAGAAATCTAATGCTTATTTAAAAGAAATCGCAGACCTCTGCGATATAAAAAAGAACCTTACCACGCACTTAGCACGACATACCTTTGCCACTACTGTAACTCTTTCCAACGGAGTACCAATCGAGACCGTTGGCAAAATGTTAGGCCACAAAAATTTGCGGACCACCCAACATTATGCAAAGATTATCAGCAAAAAAGTAGCTTATGACATGGAAATCTTAAAACAAAAGTTACTAGACATAGAGACGGAGCGAACCAAAAAAGTTAATAAGTCCTAGGTTCCTTATAAACTAGTGTTTGATTAACGAATCTAGTTGCCCCCAAATCTTACCATAACTTACCTGCGCATGGATCCTATGGAATTTTTGTAGTGTTCCGGCAGATAAGCGTCAAGCAAAAATTCCATAGGGCGCACCCTACTTACGGTTTGGAACACTATCTTTTTTCTCCATCCATTTCAAGTACGATTCGTAATGCCCAGGATTCTGGTCAAAATATCCTCCCAGGTTTGAAATTACTTCTTGCCCTCCCTCAGTAAAGGCCTTTTCTTTGACTTCCCCAATTCGGGAGACCTGCAGAGCAAGGTAACCTATGATGACCAAGGAAATGAACCAAATCGAGTAATGAATCCACAATTGTATTTTTGGTACCAGTCTAGCTTTCGAAATCTGATTGCTGATATCCTGAACCGACTCCTGAAGCCTTTCGATTTTGGTCTTCTCGGAATTCAGATGTTCTCGGAGCAACCTTTCAATTTCTGAAGTATCGGGCATTACTTTGATGTTTTCTACATTTTGGGTCAACTTTTCCAATCTAATGATGGACTTGTTGAACCCATCCAACTCTTCGGTGAGCAGTTCCATTACCTCGTCCAGTTTTTTATATCCCATAGCTTTTTGTTTTTAAAATCCTATTCCGGTATCGATGGCCCTTTTGATGGTTTTTTTGATGATATTTTTGGCGATGCTTGTGGCTAAATTAGTACTCATTTCCAAGGTCTTCCCCATAAGCTGGACCGATTTGCCGACCTCTTTTGGTTTTGCAATACCTTTATTCAGTGAAAGTTGTGCCATGATCTTTCCTCCGGACATGGAGCGGTGTACCTCACTGGCTTTGAAGTTAAGACCGTGATATTGGAATCGGAAGCCCTGTAACTTATTGGCCCGGTTTATTGTCGGGATGACTTCCACATTCCTTTCTTTCATGGTCTTGATGTAGGAGTCCAATGTTTTTGGCCTTTCGGTCTCCATCACTCTTTGATGTATGTTCTTTATTTCGAGACGTACCTGTATCGAATTCAGTTCCTTTTCCCGTTGTACTTCCTTGACCGTGGTTAGTCCCATTTCCTTCGCTACGTTCTCGGCGGCCAGTTGGCTCCGCTTCCCGATATAACTGTCATTGTAGGCCTTGCCATCAAAACCGATACGGTTAACGTACGAGTGGACATGGGTATGCGCCTTGTCCCTATGGACAAAGGCGATGGCCTGCCTTTCCTTCAATTGCATTTCCTTGATAAACTTTTGTGTCAATTCCCCTAATTGTTGCTTGGAAAGGTTCCTACCATCCTCTTGGGTCGGACTGAGTATAAAACTTAGGGTATTCTTTTGGCAGCGGATATTCTCTTCCTGTATCAACCTGAACTCCTCGGTGATCTCTTGGGGATTGTTACCTGCCAAATGTTGGCTCAAAACGATTTCCGCATCCTTCTCCTGGTTCCAACCGTAATCGATACTTGTACCCGTATGTGCTATGGACGTTCCTTTGCCGATCATTACTTCGCTCTTTTAAAATTATAAAGGTGTGTCCGTATTTCCTCCGCCAATTGCTCCACCTCGCTGGCCAGTTTAGGGTTGTGTTTCCTGAACATATTACCAATGCGCGTAAAATTCCCCTTGTACTTCACCAGCATTTTATAATGGTCCGATTGTTCCTCGGTCAACCGTTCGATAATGGCATTGCCGAAAGCGGAACTGCGGCAATATTCGGAGAGGGAAAGTCCTGCCCGTTCCGCCCTTTTCCTGAGCAGTTTTTTCTCGTAGATGGAGCATCTAAATTTGATGTACGTACGTTTCATTTCTTTTTTACTTTGTGACCATCGGGAGTAAAGCGAGTTTGACTTTGTGGCAACAAAGACACATCTCGCGCTTCCTGATCGAGTCCCTTTTTTGCATTAAAGATGAGCCATTCGTTCATATCCTTGAACCCTTCGTAAAGCATTGATCTGTCCAGGCAGTTATTGGAACGGGCCATCAACTTTTGCGTCGCTCCTTTTCCATTTTGGTCATTGTCCAAATACAGGTCGATTTGGCTATAACTATCAATAACCTTCATACCTTTCTTTAGAAAGGCAGTAGAGTTCAAGACCAGAAAATCATATTCCAAATTTGATTCTTCGGTACCCTCTAAAATAGATAACAGGTCGAACATCCCTTCGGTAACGATGAGTTTTTCATTTCCATTTTTGATATGCGTGATATCCTTGGGTGAACTACTATTCTTATAATATTTGTTCCGTAGTTCCCATCCGCCAGAATCGTTCTTTAATCCAATGCCAAAATATCGCCTTCCTATGTTCAGATAGTAGACTTCCATACAAATGGCCGATGCTGTCGAAATGGAAATCCTTCGTTCAAAAAGGTATTTTAAAAGACCATAATGCAGGATAGGCCGTGCATGAAGAATCTGTATTCCATTATGGTTATCCTTGCTTAAAACTGGCCGCTGTTGAAAAGAGAAAGAGGCCCGATCCTGTTCCAAAAACCTTAAAGTTTCCTTTACCGAGGATTTGGTGATTATACACACCAAGTCGATAACATTACCTCCGATTCCTTCCCCATGGTCGTACCATCTATTGAGTTTCTTGGACACCTTGAAAGAGGCTTGGGTTTCTGAGCGGATAGGGCTCAGGAACCAAGCTTCTTTGTCGTTCTCCTTGGTCGGAAAGTGCCCTAGTTTTGCCAGCGCTTTTTCGATGGGAAAAGCTCGGGCTCTTTCACACGATAACTTATTTTTTCTTTTTTCTATCATCAGCCAAATGGTTTTTCCTATTTTTTGATGATATGATGACAACACCTTCTAAGGCCCCTACAGTATTAGGTTTTCACTGTCATCGTTTTGTCATCACTTCATCGTTTTTCTTTTTTTATCAGTGTTTTCCATCATCATTATTTTTTTTGATGACAGAATGATGACAGTTTGATGACAGCCTCGGCACCGATGAACATTGGCCTTGTCCTATTCCGTCATCGTATCATCGAAATTTTTGTTCAAAAGTCTTTTTCCACAGTAAAGTACCTTCCTTTGGCATCAGTCATGTGGATATCCCCATCGCTCCAAATGGTCACTTTTTGGTATTTGTTAGAGTTGTCCTGGTTGACAAGTTTCCAATCGTTCTTCAGTAATTTCCGCAACTGGGTCAATTCGGTCTTGACACGGGTTTTGTTCAGCAGGTGCAGCGCATCGATGGGACATAGATGTATTTCCTCCAGTTCGAACTTTTCTATGACACTGAAAAGGATACTGGCCAGTTCCTTCTCTACCCGGTTCCGGTTGTTCTGTACCAATCTTCTTAACGCGGCTGTCCTAATCTGTTTTGGGACGAACCACATTCTGGTGGTGTGCTCACTCGATAACTGCCGCTTTTGCATGTAATGTAGAAAGGCGGGCAGTCGATTCAGGAAATCGGTCTCCTCTTTTTTGAGCACGGGTATTTTCAGGACCCAAAATCGGGTCTCGTTTCCGTCAATCTTGATAAAATTATCCTCATTGTTGCTGCATAGGACGAACTTGCCAAAGAACTCCACTTCCCTTTTATCCTTTCCCTTGGCCTCCAACTTGTTGATATTGGTGGTGCTCAGGTATTTGATCCGTTCCGTCAATTCTTCTTTGTTGAACAGTACTACGTCAATGCAGATGAGCAGCTTGTTCGCCCAGTCCGCATTGAACTGACTGCTGAAACTATCATTGGTCAGATAGGTCATGTTATTGTCGAAGATGGCCTTCAGCCATTTCAAAAAAGTACTCTTGCCTGTGGAACGTTCCTTGGATACCAGACAAAGAATGGGAAGTACCTGTACCGCTTTTGTATACAGTAATTGTAGGTAGTCCAATCCTAGTTCATAGTGTTTTCCGAAAATGTGTTTCACAAAATTCAATGAATATCGGCATTCCCCCTCTTTTGGGATTGCCGGCAATGGGGAATAGATATTGTAGAACCCTTTATATTCCTGTTTAAAATGGATATGATTGGGGATACAGGTAAAACCATCATATTTTGGAACCTTGCTAAGGTAATCCTTGCCATGGTCCTGGCGGATGGTCTCGATGTTCCAATGCACCAAGATTTCGTTAAAATGTCCGGCGATGGTCGGTGCCTGCACCAATTTGTAGTACGATGTTCCCACCCGTAAGTAAGGTACTGTTTTCATAAAAAATGTTTTGAACACCCAGGGGATTCCCAAGATGTAATAATGAATTTTGAAAAGTTTAGAAAAGCAAATTCCTATCGAATAGGCTTCGCTATCGTTTCGATTTCCTGGATGGGTTTCCGTTCGTTCTGGAGCAACCAATCCTCTATTTTCTTCCGTTCGAAAAAGATCAGTTTTCCGTTGGGTTTGGAGTGCGGAACGGTCACAGCAGCGGTAAGTTTGTAGAGATAGCTTCTGGATATTCCTGTATAGTCACAGGTCTCCTCGAAGGTAAGTATCTTCTTGTTGACCATCAAAAGTCTTTCCAAACGGTCCAGCCGTTCAAGTACCATTATAGTGTCCATTTTGCTTCTTTTTTAAGGTTACGAAATGAACAAAAGCGCTTTTGTTTTCCTTCAATATTTTTACTAGATAAATGTATGAAAATAGGTAAACAGCACTATAGAACGATACAATTAGTTATCCACAAATAATTGATATACAGCGTATTGAATTAAAATATGCCAAATGGAATTAAATTCAGGAGACTGTAATTTTATTCGGTTCCATTTGATGCCGAATGGAACCATTTTGAATCTTGGCAAAATACCCCATTAATAAGGGTATTGTAGGTTATCAACAATTGAAATGGTAAACATACTATATCACAAGCTTTAAAAGACCAAATTTTAATATATAAATTGTCAGATATATTTCGATATTATATTGGAATATCCTTTTCAACATTCTTTCGCTAAACGATCTTGGAATAGGAAAACATAAATATTTAATATAAAAAGGAAAAGAATTAACCATTGTAATTCAAACAATTTACTTAGGAATTTTGAACTAATTCGTCTAACTTCTATTGTGTACACCGAAGGAAAAGATTTAAGCAATTTTCCAAGTAAGATTTCTATATTCTAAAATTTTAATTATATGCTAAAACACCTAATGACCTTATCTGTTCTAAATAACAACATTTTTTTTCCATAATATAAGAATTACTTTGTAGACATTAAACCGAGAGTAGGGATATCATATTCCTATTAATTCTTATATTAATTGACTCGTGGTCAGCAGTACAGTAATATGCATGTTAATTATATATGATGAGTTGATTTTTGCTAATATTAGATGCTTGGCTTAGTTCTTTGTTAATGTCTATTTCTTTCTTTTTTCATATGTAGATTTTTTGATTCGCCGTAAACCCGACGTGCGATACTAGAGCAATATTCTAATTAGATTTTTTATTACAGATTGGAAAGTTCTGCAATTAGATTTCCAATAAAGTCTCTTGGAAAATTTTATAGAATTGAATTTATAAGAAAGTTAATTATACCCCAACATGATATTGAATTTTGTCTTGATGGTATTTATCAATTGATAGATCTTCATGACTTCTTTGATTATAAAAATATTAACAAATAAGCTGTAATCACTTACATTTCTTTTTTTTCTTTGTTATAGTTTTACTAGGTCTTAAAATAGGGACTCGTGTATTTGAGTACACATAAAAAAGCAACCTTTTTTACTTAATGTATCTTTTAATAAATTAAAATATTTTGAATATTAAATTATCACTATTATTATTGACTATTTCATTTCTTTGTTCTTGCTCAAATAATGATGATCAGAATGAAAATAATTCAAAGTGCTTTTCCCCGACACAAAATCTTTCAAATGCATATGAACCAGGCTCTGTTGGTTGTGATTGTGATTCAGAAAATGATGCTAACATTTGTGTTCAAGACGAAAAAGGAAGCAATGTTGCTTTAATTTGTTCAGAAAAGAAATGGATTGTAGTAGAAGATGGTCCTTGTAATCCTGGGAAAAGTTAAAAATTTCATTAGCTGAATTCTTATTAAATAAAGATTGTAATATCAGTAGTACTAAACTTGAATAAAAGAAGCTAATGCCATTTCACTGCTTATACTGAGAAATTCCCAGTAATAGTTCATAGAATTTTTTGACAGCTTTCTTTTCATAAGCTTCGTTAAGAGAAATAATCATGATGTCTCGCTTCATGTTTTTCCCTTCAATCGGAATACCTACCACCTCTTTATCATTTACGCTTGAGTCACTCAAAATAGTATGCCAATGACCAGTCTTTACAATTTCAAATAAAGTAGGAATGTCATTAATTTCCATACAAATTTTGGGTGTAAGGTCTTTTTGTTTAAATGAATCGACAAAAAATTGAATGGTACTATATCCACTGAAAGGTAAAGCCAATGGAAGTTGCGCAACTTCTTCAAGAAGAATACTTTTTTTATTCGCAATTGTTGATTTTTTAGATGCTACTAGTACCATATTAGAGCTCAGAAGTTTTTGGTATTTAAGATGAGGATGTTCAAGACCTTCATGAAACGTCAAAACAAAATCAAACAGATGTGAATTAAGCTTTTCGAGCAAATCTTTAGTGGTACCAAAGACCACTTGAATTTTAATATTGGAGTATTGCACTGCGAAATCGGCCAAGGCTTTGGCAAAAATAATTCGCATGGAGTACACTACACCTATAATAAGTTCACCAGTTATTAGATTGTTCAAATCCTTTAGAAGCAATAATCCTTCATTCGCTTTATTCAAGCTCTCCATGGCATATTCACTAAACATATTGCCCGCCTCTGTAAGGATTATTCGTTTCCCGATTCGATTAAACAATGGTACATTTAACTCAATTTCAAGTTGTTTAATTTGCTGCGATAATGTGCTCTGGCTAATATTCAAAATTTTTGCCGCTACTGTAAAATTTAACTCCTCTTTTGCCTTAAGAAAGTATTTAAGCTGTCTAAGTTCCATAATTATAAATCGGTTTTATCGATTATTCTCATCGAAAAATAACGTTTTACAAATATAGAGTTTATACTGATATTTGATTTTTGTTCTTAAAATGAGAATGTTACACGTACCTACAAAAAATAAAATATGAAAAATAAACTTATAGTATCATTATTACTTTTAACCTTATGTTATACTGGATTGAGTCAAGACATCTCGTCTCCCACAATTAAAAATCACAGTTCGGCAGTCGCAGTAAAAGGCTTGATTAAAGTGTCCATTATGTACCCATTTTCAGAAAACACAGATTTTGATATGGAATACTATGAAACCAAACATATGCCAATGGTTGCAGGATATCTTGGGTCAAATTTGGTGAAATATACTATTGAAAAAGGACTTGCTAGTGGTATTCCTAATACACCATTACCATTTATCGCTATTGGTTCTTTTTATGTAAAAAACCTAAAAGAATACCAGGCATCTATTGGACCCAATATTGAGACTATAAGATCTGACTTCTCTAATTATACCGACATAAGACCAGTTATTTTGGTTAGTGAGATTTTGAAGTGATTTTCCAATCTCATGAATAGTATCATTTTTAATTTTCTATTAATTAAGATATTATCCACATATTAATTAAGAGAAGTGTGTATTAATTGGAAAGGCGATAAAACCTCATGAAAATAGTTATAATTTAAGAAAAAATGATAATTTTCTTCTATTTTTAAACTATTAGCTTCCTTTTAAATTCACAAAATAAGGCATAGTTCTAATCTGTGCTTTATTGATATTTGAACTTTGTTTCGAAATAATTTGAGTAAATAATCTATAATTGAAGTCTTAGTCCTTTATGAGCTTTTCAATAAATACTATTAAATTTACTCGATATCAATACAAATGGATTTTAATAATTTAAGCGGAATTGTTCCGTTAGATTTAGCTTCTGAAATTTTAAACCTATTAGAAACGAAAGAGTTTCCTAAAAACTATTTGTTGCATAAGCAAGGAAGAGTATGTAAACATATTTACCTTGTACAAAAAGGAATAGTTAGGACGTTTTTTTATAAAGAAGGCAAAGACATTACCGTTCATATTGCTTCTGAAGGGGAGTTAATAACAGCCATCGACAGCGTCATAAGTTTAAAAAAAACCGATATAAGGTTGAAGTATTAAAAGATAGTGAAATTCATGGAATACCTTATAAAGCACTCCAATCTTTAATGACCAAACACCTTCATTATGAAAAATATATGAGGCTAATTTTGGAAAAACTACAATAAGAAGCAGATTAAAGACCAATATGAAAGAAAAAATCTATTTCCTAAACTGATTTTTATACTATCCACACAAAATTAAATTTAGTTAAAATCGTATTAACAAATGATAATTTTTTGTTAATGCTATAATATAACATGTTATACTTTTGAAGTATCTGAAAAATTCATAGCTAATATTTATGAATTCAACAGTTTTGGTGTTTAAATTTTAAAACTCGAGTAATGACTAATTATTTAGCCGAGCTCATAACTTATTAATTGATTATGGAAATCCAATTTTTTAGAAAAATTTTATTTTCGCTAATTTTCTTAGCGAGCTTATCGATATATTCCCAAAGTGTTTCGGGTACAATATCTGATAAAAATAGCCCTTTAGCAGGTGCAAATGTGATTGTTAAAGGTACGAGCAATGGCACTACAGCCGATTTTGATGGTAATTACGTGATTCAAAATGTTCCAACAAATGCCACTTTAATATTCTCATATATTGGTTATACTTCGAAAGAGATTTCAGTAAATGGACAAAGCACTATAAATATAACATTACAAGAAGATTTTCAAAGTTTAGATGAAGTTGTCGTTGTTGCTTACGGAACGTCTACCAAAAAAGATATAACGGGCGCAGTTGGTGTGGTAAGTGGCGAAGACTTGGCAAAATTTCCTACCTCGACAGTAGATCAAGCATTACAAGGCAGAACGGCAGGTGTGCAGATTACGTCAAATTCTGGTGCTCCAGGCGCTTCCGTAAGTGTAAATATTAGAGGTACTGGATCATTTACTACAACCACCCCATTATATGTTGTGGATGGTTATCCTACCCAAGATATATCTTATTTGAATCCAAATAATATTCAATCAATCTCAGTATTGAAAGATGCATCTGCTGGTGCAATATATGGGGTAAGAGCGAGTAACGGTGTGGTAATTATTGAAACCAAAAAAGGAACTAACGGTAAAGTAACCTTTGAAGTTGATTCTTGGTCTGGATTTCGCTTACAACCTAAATTTCTTGATGTTCTAGATGCCCAGACCTTTGCTAATTTCGCAATCGGACTGTCGCAAGAAAATAATGGCCCTGATCAACCTAATCAGCAATTAGTGCCTTTTGAGGGCTGGAATGATCCTTCTAGTTTAACCAATGTTAATTGGCAAGATTTCGCCTTTAATAGCGGTTTTAGGACTTCGACAAATATGACCGTTAGAGGCGGTGGCGATAATTCACGTTTTGCATTCACTGGCGGGTATATTGATGAGGACGGTGTTGTTGTAGGCTCATCTTATAAAAGGTATAACGCTGGTCTAAATGGACAATTTGATGTAACCGATGATTTTAGAATAAAAGGCGATATTAAGTACGCTTATACAGAAAGTACGGTGAAATTAAACCAAGGGTTTTACAATATTGTAAAACTAATTGGAAATGTTCCTCATTTGGCGAATAGTAACGCTGTCAATGCACAAGGTGAAACAAATGGTACAAATCTTCCTTTTGATGCAAAGGGAAACTATGGTGGTTATCCTGATATTTCTCAACAAACTTTTCGAGGTAGTACTAATGTGATTGGGAATGCTCTTCAAAATGAGAACCAGAATGGAAGTACAAATGTTCAGATTAATATGGGGTTTGAATATGATTTTTTCAAGGATTTTACTGCTAAACTGAATGTTGGTGGAAATTCAAATACCTATTTCAGTCAAAACTTCAATCCTCAGTTTTATAGAAGTCAAGTAAATGTTGATCTTAATACTTCTGCCTTATTTGATGTACAAACAAATGTCAATAATGAAGTATTAGGAGAATTCTTATTAGAATATAATAAGGAATACGGAAAACATAAGATTGATATTCTGGGCGGAATATCAGGCCAAAGAAATTATTTTAAGAGAATAAGGAACCGAGGTGCTGGTTTTCTAAATAATGAAATACGAGATATATCACAGGCAGCTGACGTGCAAATTGTAGAAGGGTACCGAACAAGGAGAACTTTGGCTAGTTATTTTGGACGGTTAAATTATAATTTTGATAGCAAATATTATATAACTGGAACAATACGTCGAGATGGTGTTGGTGATACATTTGGTGCAAATAACCTTTGGGGGGTTTTTCCTTCGATTGCAACGGGTTGGAATATTGATGAGGAAAATTTTATGAAAGATAGTTTTTTTGATATACTAAAATTGAGAGGAAGTTGGGGGGAAACTGGTAGCTTCTTTGGGATTGACCCGTTTCAGTTTGCTGTATTTTATTCTGCAGGTAATGCTAACAATGATGCTAATTATGATTTTGGAGGAGTTACCTCACAAGGGCTATATCCATTGGTATTGCCGAATCCTGATTTAAAATGGGAATCTCAAATACAAACTAATATTGGTCTTGAAACAGAGTTATTTAATAGAAGCGTATATCTAACAGTAGATTTGTTTAAAAAAGAGGCTTCAGATTTCCTTTTTCGTGAGCCTATACCAATTCAAAATGGTTTTGGATTTCGAGCCGTTAACTCTGGTAATGTTGTAAATAAAGGTTTGGAAGTATTATTAGGCCATAGAAAAATAGAAGGTGATTTTACATGGGATGTTTCGGCTAACTTAACAGTATTGGACAATGAGATTACCGAATTGACCTCGCAACAAGACTTTGTAGTTCTTAACTCAGAATTCGTACCTAGCTTTAGTACAGCTAACTTTTGGTTCGGTCTTACTAGGTCAGAAGTCGGTGGTCAAGTGGGTTCTTATTATGCTTTTAGAGCTGATGGATTGTTTCAAACTCAAGCGGAAGTTGATGCTGCAAATACTAATGCACAAGCTTCTGGATTTGACTTTTATCAATCGGAAAATACTTCTCCAGGAGATCGTAAGTTCAAGGATTTGAATGGAGATGGTCGTATAGATGGGGATGACAGGGAAATTATTGGTAGTCCAATTCCTGATTTCTTTGGAGGGTTGAATATGAACTTTAGCTATAAGGATTGGGATTTTGGAATTGATATTTATGGTTCTTACGGGAGTGAGATAATGAATTTTACTAGATTAGAACTTGAAACTGCTGGTGGTTATGGGTTGGGAGATGCATTTACCAACATCGGAACTAATTATTTCAACGGCAGATGGACAGCAGCGGGAACAAGCAATACGTATGCAAGAGCAATAGGTTCTGATACTGAAATCCAAAATGGAAGAGCCTCTGATTACTACATGGAGGACGGTTCATTTTTGAGATTGAGAAATGTACGGATAGGATATAATTTTAACAATAAACTAACCGATAATCTTGGTATGACTAGTGCCAAGGTTTATTTAAGTGGTCAAAATCTAGCTACAATAACTGGTTACTCAGGTTACGATCCTGAAGTAGGTCAAAATGCGGATATCAATGGAGTAAATAATGCCCAAACAAGGGGAATTGATGCTGGCCAATACCCTATATCTTCATCAATAACTCTAGGGGTTAATTTACAATTCTAAAAAAAAAAATTATGAAAAAAAGTAAATTATTAGGAATTTTAACGGCTATCGGTGCCATTGTTATGGTAATTTATAGCTGCTCGGACGAAGCATTACAAGATTCTAAAACCGATGGTGTCAGCGACGCCACCGTATATACTTCTGAATCTACCGCTGTAGCTACAATTACAGGTATATATGATGCATTCCAAAGTGCATATGGAGGTCCAGATGGTATTCCAGCAGAATATAATACCAAGGCCATTCAAACTTTGGATAGGCTGACGCAAGATTGGAAGGGAAATGGAACGGATGAAGAATTTAGACAATTTGAACTTACTCCAGATAGTGAGATTCCAACCAAATTGTGGCCTGTGCATTATTACGGTATAGGTAGGGCAAATGTTGCACTTCTAAATTTGCAACCTGCTATTGATGCTGGTAATATAAACGAAGAATTAGGCAGTAGACTTATTGGTGAGGCATTGGTATTGCGAAGTATTTTTTATTATTATTTAACAGGTACAATGGGTGGTGTACCATTAATATTAGAGCCAACGACAGGAGACTCAGATTTTTTTGCTCCCAGAAATACTGCGGAGGAGGTTTGGAACCAATTAGCATTTGATTTAGAAGATGCAGCTGATAGATTACCATGGAGCTATGACATTGAAAAAGGTAGGGTTACCAAAGGAACTGCCTACGCTATGTTAGGTAGTGTATACATGTGGTTAGGTAGATATGATGATGCCGTAAAAGCATTTGAAGAGTTAGAGGGTCGTTTCTCTTTAGAGGAAAATTTTTTAGACATACATGCTCTTGAAAATAAAAATGGGAAGGAATCTTTATTCGAAATTCAATTTAATGATAATGGGGATTTAGGCTGGAATAGAAATGAGGAAAAAACATACCTTCAATCGTTTAACATGCCTTCTGAAATAAATGGTGGTTCTTATGGTGGGATTCCAACGGTGGCCCTTTATGATTCTTTTGAAGCTGGTGATTTAAGAAGGGATTTTACCATTATTGCCCCAGGTGAAGAGCATCCAGATCCGCTAATCAATATTTCTGACTATCCAAATATTCAAGCAAATTATGGTGGAATGAATACTCTAGGTTCTAAAGAACAACCTTGGTTAGGTAATGATGGTTCTGTTGGTAGAACAGGTTATTATGCAGTAAAAACATGGAGAAATCCTCTAATAAGTGGATGGAACGGACCAAATATCTTCAGTGGACAAAATCATATTTGGCTACGATATGGTGAGGTTTTGATTAGTTTGGCGGAAGCTCAACTGAAAAGTGGTAATGGTAATCCAATGTCAACTATTATGAGAGTAAGAAACCGAGCTTGGGGAGGTTTAGCTCCAGTTCCTACAGGCGACATGATGGATATCATTTTTGATGAATATAGACATGAATTGGGGGGTGAATTCTCGTTGTGGCTTTGTTTGAGAAGAACTGGCGAAGTTGGTGATTACATGCTTAATGAGTTTGGTATCACTATACCTACAGGTCGTGATTTGTTACCCATTCCTAGAATTCAAATAGATATTAATCCGAATCTTGAACAAAATCCGGGGTATTAAATTATTTTAATTAAATCAGAAAATATTTTAGGGCTTTGATAAAAATCAAAGCCCTTTTTAATTTAGAAATAAAATATTTAACATTGATATTATGAGACCCATTTGTGTTGTTCTAATTATGTTAGGTGTACTTGTATCCTGCAAAAAACTAGAACCTGTTAATAAACAATTTATTCTTTTAGACGTTGAAACTACTGGAATTTCATTTTCAAATGATATTCTAGAAACCGATAGTTTAAATTACTTCACCTATCCTTATATGTATATGGGGGGTGGTGTAGCTGCAGGAGATATTAACAACGATGGTCTCGTTGATCTTTTCTTCACAGCAAATATGATATCGAATAAACTTTACTTGAACAAGGGAGAATTTAAATTTGAGGATATAACAGAGAAAGCAAAAATTACAGGAGATGATAGGTGGTTTACTGGTTCGACAATGGTTGACATTAACAATGACGGATTTTTAGACATATATGTAAGTGTTTCTGGAAAAGAGGGGAATAGAAAGAATTTACTTTACATTAATAATGGTGATTTAACCTTCACTGAAAGTGGTGAACTATATGGAATTGACCATAATGGGCATACAACACAAGCTACCTTTTTCGATTATGATAGAGATGGACATCTGGATCTTTATTTAGCTAATTATCCTCCTACAAAATTCAACAGTCCTGTAGATTTATATTGGTATAGAATGAACAATCCTAAGATTGAAGCTTCAGATATTTTATATCGAAATAATGGAGATGGTACATTTAGTAATGTTACATCTGAAGCCGGAATATTAAATTTCGGCCTTTCATTAAGCGCTACTGCTGGAGATTTCAATAATGATGGTTGGCCAGATATTTATGTTTCTAATGATTTTGATTCTCCTGACTTTTTTTACCTCAACCAGCAAGACGGTACTTTTAAGGAAGTTTCACGCACTGTACTTAACCATACTTCTCAATATGGTATGGGTGTTGATGTAGCAGATTATAATAATGATAATTTATTAGACTTTGGTCAAATGGACATGACCCCAGAAGATAATAAAAGATCAAAGGCCAATATGGGAAGTATGAACCCTTCAATATTCACAAAAATGGTCGACTATGGATTATTTTATCAATATATGCAGAATAGTCTTCAATTAAATAGAGGTATTGATAGTAATGGTGATCTTAAATTTAGTGAGGTTTCAAGAATTTCAGGTATCGCGACAACAGATTGGAGTTGGGCAATACTTTTTTCGGACTTGGATAATGACGGCTGGAAGGATATATTCATTTCTAACGGAAGTAGAAGAGATATAAATAATAAAGATTACTTCAAGAAACTAAGTGTCAAACTAAGATTTGATAAAAAATTATCTTCTGAAGAAATAGAACATATACCTTCTGAAAAAATAAGTAATTACGTATACCATAATAATAAAGATTACACTTTCGACAATGTAACAGAAGTATGGGGCATGGATAATGCAACATTTTCCAACGGCGCTGTTTATACTGATCTTGATAACGATGGTGATTTAGATATAGTGGTGAATAATATAGATGAAATGGCATCCATATATAAAAACAATAATCTTGCGGCTAATAACTATATTAAAATCAAATTAATAGGACCATCAAAAAACACTTCTGGTATTGGTGCAAGGATTTATATAATTACAGAAGAAAACCAGCAAATGCAAGAATTAACTCTTTCGAGAGGTTTCCAATCGTCCGTAGCACCAGAATTTCATTTTGGTTTAGCAAAAAATAAAGAAATCTCAACTTTGAGAATAGTTTGGCCAGACGGTAAAGAGTTTATAAAAGAAAATATTGCTGCAAACCAGACTCTTGAAGTTAACTATAACGATGCATCTGAAGTAGTAAAAGAACCTGCTCAAGATAAGAGATTATTTCAGACAGTGAACTCTGAAGCACTCAATGTTGATTTTGTTCATACTGAAAACGAATACGATGACTTCGAGAAAGAAGTGTTATTACCACATAAAACTTCTATGCTAGGCCCAGGTATTGCCGTAGCTGATGTTAATAATGACGGTTTAGAAGATTTTTATGTTGGTGGGGCAGCCAATCAGAGTGGAAACATGTTTTTGCAAACAAAAGACGGAACTTTCAAAAAAATTAATGAATCGATATGGCTAGAAGATAAAAATTCTGAAGATATGAGCGCAGTATTCTTTGACGCAAATGGTGATGATTATATAGATCTTTATGTAGTTAGTGGCGGAAATGAATTTGAAGCAAATTCGCCAGAACTACAAGATAGATTATACTTGAATAATGGCTCTGGTGATTTTCATAAGGCTAAAAACTCTTTACCATCAATGCTTATAAGTGGATCGAAAGCGGTGCCAGAAGATTTTGACAACGATGGGGATATGGACTTATTTGTTGGTGGCCGATTAATTCCTGGTCAATACCCTTGGCCTACAAATAGCTATTTGCTAGAAAACAACAAAGGTATATTTAAGGATGTAACTAAAACCCTTGCGCCCGATTTTGAGAAAATAGGAATGGTAACCGATGCGGTTTGGACAGACTTTGACAACAACGGAACAAAAGATTTGGTATTGGTGGGGGAATGGATGTCTATTCAATTTTTCTCAAACACCTCTAAAGGTTTTCTTAACGTCACTGAGAATACTGGAATGGATAATACCGAAGGATGGTGGTTTAGTATTACTTCTGATGATTTTGATGGTGATGGCGATATAGATTTTGTCGCTGGCAACCTTGGCCTGAACTACAAATATCAAGCTACCGAGCAAAACCCCTTCGAAGTATTTGCAGATGATTTTGATAAAAATGGTAAAAAAGACATTGTGTTGAGCTATTATAATTTTGGCACATTATTTCCGTTACGTGGCAGATCATGCTCTTCACAGCAAATACCTTCAATAAGTAAAAAGTTCGAGGATTATAATTCTTTCGCTTCGGCTAATCTAGTTGACGTGTACGGTAAAGAAGAATTAGATTCTGCAGAAATTCATTATGAGGCAAAAACTTTTGCAACAAGTTATATAGAAAATTTAGGAAATGGAAAGTTCAAAATATATAAACTTTCAAACGAAGCCCAATTTTCTTCTGTCAATAAAATTATTGTTAAAGATTTCAATCGAGATGGAAACAAAGACATACTACTTGGTGGAAATCTTTTTTCTTCTGAGGTTGAAACTCCCAGAAACGATGCCTCAATAGGGTCTTATTTAAAAGGTGACGGGAATGGTAATTTCTATCCTGTACTGAATCAGCAGAGTGGCTTATTTTTAACTGGTGATATAAAAGATATAGGTGAAATACGTATTGGAAATTCTGAGTTCCTTATTGCATCAAAAAATAATGATGAGTTACAATTCATTAAACTAGAATAATTCTGAATAATAATAATACATAAAATCTAAAATTTATAATCCGTAATACTCATATAGAACAAATTCAAATACCTTATTAATTGTGCAAGAGATTGATTAAAAAGTATCAAAAATAAGTTTGACGTTCCTATATATTTGTATTCATTTATCAGACCCATATGCTAATATTCATTATTGAAAATGTTTAGCGTGAATATTAGTATTTACTTAATTCAAATAAATATGCTAAAGAAATTTATTGGAGCCTCAGGCGTTTTTATCATTTTTGCAATGCATTCGTGTAAATCTTATAAAAATGTAATTAAATTAACTGAAGTAGTAGATACTAATGCGACAATTGAAACTAGAAACCTGTTTCAAAAAATACAAAATATTAAAGATTTCGGCTATGCATTTGGCCACCAAGATGCTACTTCATATGGTATTGGATGGAAAAATGATGGTAAAGAATACAGAAGTGATGTAAATGAAGTTTCAGGCGATTTTCCAGCTGTATATGGCTTTGAAATTGGCCATATCGAGTTGGGCGATATTCAGAATTTGGACACTGTTAACTTTGTTTTAATGAAAAAGCTTATACGTAAAGCCTATAAAAAAAAAGGAATTATTACTATAAGTTGGCATCCTGATAATCCATTATCAAAAAAAAGTGCTTGGGATACCACACAAGTCGTTAAGTACGTTCTTAAAGGAGGGGCCTTCCACACAAAATATAGAGGATGGTTGCTTAGGGTTGCTGATTTTCTAAATGACCTTAAAGATAAAAGAGGAAACGCTATACCTGTCATTTTTAGACCATATCATGAAATGAATGGTTCTTGGTTTTGGTGGGGTGAAGGTAATTGTAGTACTGAGGAATACCAGCAACTATGGAAAGAAACGATTGATATTCTTTCAAATGAATATAACGTTCACAATTTGCTATATGCGTATTCAGTAAACACTTTTCAAACTAAAGATGAGTATTTGAAATATTATCCTGGCGATAAATATGTTGATATTTTGGGTGTAGATATATATCAACATGGAACCGTTGACGATTTTGTTATTGCGCTTCAAACAGACCTAAATATATTAAGTGAAATTTCAAAAGAAAAAAACAAACCCTTTGCCTTAACTGAAGCTGGGTTGAATAAAATAAACATCGATAATTGGTGGACACATATTTTGGACAAAAATATTTCTGGATATGATATTTCTTGGGCTTTATTTTGGCGTAATGCGTGGCCAAATCATTATTTCGTTCCTTTTTCTGGTGCTACAAGTAGCGCAGATTTCGCGAACTTCAAAAAACTCCCTCATGTATTGTTTTTGAAAGACATCAAGAAAATAAGATAAAAGCGAAAATTAGGTAAACTTTTAATCATGACTAATAATAAAATTCCAACGAACACCCCGGTTGAATTTCAAAAGTTGTTTACAGAATATAATCAATTGATCGATAGAAAAAACATAATTGAAACTAAATCGAATGGTATATATCATAGATTTAAATATCCTGTAATAACTTCTGAACATGTTCCAATTCCTTGGCGTTATGATTTAAACCCTCTTTCCAATCCATATGTGTTAGAAAGAATTGGGGTTAATGCCGCTTTTAATGCTGGTGCAATAAAATGGAATGGAAAATACGTACTTGCAGTTAGGGTTGAAGGAGCGGATAGAAAATCTTATTTTGCTTTTGCAGAAAGCTCTAACGGCATAGATTCCTTTAAATTTTGGAAAAAGCCTCTTTTGCTTCCTCAGAATGATGAACCCGATGTAAATGTGTATGATATGCGGTTGGTTAAACATGAAGACGGCTATATATATGGAATATTTTGCACAGAAAGAAAGGACACAAGTGCACCGGTCACCGATTCATCTGCGGCAATTGCCAATGCAGGCATTATAAGGTCTAAAGATTTAATTTCTTGGGAGCGCTTACCAGATCTTATTTCTACAGCAAAACAACAACGCAATGTTACACTACATCCAGAATTTATCAACGGAAAATATGCCTTATATACCAGACCACAAGACGGTTTTATTCTTACTGGATCAGGAGGAGGAATAGGCCTTGGGTATGTAGATGACATGACAAATCCTAAAGTAAAAAATGAGGTCATCATTAATAATAAAAAATACCATACTGTTTATGAGCTAAAGAATGGTCAAGGACCTTCACCGATAAAAACCAATAAAGGGTGGTTACATTTGGCCCATGGCGTAAGAAATACAGCTGCAGGTCTTCGCTATGTGCTCTATATGTTTATGACTGCATTGGACGATATTACGAAAGTTATTTATCAACCCGGCGGTTATTTATTAGCCCCAAATGATCAAGAAATTATTGGAGATGTTGGAAATGTACTTTTCTGTAATGGTTGGATTGCCGACCCAAACGGCAAGATATTCATTTACTACGCATCTTCAGATACACGTATGCATGTGGCAACCTCAACGATTGAAATTTTAATTGATTATTGTGAAAATACTCCAGAGGATAAATTGTATTCCAATAATTCAGTAGCGGCAATTATTGATTTGATTGAAGGAAATAAGGGACTCTATTAAATTTAGATTATAAATTTTTAAAACTATTAAAATATTTTTCTAGGATAGTTAACTAAAAATTATTCTCAGTAGAACATAAAAAACCCAAAACTAGGGCTGCTAATTTTGGGCTAACTATTAATTTTTTGAAACGAGTATTTTTGTTACTTGCTCATTAACGATATAAAACTTGCACCTTCTAATTCTATAGAAACAATTCCGTTACGTACGGGAACAGTTTTATAGCTTTCAAAAGATTTTTCTTTGTTAGTAATATAAATTTTTAATTCATTTATACGTTTAGGAATTCCAGTAATAGTAGCGTTTCGAGTAGCGCCTTTATTTACTAGATGAATGGCTATTTTGTTTTTATTTGAGCTTAAAAAAGCTGCTGAAGTGACCAAATCTTCACTACATATAATTGGTATTGCATACACCCCTTTAGGAGTGCTACCTAATTGCTCAAGGTTATAAAATCTTTGAGTAGGATAGAGTTCTTCAGTATCATTCCCGAAAATTCCTCCTCCTGACATTGGAGAATAATCTGCCGTTAATTGCCACTGAAGGATTGTCAGTGGTTGAGCTATATTTAAAATTTTAAGGTAAACATCTATTTCGTCTAAGGCATAGGTTGATTCTTCAAAAATTTGAGGATAGCGCCATGCCCCAGCGTCAATGCTACCTTCACCTACAAAAAGTGGAAGTTCTACACGTTTTGCAATATCAGACCATTTTATTAAGTTTTCATCGGTCCATCCACGCCATGAATGAAAGGATACTCCACCAATATAGGGTCTAGTTTCAGGGTCTAAGGATGCTATTGTGGTAAATTCCCAACCATTTGCATCAGCGGTATCGCCTAATAAAAATTTAGTATCAATCCCTTGAGATTTAAAATATCTTCCTAACTCTTTTATTAATAGGTTATGTTCTTCTGCAGTTTGGCGAACATCTATCCCTAAATCTGACTCATTAAAAGAAAACATAACTGTTTCTACACCATATTCATCTTTCAAATATTTTATATAATCTGTGATAGATTTATAAATAGCTGATTTTTTACTTTGATCCAATACATTTCCACGAGTGCCATCAAGATTTTCACCTCTAGACCTTTCGCCAATAATTGCCCAATCAGGCGGAAACCATGCTGCTAGTATTACAGGTATACCCATTTTATCTAAACGCTTGGCCATTTCCATCGCAGCCTTTACTTTAGGGTGTAAATTACCTTTATTAGCTTCTTCAATCGGGTTCTTTGAAAGTTCAGGTTGCCATAAATGCCATGGCATCTCAATCCTAGACCAAGTGACTCTTAGATTTTTAAGACTATAATCTATTACTTGTGGGTCCATATTAGGGTTTTGCAACCTAAAATTGCCTCCAATTCCATCAAATTTTTCTCCCTGTTGATCAGGAAACAATGTCAGCTCTATTGGGCTTCTATCAATTTCTCCTGATGCATTTATCGTAAACTTATTATTATAAATAGAATCACTTGTAATCTGTCCGCCGGCCAATCTGAAGTTAATTTCAATATTAGGATTAATGGAATCCCCAGCACGTATACTAACATCGGCCATCTTTTCTAATGTAACGTTCAGCTCTCTAGTAGCTGACATAACTTTTATAGCAGTCGTAGGCGATTTAAAATCTGCTCCCTTAAAGGGGTTGTTTATATCCTTTAAATAAATGGTTGATGGGTTACTAATATTGAACTTGGTGTCCATATCAAATGCAGCTGGTAGTTCAATTTTGAAATACGCACCGTTAATTAAAGTGTCGTTTCTTGAAGTAAAATCAATATCCACAACAGTTGACCCATCGTTATCGGTGTATAGGGTTTTTTTCCAATGAATACTGTCCATTACATATGAGAACACCTTTTTATCATCTATTCTTCTGAAATTGATTTGTTGGCCTTCTTTTCTTGTAATTCTTTCATCGGCATTCTTATCTACAAGAACTAAACTTGATTTGAATTCCATTAATTGATTGTCTATACGTATGCCAGTGATATTCCCCCAAGTTGTAAACTCAGTTTGGCTGAAGCTAAAAAAGGGAATTAAAACACCAAGAAATAGTATGTAGCAATATTGAATAAGGCTAGTTGGGAAACTGTATTTCATCTTTTGTAATTGTTTTTTCATATTTATAAATTTCGTTGACCCTTTCTGGAGAATTTGCTGTTTCAATCCAATTAGACCACACCATGAACCATGACCATTTTGGTTGAGATTCTAAAATTATTGGTTTAGGCAATTGACCTACCTCACCTAGTGCTATAGGTTTTCCTTTAGCTAGGTTAACTAATTGATTATAATCTTTCTGTTCGTAATCTCCATGATATACATCGGTGGCCAAAATATCAACATATTCCATTCCTGGAAAAAAGTCTTCATAATCATAGGCTTCATCTCCTGGAATATCTCTAGGACCATTTGCATTCCATACCCAAATTAAATTGTTTAACTGATGATGTTTTACCAAGCGGTCATATAATTGTTTCCAAAGTTTTACAAATCCATCTTGTCCCTTTTTATTCCCCCACCAGAACCAAACACCGTTCATTTCATGATACGGCCTCCATAAAACAGGAATCTTATTCTCTTGTAATTTTTTCAGATGAACCGCTATTTGATCTACTTGGATAATCCATTTTTGATATAAACTGGTTCCAGGGGTCAACAAATCTTTCCAATCCTGATCACTGATTTTACCTTGAACACTTTCTCTCCAACTAAACGGAGAATCATCTTTTGGCTGCCCTACATGCCACATAAGGGTTATAATACTTCCTTTATTATGTTTTAAGATTGCCTCCTGTACAATTCTATTTCCAGGATCTTCTTTTCCATTCCAATAAAAATCAGTTCCCCATAAGGCAGGTTCCTTGCCACTTATTTCTTCTGCAATTTCATAATAGGAACTTGGTTTTTCATTATAACTGTGCTGTCCGGAGAGAATGTTATCGTTCAACGAGTAAATGTATTCCAATAGCATTTTAGCTTCTTTTGAAGCATCTTCATTTACCGGTGAATATTGGGCATGTATTGACGTATTTACTAATATAAACGTGATAAATAGTATAATTTTATTCATTAGATTCTAGTTACATTATTGTTTATTGAGCAAATTATCTGCCGCCAAAATAAGGAACAAATAATCTGTAGTTCCCCCTCCTAAAACATATTCTGTTTGCTGCCATAGAAAAGGCCATTCTAAAAGTTCTGGAAAATCAGGACGAATTAATGCTGTTCCAGAACCAACTCCTCCGGGTATAAAAGAAAAATCACCTCTATTAACACCATAGGCCTGAGTGATAGATTTCGACCCCACCCCAGAAGCAAAAGAGGATGTGTTGACACCTGGGTGAACCCCTAGAATAAAATTCATGGCGTTAAACATGTAGGTAGTTGGAAATATTTCTGGAAAACTGGTATGGAGATAATACTGTTTAACTCCAAAATTCTGTATTCCCCAGCCAGCTCCCCATATATTGGGCTCATAGGGTAAACCATACGGGGTCTTTTTTCCTAAGCTTTCTATTTCTTTAAAATAGTTAATTACAGCCTCAGTTAAATTTTCTTTAAAACCAGTGCTGTTTATTAGAGGAAGTACAGGGCCTATAATCCATCCGGTTTGGGAAACATTATTAGTAATTATATCTTCATGTTGTAAGAGATACTTGCGATAATCCTTATTCTTTGTTGTCTTTAGCAATTCCACCGCCAAACCAACCTTTGTCAATGGATTATCAACTTGGGTTTTTGTCCAGATTTCATTAGCAATTGCCAAACAATCACTTGCCAATTCAGGATTGTATGTTTTAAGGACTCTAGCGGCTGAAGCTAAGGCGGTGGCTGTATTTATTTCCCGTTTAGGGTTATCCTCGGTAAATACCCAACGATCATCTGGTGCGCCAGCTTGCCCCAAAGGAATTTTGGAATTTTGTTCAATGTCTGTATAAATTTGGTTATCACTATGATTTACAGGATCACCAAGCAATACATATTGCTCAAGCGTAGGCACAATGATTCCACGATAAAATCTGCCCATACTTTTATACCCCCCTACTATAGAAAGTGCGCCGTGCTCAATTTGTTGTAACACATCTGGCTTCCCATCAGGGATCAATATATCTACTGTTCTTAGAGCTTGATTTATGGTTGTATTATCATAGTTTACATCAAAGAGTTCATAAATCTGTGTAAGCCCATGAACGGTAGAAGCTTGGGATTCAACACGTAGGTCGTAATCTCCTGCATCATGCCATCCTCCAATATTTATACCAGGAACATGATCCCCAGGTTGAAATTCGGTCATCGTTTCTGGCCCTTGTAAATACCCGTCAAAATGATTGGTGTTTATCGGAGCCATTCTAGCATCGTCCATATGACATAGTCCATGCCATACTTTATATCGGTCATTTACACGCATGTGGCACATTTGTACGGGTAAAAAATATTCTAGAGTAGGTTGCCATACATTTCTCTGATAAACAGTACTATTTATTTGAAAAGGGCGTGTTTGATATTCCGAATATTCTATTTGATAAATTCCTTGTTGTGTAACTTTTGAAAAATCAAATTGATAATACCTATAGCGTAAAAAATCTCCCCATGATTTTGGCATAGCTGATAAAACCTGGGTACGTTCCCCGTTTTCATTGACCCGATACAATATAGCTTTGCTAGCTGTAGAATTAGTATCTGTTTCAATAATTGCTATTTTTTCTTGCGATGGATGGTAACCTACTTGTGATACTTGAACAACTGGTTCATAGATGTAATTCTCTAATGCTTTTGGGGTAATAACCCACTCAATAGCATTTTTGGTAGCCCCTTTAGGTATTAATGAACGCACAATAAACCATCCATTGGTATGCTTAGCACGACCGTCTAAAAGTTGCATGCTAGAACCATCCATATTTTCTATAATCATGGTTTGTTCTGGTGCTTCAGGTGCTATTATTAATTTTTTACCTTGGGCCATTGGTTCAAGGTAAAAACTGCCATCAGCATTTTGTATTCCCGGTCCATTTGCTTGTTGATTGAACAAGCCTAAGGATTTATCCATGTAATATGATTTACCGAACAATATGCCAGGAAACAATTCTAAGTTCATCCCCACTTTTCCAATCCACTCTTCAGGTAATGGTTTATCAAGGTCTACGATTATTTTAAACGATTCTCCTGCAGGAATTACCTTAAGGGTATAAGCGAAATTAAGATTTGGATAATCAATTGGGTTGAAACCTTTTTTGTCTTTAGACTCGTCAGGGTAAGACATTCTTACACTAATTTCCTGTTTTTCTCGGTCCACTTTCCTCTCTCCAACTTTAGGTACAGGTTGCCATTGCCCTGGTGTAGCCTCCAATCGTAAATCTCCATTTGTTGCAACTCTTATTCCATTTTGAATAATGCCAACACCACCTTGATGGCTCTCCGGATAAAAATCATGGGCAAGCATTACATTAGCACCTCGCCTTTCCAAATACTCCGATTCATTAATCGTAAAGTCAGAGCTTTGTCGCTCGCTGGTTATTTGAGCCTGAAGCGTAACAATTTTAAAAAATAAAATAAAAAATATAAGAAATTTCATAGTCTGTTTTAGAGAATTTAAAATTATATGAATACTAATGTATGTATTGATATTATTTTGTCATTATACAGTATGATTCATTCAATAATGTTTAAAATATTAAGATTATTATATATTTATCAGTAATATACTTACACTATGAAAAAAAAATTATGTTTTTATTTTCTGTTGATGATTTCACTTTCAGCTTTTTCTCAAAATAAAAAATTAAAATCCAGTGAGAACGATTTAATTTTTGAATTACAAGCAGCTGCCAACGAACAAATACTTGATAAATGGTACCCTTTAGTATTAGATACTTTGCACGGGGGGTATTACAGTGATGTAACTTATGATTTTCAATTAGGAAATCAGCACGATAAAATGATAGTCACCCAGGCCAGGCATATATGGACAAATGCCACTGCGGCATTACAAAATCCTAAAAGAAAAAATGAATACCTCTCCAATGCAAACCATGGATTTAAATTTTTACGTGATTATATGTGGGATACTACGAATGGAGGCTTTCATAGCATGGTGACAAAAAACGGAGAACCTATTGTACGACCGGGTGAAGCAAAAACAGCCTATGGTAATTCGTTTGCTATCTATGGATTATCTACTTATTACCATGCCTCTAGAAATGAAGAAGCCTTAGATTTGGCAAAGAAAACATTTCAATGGTTAGAAGAACATAGCCATGACAATGTATATAAAGGATATTACCAATCTATGGCCATAGATGGTACGCATATTGTTAGAACTGAAGATTTTATCTCTACTTCTGAGGTTGGCTACAAAGACCAAAACAGTACAATACATTTATTAGAAGCGCTAACTTCATTATATGAGGTTTGGCCAAATGAGTTGGTGAAAACGCGTATAAAAGAGCTACTGGTCTTAATAAGAGACACAATTACTACGGATAAAGGGTATATGAATTTGTTTTTTGAAAAAGATTGGACTCCAATTTCATTTAGAAATACAGATATAGATACCATAAAAAAACACTATTACATGGATCATATCTCTTTTGGACATGATGTAGAGACTGCTTACTTGATGCTAGAAGCGTCTATTATTATTGGAGATTGGGAATTCGAGAAAACCTTATATAAAGGAAAAATGATGGTTGATCATGCTATTCTCAATGGTTGGGACAACAAACTTGGCGGATTTTATGACGGTGGTTATTATTTTAAGAATGAAGATACCTTAAGCATTGTTAATTACAATAAGAATTGGTGGTCTCAAGCCGAAGGATTAAACAGTTTATTGTTAATGGATTTTTATTTCCCAAAAGACAAAATAAATTATAGAAGGCATTTTAATCAACTTTGGCGCTATACGAACCAATATCTAATGGATAAAAAAAATGGAGGATGGTATGAATGGGGACAGGATAATAAGCCAGAAACAAAGTATGACCGAAAAGGCCATGTTTGGAAGGGGGCATACCACAATTATCGAGCCTTGGTCAACAGTAAAAAAATACTCGAACAACGAACTTCAAATTAAGCAAAAAATACTTTTAAAAAATACATCGAAAAATAAATGGGAAATCAACATCTTTTAAAGAATGTACACAGAGAGATTACACCACTTGCTGCCGAAGACAGTTTTTTGGTTTTTGATAGATTAAAAAAAGATTTTGATTTTCCAATTCATTTTCATCCTGAGTATGAACTTAATTTTATAATGAATGGTAAAGGAGTTAGAAGGGTTGTTGGGGATCACTTAGAAGAAATTGATGATATTGAGTTAGTTCTTTTAGGGCCAAATTTAGTTCATGGTTGGGAAACCCATAATTGTAAACATGATAAAATTCATGAGATAACAATACAATTTCATGATGATTTATTTGATAAAAAGCTACTCTCTAGAACTATTTTTAAACCATTTAGAGATTTGTTTAGTAAGGCTAATCACGGTATTTTATTTTCTAAAAAAATTACAGAAGAATGTATGCCAAGAATAATTCAATTATCAAAAACAACCAATATTGATTCTTTTCTTGATTTAAGTTCTATTTTGAATGATTTGGCAAATTCTAGAAATCAGAGATTATTATCAACAAATATTTCACAATTAAATGATTTTGAGAATAGTAAAAAAATCAAAAAGGTCTATGAGTATATTCAAGAGAATTTTGATCGTAAAATAACACTTTCAGAAATTGCCGAACTCGTTAATATGAGTGTGGTTTCTTTTAATAGATTTATTAAGAAAAGAACGGGTAAAACCTTTATTGAATACATTAACGACACACGTATAAGCTATGCTGCACGTTGGTTAATTGAAACCGACCTAAGTATTGGGGAAATTGGCTACAAATGTGGATTTAACAATATGGCGAATTTCAATAGAGTTTTTAAAAAAGTTAAAGGAATCACCCCAAGCACTTACAGAGCAGAATTCATAGGTATAAAAAGGGTTTTATAATGGTTACTATGCTAAAAACAAAAACAGTAAATATTATTTTTAAATTGTTGATGATAGTTGTTCTACTAGCAGGCTGTGATTCACAAAATGCTAGTAGAACATTTCATGAGGCTACAAAAGGTGTTTTTACATATCATGGTAGAATTTTAAAAAATGACCTCCAAACCTCCTTAATAGGTTCGGCATCAGGTGTCGAATTTGCTGCTTCTGGTGATTCTCTTGAACTAAGGGTTAAATCGAATAACAATGGGCACAATTACTTATCAATTTCAATTGATGGTATCTATTACGATAGACTTCAAATTAATAGTGATTCCATTAACACCATCAAAATAGCTCTCCCTAAGAACAAGAATACATTTAACGAAATCGGGGTTTATAAAGCTACGGAAGCTGCAAATGGAGCTATTTCATTTTATGGTGCAAAAGCTAAAGAAATAAGTTCTACACAAATAAAAAAAGAAGTGACTATAGAATTTATAGGAAATTCCATTACCTGTGGCATGGGAGCAGACTTCTCATCAATTCCTTGTGGAGCTGGGGAGTGGTATGATCAGCACAATGCTTATTTAGCATACGGCCCAAGATTAGCGCGTGCTCTTAATGCAAACTATATACTTAGTTCGGTTTCTGGAATAGGTATGTATAGGAACTGGAATGATGAAAATATTTTAGAACCAGTAATGCCCGATGTTTACAACAAGCTTTTTTTGAATATGGAAAACGACAGCACATTTGCTTATTCCTACACTCAAATTCCAAACATCATTGGTATATGCTTAGGAACTAATGATTTATCTGATGGGGATGGAATAAAACCAAGAATGCCTTTTAATAGAGAAAAATTTATAAAAAATTACAAGGACTTTGTAACCGACCTTTTTCAAGTTAACCCAAATGCAAAAATCGTACTACTCACTTCACCAATGCTTTCAGGTACTAAAGGTTCTATACTTTTAGAATGCCTTTTAGAGATAAAGGAACATTTTGCAACGAACCAAGAAATATCAATTTTTGAATTTCAAGAATTAAATGCTTCTGGTTGTAGTTCGCATCCAAACGTTGAGGAACATAAAATAATGGCTGAGCAATTAAAACCATTTATGAAAAAATTAATAGACTAACTCATGGCAAATTTTATTGCAGACAAAGGGCGTTACGAAACAAATATGCCTTATCGAAGATGTGGAAATAGCGGCTTATTATTGCCTGCAATATCTTTAGGACTTTGGCACAATTTCGGATATGTAGATTCATTTGAAATTGGTAAAGAAATACTTCATACCGCTTTCGATAATGGGGTAACACATTTTGACCTTGCCAATAATTATGGTCCACCTCCTGGCTCTGCAGAAGAAAATTTTGGAAGTATTATGAAGCAAAGCTTCCTGCCTTATAGAGATGAGCTGATTATTTCTAGCAAGGCGGGTTGGGAGATGTGGCCTGGACCCTATGGTAATTTTGGTTCAAAAAAGTATTTGGTCGCTAGTTTAGACCAAAGCCTCAAACGAATGGGATTAGATTATGTAGACATATTTTACCACCATAGACCTGATCCCGAAACTCCCTTAGAAGAAACTATGGCTGCTCTAGATATTATTGTACGCCAAGGTAAGGCACTTTATATAGGTCTTTCATCTTATAATGAAATTGAAACCTTAAAAGCCACCAAAATCTTAAAAAAGTTAGGCACACCTTGCCTAATACACCAGCCCCGTTATAACATGATGGACCGTTGGGTTGAGAATGGGCTATTGAATGTACTTGGAAAGGAAGGTATTGGTTGTATTCCGTTTTCACCACTTGAGCAAGGAATTCTTACCGATAAATATTTAAAAACAATCCCTGAAAATTCAAGAGCTGCCAAAAGCACAGGGGCTTTGCAAAAAAACAGTATAAAAAAAGAAGTACTGCAAAAAGTGAAAAAGTTAAACGAAATAGCATTGAATAGAAATCAAAGCTTGGCACAAATGGCAATTTCTTGGTTATTAAAAGACCAAAGGGTAACATCGGTTTTAGTTGGAGTGAGCAGTAAAAAGCAATTATTAAACAATTTGGGGGCACTGAATAATTTGAGTTTTACTACAGATGAATTAGCCGATATCGAAACAATACTCCAGTGATTAGTTTACTATTTAACCTAAAGGAAAAATAAAAATTATTTTAGTTCTAGTACTAACACTAAAGATAGAAGCACTATCTATAACAAAGGAGGTCGTTTTTCAATTAAATAATTGTTAGTTGAAAAAGTTAACTATAATGCTGAAACTAAGAAATTCGTTCTTGAACTTAAAGTTGTGAAAATTTGGGTGAGAAAAGATGAATTTCAAAAAATGTATAAGTCTATACACGTTCTCTTTATTCCTAGACAGTAACTTAAATTTAGTAGGGAAACGCTAAATCCAAACAGGCTATTAGTTTAATTTCATTTCTACCTCCCTCCTATTGCTCTCGAAAAACCTACTTTTTCTAAACAATTTAGAATATGTCAATAGTAACATTTAAAGATGAAACAAAACTAAGTATATAGCTTTTTTGAAAGTGTTTAGGGTGGAATTAAACTGCTAAGCTTACCTTTAGATAATAAGCTCGTTATTTAACATCAATTAGTATTTACTTTTATATTCTATGTATTAGGAGGCAATTGATACATTTCTGGAAGGTCATCGGCCAAAATCACTTCTGGTTTAGATATAAACTCTATAAAATCATCTGCACTTGACAAGCCGGGTACTGGAACACAATAAGAGTCTTTATTATTATTCCAGAACATGGTGAAGCCAATATTTACATCATTGAGAGTTATAGCTTTATAAAGTGAATTGGTATAAAAATATGGAATGGGATTGTTTTCGCTTACACTTGTGTAATAGCCTGTTTCGGTAAGTGATGCTATTTTTATTCTTTCTTTGGCTAAATTAGAAACTATTTTAAGTTTTTGATTCGCTCTTTGAATACCTGGTTGGCCTTGGTTGTTGAAATCACCATAATTATCCATACCAAGAATATCCACAAATTCATCGCCTGGGTATCGTAATAAGTATTCGCTTTCTGAAAGAAAGTTGTTATCTGGTGAAAATGCAAATAGCATATTATTAACCGATAATGTGTTCTTTAAATACGAAACTGTAAACCTCCAAAGCTGAATATATTCCTCATTTGTACAATAAGAAGCTCCCCACCAAAACCAATCACCATCAAATTCATGGAAGGGCCTAAATATGATAGGAGCAAGTAACCCATTTGAACCAACCAAACTCTTCGCAAACGAACCTATTTTTGCAAGTTTTTGTTTGTAATATTCATGATTTTCTCCACCTGGTAAAATACTTTTTAAGGCATTTTCTTTTTGGAATTGAGTTATTTCACTCGAATAGAAATATTCCCCTTCAAAAGGTTCTCGCATATGCCAACAGAAAATATTGACTAGACCTAAGTCAAAAGCCCTAATAACATCTGTTCTAATTTGTATTTCTTGCTGAAAATACCAATTGGACTGAGTTCCATCATTTAAATCATCGGTAATGAACATAAAATCCGAGCCAAGTAGACCTGGATCACTACCTGTTATTTTTTTCATATCAGACTCGCCTATATTGTCTTTGTAAAAACTACTAAATGCATCTTGTTGACCTACGATGAATCGATTTTGGGATAATAGTTTTAAATTATAAAAGAGTGCTATGGTCTCCGCAGTAGAATTAGGATTTACCATATAATTTCTTGTTTCATCTGCATTAAAAATAAGATTTTCAGTAGGAATAGGAAGTTCAGAAATTGGGTTTTCTTCTTTAACTTCATCTTCATCAAAAATAGAAGTGGATTCTTTTTCACAACTACTAAGGATAAACAATAGCATTATCAATCTTAAAATACCATATAAATTCTTCATTCTATTCCTTTATTGGTTCATTATAATACAAGCACGAATAGTATGGTAAGGTGCCTTCCACATACTTACTTTATTTTCTTGTTTATAGGGTAAACCCATTGCATCAACCCTAAAATGCCATTCGCCATTTTCTTTATCAATTAAATACTTTTTGGTAAAGTTCCAAATCTTCTTTGATTTTTGTAAATAGTCGATATTCTTGGATATTGTATATCCATATTTGAGTCCGATGAGTGCTTCGACCTGCGGCCACCAATGCCTATCGGTGTCCAATTTGTTTGAGACTGTGTCTTTTTCATTCATAACAGCGCCCTGTTGATCTATGCCTTCCAACAAAAAAGCATGTATCACTTTAATGGCGGTAACTTGGGTTTCTTTTAGAAGTGTATCGTCTTTAATTGCTTTCGCTGCTTCAATGACCAACCAAGCTGTTTCAATATCATGACCAAATGAAATTGTATTGCTTAACCTATTCCACTTCTCATTAAAAAACAAGTCATAATGTCCCGAATCGTTTATAAATTTATTCTGAAAAAGAATAATTAATTCAACAAGTGCATCTTTAAGCGTTTTATCGTTATATATTTCTAATAGACTGGTATATGCCTCCAGAACATGTAGATGGGTGTTCATTGTTTTGGCGGCATTCATATCCTTTTCACTTAATCGCATATCAGCAATTGGTGTCCAATCTTCATTGAATGCCTCAAAATATCCAGCTTGCTTATTATCTCTTGCGTATTTCTCTAAATTTTTAAAAATGGTAATTGCCCAATCTTTTACCTCTTGCTTTTTAGAGAATTTGTAGTACTCACTGAGCGCATAAATTGCGAATGCTTGTGCGTAGACTTGTTTTCTCGTATTAGTAGGAATTCCTAAATGGTTCACTTCCCAAAAGACACCTTCATAGACTTTGTCTTTGAAATAAGTTTTAAGATACGTATAGGCTCTATCACAAACCGATTCATATTTTGACGATTTTAAGTAATTGGATGCGGCAGAAAAAGACCAAAGTAACCGGGTATTTAAAATTATTCCTTTATCAGCATTTGGCACAACCTTGTTGTAAAAATCGCGTTGTCCTACAAAACCTCCGTCTTTATTATCAATACCAAACTTTGTCCAATAATTTAAAATTTGTTCCAACTCCGCATGCATATCGTCTATAATGTATTGATATTCCTTAGACATGGTTCACTTGAAATTTTAGGTAAATAATAATTCTAATCTAGTTGTTCTTCTAGTGTGTCCCACCAGTATTTTTTTAATAGCACGATACAGAAAACCAATACAATTAAAAGAATCCATATTGGAAGATTCTGTCGAAATATCAAATACATGGGTAGTAAGACTAAGACTGTCTGTGCTATTGTCCCAATAAATACATTGAACATATCCCTTTTGAAGTAGGTGTTTTTTTTGAATTCGGGATTATCCAAACAAATTTTAACTCTAATAGGCTTCCATATTCCCCATGGTCTTATTGAAGTGTAAAATGAAAATAATACTTTTTCTTCAGTGGGTGGAGCCGAATAGGTGCCCAAAACACATCCTAAAATTGAAATTACAAGTAAAATAGGAAAGTAATAGAGATCCAAAGTTTCAGAAAAAATGATTGGAAGAACAAGGGCAGGAACCATTCCTGCTACCATACCCCAGAAGAAACCATGACCGTTAAAACGCCACCAGTGCCATTTTAAAATATTTGCAACCACATAACTTCCATAGAGTGCAGATACAAGCCACTGTAATACAGAATTAACATCCTCTACAAAAAACCCAAGTATAATACTTACGACAACCACAAGTACACCCGAGCCGTAGTTCATAAACTTAATTTGCTTTGGTGTAACATCATGTTTTTTATAATTGAGATATATATCATTTATTAAATAAGCTTGTGCTGCATTTAAAGTTCCGGCAAAAGTAGACATGAAAGCAGCTAAAAGCCCAGCCAGTAATAGTCCCATTAAACCTACCGGTGCAAATTCTTTTATTGCAGAAGGTAAAATCAATTCAAAATCGACATCACCTGTTGCCGTTAGCAAGTCTAACTTTTCATAATAAATTAAAGCTAGTGCGGCAAAACCTGCTATCATCAAATATCTTATAGGCATAAGGATTACAGAAACAAAACCACTCATTTTAGAAGCTTCTTGAGGTGATTTTGTTGAAAGTATTTTCTGCATATCATAATTGGGTGCAGGGCCAGCTACACTAACCAGAATACCTTTAAAAACCATCATCATGAAAAATATGGTAAATAATCCATATCCATCTGATTTAATTTTCTCGTTTACTTGGGGTATAATGTGAGACCAATCCATTGTAAGCTCCCATCCAAAGAAGGGAGTCATCCACCCGTCTGGAACATTCAATCGGTTTTCACCGACGGCTACATAACCCAAATAGCCTATTACTAGTGCAGACACAGTCATGATCCCAAATTGAAGAACATCGACCCAAACAATACCTCTCATCCCACCTAAAAGGGAGTAAAAAATTGCGAAAAGCGTGAAAATAATTCCATAGATATGAGGTACATATTGAAGTGGAATCGAAAAGGGCAAATAAGAACTAAGAACTTCCCATGGAATAAATATTTCAACGAATTTTCCTAACCCAATGAAACCATATGCCAAAAATCCAAGACAGCTTAAAAGAGCAAATACCACCACAATTGTATGTGCTAGTTTCCCACCTTTACCTTTACCGAAACGGGTCTGTATCCATTCTGCACCAGTAGTCACATTTGACCTTCGTAGCCACTTCGATAAGTATACCATCAAAAATATTTGATTGAAAATAGGCCAAAGCCATGGTATCCATGCACTTTTAATACCATAAACAAACATAAGGGTAACCAACCAAATAGTACCAGAGATATCGAACATACCAGAGGCGTTTGAAAGACCTAACATGTACCAAGGAATAGAATTACCCCCTAATAAATAATCTCCTTTGCTTCTCTGCGCCTTCTTTCTTAAAATTAGGCCTATAAAAATTGTAGCCAATAAATAAGCTGATATTATTAGAATATCTATCGTCTCGAGCATTATTAAAGTATCTAAAAATGTTTTGTATTAATTGCCGATTTCTGATAATGATAAGGATAATGATAATGATAAAATATAGAAAATCACCAATGTTTATAAAATCTATGTTAGGGCTACAAAATGAATTTTTTATATATAAAATATACCTATAAATCAATTCAAGTTAAAAATAGACATAGATAAATCGGTTAAGTAATACTTAATTGTCATTTTAGAATATTATTTAAACTAGTAATAATTTTTTTCTTGTTGAGATTGAGATAATCTTATTATATCAAATAATAAGATATTAATATTATTGTGATTAGAAAGATATTGTGCATTATTGACAAAATAATATTATCCTAATAATTATAGTTACCCTAATTTTAGAGTGTAGATTATTTTTGAATTAATAACCTACATTATGTTGAGTTAGTTAAATTATTTCATCGAAAAACCTCGTGTTAGCGGGGTTTTTTGTTTAAAAAATCAATTGTGAAATATTACCAAGGTCTAAAAAAAACAATAAGGGCAATTACAATTATATCTTGTTTTTTATCAGTATTGATATCGAATAGCCAAATGTTCAAAGGGTTAGCCGAAACACCACCAATGGGTTGGAACAGCTGGAATACTTTTGGCACCGATATAAATGAAAAGCTGGTAATGGATACTGCAGACCTATTTATCAGCCTAGGTCTAAAGGATGTTGGTTATGATTATATTGTATTGGATGATGGTTGGATGACAAAAGAAAGGGATGAAAATGGGAATATGGTGGCTGATCCAAAAAAATTCCCAAATGGGATGAAAGCTTTAGTGGACTATGTACATGGAAAAGGATTAAAATTCGGGCTATATAGTTGTGCTGGTGCTACTACCTGCGCAGGATTTCCCGGTAGTAGAGGTCATGAATACCAAGACGCCCGAACTTTTGCCGCTTGGGGAGTAGATTTTTTAAAATACGATTGGTGCGATACGGAAAACCTGAACGCGCAAGGTGCCTATGAAACAATGAGAGATGCTTTGGCAAAGGCAGAATATCCAATTCTTTTTAGTATTTGTGAATGGGGCGATAATGAGCCATGGAACTGGGCAAAAGATATTGGACAAATGTGGAGAGTCTCGGGAGATATTACAAATTGTTGGGACTGCGAGGTCAATCATGGCAGCTGGTCTTCGTGGGGAGTGTGGAAAATAATAAATATGAGAAAAGATATTCGTTTTGCTGCAGGACCTAATCATTGGAACGATTTGGATATGATGGAGGTAGGTAATGGTATGTCGACTGCAGAAGACAGGAGCCATTTTGCCATGTGGAATATATTATCTTCACCCTTGATTTTGGGCAATGATTTGAGAACTGCCAACGCTAATACTATTAATTTACTAACAAACACAGAAGTATTGTCTATAAATAAAGATTCTTTAGGAATCCAAGGCTTTAGGGTTTCTAACAAAGATGATTTGGAGATTTGGGCAAAACCACTTTCTAATGGATCATGGGCAATGGCATTTATAAACATGTCCGACATTGATTTCGATTTAAACTACGATTGGCAAGCTAGTATTATTGAAGATTCAATATATAATCGTAAAATCGATTCTAAAAATAAAACATATACTGTACGTGATTTGTTTGCACACAAAGACCTAGTAAATTCATCACAAAATTTAAAAACTAAAATAAAAAAACATGATGTTCTACTGATTTTAGTTGAAGAGAAGAACTAATTAATTTCAGCGAAGGCGTATTCACACTAATGATAGCTCTGAAGTTTCTTTTTGAAATAACGCCCTTGACGTGATGGTGTGTATTTGTCATCTATATAAAGTCGGGGAGCCCATTGTTTGTCAAAAACCCATACAACATAAGAGATTCCGCGTTCATCACAGTATTTTGTTATGGTTTCACCATAAGATTCATCACTAATGACTGGAACATGTGCCCCAGGATCATTTGGACCACTAAAACCCATTTCTGTTAGAATCACAGGGTAATTTTGCTTTACGAAACCCCAATCATTCGTCCATTTCTCCTCCCATGGTTTTTCCTTTTTTTGAGGATAAGGATGGCTTACATACCCAATTCCCTCAACTTCCAAGGGTGAGTATTTTATAGTCGTAAGATCATATGCCCAATTGAAACCAGCAACTAATGGTATTCCATTTCCTCCATTTGCTCGAATGATCGTAATCATTTCGGTATTCAATTCCTTCCATTCTTCCCAATTTATTGTTCCGAATTTATTATTAAATGTGGTTGGCTCGTTAAAAAGTTCATAAAACGCTACCGTTGGATTATCCCCATAGTGCTCGGCAATTGTTTTCCAAAAATTAAAAGTTTCCTTTTTATCAGTATCATACATATCTGCAAGAAATAAGCCAGTCTTCAAATTCCCTATACTATGCCAATCAATAATCACGTATAAGCCTTCTTCTGTTGCCCATTTTATGCCATCATCTAAAAGTTTTAAATATTCCTTTACTCCTCTGTCCCTAACGCTTTTTGGGTGTATAGGAAAACGAACTAAGTTCGCACCCCATTTTTTTATTTCTATGAAATAACTTTTCTCCCAAATGCCATCTTTTTCCAATTTATCTGGATCACTTGAACTCATTCCTCTAAAAATAATTACATCTCCTTGTTCTGTAATAAAATCATTTCCTTCAACCATAATACGACTTAACTTTTGTTGAGCGTTTAACCCTAAGCAGGTCGATAAAACTAAAAATAGAAGTAGGACTATTAATTTTGAGATTTTCATAAGAGAATAGGTTTAAGGAGGCAAATTATTCAATTAAATACACAAATTATAATACGTTTTTATCAAAAACCCATCAAAATGGTTTGTTCTGCTTTTTTTAAAAAGTCAAGTCGCTTAAAAAGACTATTTTACTATAGATTCGATGTAATATTTAAATAAAAAAGTTTTCCTAAAATTGGATAAATGGAATGTTAATCAGTATAAGATTGTTATGAAGAACAAGAGATTAACACCTATATACTTTGGAGTTTTTATAGTAACTGTACTATTATTTCTTTTATATATACATTTTAATACTGTCTCTGAAAGCTCCTACATTCCCATTAAACCTATTACTATGAATATCAATGGGCAAGGTTTTTCAGGGTCTGCCTCATGTATTGAATGCCATAAGGATATTTATTTGTCTCATCTTGAAACGGCACACTTTAATACTTCTAGATTAGCTGATAGTACATCCATAAAAGGTGACTTCTTTAAACACAATAGATTCATTTTAAACGATGAAATTTCGTTCTCTATGAATACTGAAAAAAGTGGTTTTTATCAAGAAGCAATTCATGAAAAAGATAATTCAGTTATTAATTCAAATAGAATTGATATCGTTTTGGGATCTGGCACTAAAGGTCAAACATACTTGAATTGGAAAGATGATGAACTCTATCAATTACAAATATCTTACTTTGAACCAAATGATAGCTGGGTGAACAGTCCAGGATATCCTGAAGGTATTTTTGCCCCAAATCGTCCCATAGGGCAACGTTGTCTTGAATGTCATGTTACCTATGCAGAAAGTAAAAATACATTCAATAAAACAAACGAATATTATAGATCAAAAATGATTTATGGCATAGATTGCGAACGTTGTCATGGGCCAGCGTTAGAACATGCCAACCACCATCTTGAGTACCCGAACGAGACTGAAGGAAAAAAGATTAAATTATATTCGCATTTTTCACAAAAGCAAAAACTTCAAGCCTGTGCATTATGTCACTCAGGTGTAATGAGGAAAATTGAGGAGCAACCTTTCTCATTCATAGCAGGTGATACAGTTAATAATGATGTTTACCTTACTTCCACTGTGGATACCTCTAATACTTTAGATGTCCATGGTAATCAATATGGTCTTTTAATAGCGAGTTCTTGTTTTAAGAAAAGTAAAATCATGGACTGTTCTAGTTGTCATAATCCTCACGAGAATCAACGAAACAATTTCGAATGGTACAATTCAAAATGTGTTGAGTGCCATCAACCATTTGAAAATAATGCAACTTGCACTTTGGAAATAGAAAATCGTAAAAAAATGGATAATAATTGTGTGGAATGCCACATGCCGCTTATTCCTTCGAAATCAATGTCAATATATGATAGTAAAGATTCCCTTATTCTCCCAGTTCAAGTTAGAACTCATTTCATAGGTATTTATTAAAAAAATTAATACCAACGAAATTATTTATCTATTAACATTATTGTTTTAATAAATCACGCTTTTAAAGAGCGAAAAATCTGATAAGTCCACAAAAATATCTTCTATATAAGTATATATTTGAATCGTTATGGCCCGAAGCTGTTTCTGCTTGGGGCAATTGGGATAACTTCTTGGCATACACCAAACTAATTAATCCATTAGTTCCGGAAATGTTAATGCCAACGGTTGGCAGTATTGCTACTGCCGTTGAAACAATATTTGGAATTTGCCTTATTTTAGGGCTAAAAACAGAAATAATAGCAAAACTCAGTGGCTATCTTCTATTAGTTTTTGCATTAGCAATTACATTTTCTAACGGAATAAAAGGTGCTTTTGATTATTCCGTATTTGCTGCTTCGGCAGATGCTTTTGCATTGAGCACCTTCACGGAAAAGTATTTGGAAGTTGATGAATTAATTTCGTGAATTCATAAAATAATTTAAATTTTATGAATTAAAAAAGGCTTAGCTATTTATAATATATTACAAAAAAACACGTCTTCCCCTTAAGATTATACTTCAATACATACAAATTTCAAAAACTTTCTATTTGGATAGGTTTTTAATTGAATTACAATGATGCTCGGTATGGTTTAGTGTGAAATATAGTATTTCCTTAAGAGTTACCAAGCCGATATATGGTAGCGGTAATTGAATATTATCCATTTGGGAATCATCTAATTTTTTCGAAACGGAAAGTAGTATACTTGATTGCTCCTTGAAAATTCTAATTATGCTGTCCTTATCAGCCAACCTAGCAATCTGAAATTTTTCTCTTAAGAGTTCGATTTGACTACCGGTTAAATTGTAAAAATCACTTATTTTGTTTTGCTCACTAGTATAGTGAAGACGAGAGTAATTTAGGCTCTCACTTTCAGTCTTTGGCACAAACGGCGGAAATGCTTTCCACTTCCCATTAGATACTGCTTTTTCATAATCTTTTAAAAAAATTATCAGGCTCCTCGATTCTCTATTGGAATGACCCCACCTTTCAGTAATAAGTGGCAGTTGGGAAAGCGAATTATTAATCGGTACGATTGATAAGGAAAGATGTTGAATTTCTTCGGCTATTGACCATTTTTCTAATTTTTTTTTGCGAAAAAAAAAGTCATTTTCCATGTTATCTAGTATGTGTAACACTTCGGAAAATACTCGTTCCAATTTTTCAAATAATTCTTTGCTTTCCATTATATTTTGTTTTAACCAAAATTAGAAATGCAACCAACCTTTATTATTGACCTATGTTAAGTTCATTCTTCCTAAATAATTTTTTTCGCAATCTGCTTAAACTTTCTGGCTCAATGCCCAAATAGGATGCTATATGATAAAGAGGTATTTTTTCAAACACGACCGGTCTATTTTTTAAGAGATTTAAATATCGCTCCTGTGCATCATAGAATAAAAATCCTTCTGATCTTTGCTCAGCTAGAATGAATACTTTTTCAGCAATGATTCTACCAAATCTTTGCCAATAAGGCGAGTTTGAGTAAGCATTTTGAAGTGATTTATTTGATATGGTTATAAGTTCGCAGTCTGAAATAGCTTGAATGTAATATTTACTTTTAGATTGATGTAGAAAACTTTGATATGATGCTACAAAATTGTTTTCGAAGAAGAATTCAACATTAATTTCCTTTCCTTCTTCAGTTATGTAGAACATTCTCAATTCGCCATTTTCAATAAAGGCCATTTCTTTGCATATCTGTCCCTGTTTTAGAAAATAATCTTTTGCAGGTATTTTTAAAGGTATTTTACTATTGCTAAAATATAGGTCACAATCCTCAACCGGGATTTGTAATATTTTCTCAATTTTAGCTTTTAGCTTTGGTATCATCTTAAGAGTGTTTCAATTTGGAAATAAATACTAGTTTTCAGTAAATTGAAAATGATTATTTTTAATTTAAAAAATATACCATTAAAGAACGGCCTTATGAGCTTTTCTAAATTCCGATGGGCTAATGCCTTTTTGTGTCTTAAAAAATTTATTGAAATGACTATCATCATTAAATCTAAACTCACTAGAAATCTCAGATAATCTCATCTGACTATATTTCAGCCTACTTTCAATTAATTTAATTTTGTAGTTGGCTGTATAGTGTTGCAAGGTTTCACTAGTGTGTTTTTTGAAATATCTTCCTAAATAATTTATAGAAATATTAAAATGATTACCGATTTTTTCTGAACTAATATTTTCTGGATAAAATATATTCTTATGGATATATTGAATTATACCGATTATTTTTTCATCAGTACTATCAGTTAAAATTTCAGGTAGATTCTGAGCTATATTTCTAGCAACAATTATAATCAATGTGTTCACCAATTGTTCAATCAATTCTCTGGCATATAAGTCATTGTTTACAAATTCGCCAACTATAGCATCAATAATTGATTTGACTAAACTTTTATCCTCTTGATACTTCAATATGCAACCAGAGAGGTGATTCGCATTAAATAGTATTTGCTCTAACCTTTGTATATTACTTACCCCAATGGGCTTAGATTCTATATAAATATTATTGAATCGTAAAAAGAAAAACTGGGTTGTGGTATAAATATTAAATGAATGGCAACTAGCTGGAGATATTAAGAATAAATCACCTTGGCTATAATTAAATGTGTTTTTATTAATAGAATGGCTTCCCGTGCCCGAGAGAATATAAACAAACTCAAAAAATGTATGTTCATGTTCATCTTTTGGGCACTCATCTAAGGTTTTCACCACAATTGAAAATGGCTCGAACAAACTCTCTCTTTCCATAACATAAATATACAATAGAAAAGTAAAAATATACCATTTATTATGTTGATAATAGGTATATTTTTACTAAATACAAACTAAAATATATTTTTAAAAGAATAGTTATTTTTTTAAAATGATAATAAACGTTCAACTATAAAATTAAAGCCACTTATGAAAACTGTCTTGACTATTCTATTTATTAATTGTTTCGCTTTATCAATGTTTAGCCAAACCTACATTGATAATATTACGATAGTGGATGTGCAAAATAATAAATTAATACCGAACCAAACTCTTGTTCTAGAGGATGATATTATTGCTGATATTCAATCTAAAGGAAGTTTAAAAATTCCTTTTGGAGGAACTGTAGTCGATGGTACCGGTAAATATTTAATCCCGGGTCTTACCGATTCACATGTTCATTTTTTTCAAAGTGGCGGTTTATATACTAGACCGGATGTATTGGATTTCCGCAATATACATTCCTATGAAAAAGAAACAGATTGGGTCAAAGAAAATATGGAAGATTTTCTATTACGTTATATGCAAATGGGCATTACATCCGTAGTAGACGTTGGGGCTACATACAATTTTCTTAAAATGAGAGATACATTTACCTCTAAAAATATTTTCCCTAATATACATATGACAGGACCACTATTGACCCCCTATGTGCCTGAGGCATATAAAAACTTAGGAAATGACATGCCCTTTAAACTGGTTCAGAGTATAGAGGATGCAATTAAAATGGTACGGGAGCAATTACCTTTTCGGCCAGACTTTATAAAAATTTGGTATTTGGTAGACCCAGACAATGTAGAAGATAGTGCAAGAAACTACCAGTGTATTGTTAAGGCAATTATTGAAGAGGCCCATAGAAATAATTTAAAAGTAGCTGTACATGCCATTGAGAGAATAGTAGCCCAACTTGCAGTTGAAAGTGGTGCTGATTATTTGGTGCATGGCGTAGAAGATGAAGTAGCTTCTGACGAATTTATAAATTTACTTAAGGCAAAAGACATAATACTCAGTCCAACATTAGTGGTGGTTGAAGGGTACAATGATACGTTTTTACGAGCGAACAATTTTTCCTACCATGATCTGACAAATTCGAATCCAACCGCTATTGGATCTTTGAGTGACTTAAAACACATTAAAGACACGATATATGTAAATGAGATTAAACAATGGGTTAATACTCCATCTAGTATTGCTCGAGAAGCTCGTTTCGATTCACTTCGAACGATAAACCTTAAAAGGATGTCAGATGCTGGAGTTGATATTGTTGCAGGAACGGATGCCGGAAATCTTGGTACCCAACATGCATCTTCCTTTTTAAACGAACTTAAGGCCATGAAAAAGAGTGGTCTTACAAACTGGCAAATTCTAAAATCCGCCACTATTAATTCCGCTAAATTATTTGATAATCAAAATTCCTTAGGTAGTGTATCCATCGGAAAAAAAGCCGACTTGGTGCTTTTGAACGGTAATCCCATCGAGAATCTAGAACATCTTAACAATATAAGTTCAGTTGTCCACAACGGTACTTTTATAGACCCTAAAATCTTAATAAAAGAAACTCCATTAAATCTGGTCAAACGACAATTGAATGCCTATAATGCCAGAAACCTTGAGGCTTTTTTAGAACCTTATGCAAAAGATGTAGAATTGTATATTTTTCCTGATAAATTGGTTTCAAGGGGTAAAGAAAAAATGAGGAAAGACTACTTGGATGATTTTAAAAATCAGTCTGTACATTGTGAAGTTAAAGAAAGGATAGTTCAAGGAAACGTAATCATAGACAAAGAAAGTGTATTTGGTGTCGAGGATAAAACATTAGAGTCTACTGCTATTTATCATATAGAGAATGATAAAATTAAAAAAGTATATTTTATTTTGAATGACTGATTATTAATTTGTTGAAAATATTAAATTGAAATATGAATTTCAAATCAATTATAGCAGCAGTGGCTGTAACAACATTATTTGCTAGTAACTCCGCGAATTTACAAGTAAACACGATAGATTCTGTAGCAACGTCAAAAGTGCAACATTTCAATTTTGACGAGATGGAATCAGAAACTATCGGAAAAGGGATCAAACGCAAGTGGTTTCACGGTGAAAAAGGACAAATGACTATTTTCAATTTAGAGAAAGATGCACATATTCCTTGGCATAAACACCCAAACGAACAGATCACCTACATCATGTCTGGTAAAGTGAAAATCAAGACTATTATTGATGGTAAAGAAACATTTGTAGAATTTGGAGCAGGAGAAGTGATTGTGTTTCCAGAGAATGTACCACATGAATTTTGGGCTTTAGAAGAAACGGTAGATTTAGATGTACACGTGCCTGTGCGTGAAGATTGGTTATCTAAAGAATTGCCAGATTATTTAAAGAAGAGTAAAAAGTAATCAAAATAAAAAAAATATAGTAGTTGTTTTAATTTAGGCAAAAATTCGGCGTATGAGCATTTTATTTTTTCAGTAGCGTCAAGATAAATAGTATAAAAGTAATTAACTATACTGAAGTTAATTATGTTTCTTTTGTTAAATTTATAAAACACGATTTTAACAATTATTTAAATACTTATCTTCTCATTCAGTAATTATTATTAAAATTTATAATATAATTTATTAAAAACAGTAACTCTTTTTAAAATATCATTTTTACTCTTCCCCTATCACATATTATTAGCATGTAAATATTAAAAAAGACATTTTATAGATTTTTTAGGCAGCATAGGATATTTAAGATAAATACTACTCGTATCTGGCCTTTTTAAATATCTTAGTTAATCGACCAAATATAAATTGATTTCTATTTGGTCGATTATTTTATAGGTATACTTAATTATTAAATACTTTTCTCCAATCTATCACGAAGTCTTTCCATATCTTCACATACTTTTTGCTCAATTACTTTAGCATAAATTTGTGTTGTGCTTAGCTTTCTGTGTCCTAACATTTTAGAAATAGTTTCAATAGGCACTCCGTTAGTCATTGTAACCGTTGTCGCAAAAGTATGTCTGGCCATATGAAAGGTGAGGTTTTTTTTAATTCCCGCTGCTATTGCAATTTCCTTTAAGTAGGCATTGACTTTTTGATTCGATATTTTAGGAAATAACGTCCCATAAACTTCACACCTTTTATCTTCTCTGAAATTTTTGATGATGTCAAAAGCTTTAGACAATAAGGGAATTTTCACAGGGTTCCTGGTCTTTTGTCTTTTTGTTGCAATCCATCTTCTATTATCCAAACCCATAACCAAACTCTCTTCAGTGAGAAGCATCATATCTATATAGCTAATTCCGGTGTAGCAACTAAAAATAAACAGATCTTTTACCGTTTTCAACCGCAATGAGTTCAACTGTACGGATTCTAAAAGCTCTAATTCTTTACCCGTAAGATGACCGCGGTGTGTGGGAATTAGTTTTTGTTTAAACTTACGGAAAGGATCTTGACTAATCCATTCGATATTATATGCTAAAGTGACCATTCTTCTCAAACGTTGGATGTGCTTCATGACTGCATTGTTCCCTATCTGTTTCTGATAATGTTTTGGTTTATAACCTCTTAGAAAATTTTCAAAACCTAAGATAAATTTGTAATCCAGAAGCGATAGTTCTATGTCATCAAGCTTATATTCCTTTTTTAAATAGAGTAGTATGTATTTTTGACTAATTAAATAAAGTCTTGAAGTATTTCTATGCAGTTTGTGGAACATTTTATCATTATGGTACGAAATGATATCGGTTAGAGTGTAATCCTTTGTCCTATCATCTCCTAAGAATTTGGATTTTATCGTTTGCGGAGTAATACGCTTATCATCTGCCCTTAATTCTTGGTAGCATTGAAATAGCTTAGCGTGTATTTCATTAAGATATTGATTAAGATTTTTAGCATTTGAACTTGATCCTTTGATTCGCTGCTTTTCTGGACTCCAAAGTTGCGTATCAATTCTTCTTTTGAGGCTAATGTTGAGCTTTTTGCCGTCTACAGTGATTCTGGCATAAAGAGGTGCTTGATTGTTCTTAATTCTTTTGGCGTATAGCCAAAATAAAATTGAAAATGTGGAAGTAGTGCGCATAACAAACGTCTTTAAGTTAAACTTAATTAAGGACGAAAGTCAAATCACCTACAAATCGTTTATTTAACAGATTAAAAAATAAACAATTACAAAATACGAAAACATTTAGGAAAAATGTTGACGATTTGTGAACTCTAATAGATGGTTTCAAATGATATCATTTGAAACTAAAAAAAATTAAACAACTGTAAATCAATTATTTAAGATTTTTTCTGAACTCCTTTAAACACTAAAAAGTGACCTCGACAGGTAGACTATTAAAATGCTATTAGGATTTTTAATATCAGATTGGGCAAAGGAATTTAGTGAAATCACCAAAACCACAAAGATTAATAGGTAACGTATCATTCGGATGAGTTTTTATTTTCCCTAAAATCAGAAGGGCTTTTCCCAGTATGTTTTTTGAAAAAGGAACTAAAATGATTACCCTCCTTAAATCCCAAGACGTTTGCTATATCGGTGATAGACCAATTCGTTTCCTCTAATAATCGCTTGGATTCTTTGACAAAATGCTCATTGATTGTTTGGGTAGTCGTCTTGTTCACATATAATTTGACCGCTCTGTTGAGATGGTTTACATGAACATTTAATTTACCTGCAAAATCGGAGGCTTTACGCAATCGAACAATTTGACCTTTATCCGTAATGGGAAACTGACCCATTAATTGCTTAAAAAGAGATTGGGCTATTCGAGTATGACTTTTTATTTTTGTGAAATTTGAGGAGTTCATAGTCCCTAAAATAAAGTGGCAACTGAATTCAGAATAATCCACGTATTGTTTCTCTTTTCCAATTGAATGGTCTGCTGTAGGCCCCACTTGTTCCAGGTACCCCAAATTCGGGCATCCAGTACGTTTTGCTCGATTACCTCCGCTTTCTTCCCAGCGATATTTACATCCCTGCTTTGGGGCACATAATTGTAGTATTTCATAGTCTCGGCCTCTATTTCCTTCAACCAATCCGACCGGGATTGTACATAGCCCGTAATATGGGTCAACGTAAAACTTTTATCTAGAATCTTGTCCATGGCTTCCAAATCCCGATTGATCATGCATCTGGTCAAGCTATCGGTTACTGCAAGGATTTCCCTCTCTATTTTTTGCATTTCGATCAAGTTATTTTGAGCAGGTCCTGCCAAAGAAAAAAGAAGGGTCATGCTTAAAATGATACTTTTCATTCGCTTATTTGCCTGTTCTGCTTAGCAGACTTTCCGGATACCGCGCCCCGATAATCTGTATATTTTCCAAGGCGGATTTTATAGTACTCAAATCATTTTTATCCAATTGTACATTTATGCTCCCTACGTTTTCCTCCAGTCTGTGAATTTTTGTAGTGCCCGGTATCGGGGCTGTAAAAGATTTTTGTGCCAACAACCATGCTAGGGCTACTTGCGCAGGAGTTGTTTCTTTTTCCAATGCGATTTCTTTTACCAAATCCACCAACGCTTGATTGGCCTTTCTGTTTTCAGCGGAAAGTTTCGGAACGATATTCCTGAAATCATCCTTTGAAAATTGAGTGTTCTCATCGATGGCCCCTGTCAAAAATCCTTTTCCCAAAGGACTGAAGGGCACAAAACCTATTCCCAATTCCTCCAATGTGGGGATGATCTCATTTTCAGGCTCACGAAAAAACATGGAGTATTCACTTTGTAGTGCCGTAAGCGGTAGGGTACCATGTGCTTTACGAATGGTAGCCGTTCCTGCTTCCGAAAGTCCCCAGTGCTTTACCTTTCCTTCGTTCATTAAATCCCGAACGGTGCCGGCGACATCTTCTATCGGTACCTTTGGGTCTACCCTATGCTGGTAAAAGAGGTCAAGATAATCGGTCTGTAAATTTTTCAGGGAATTTTCGGCCACTTGGCGTATTCTTTCGGGACGGCTGTCCAAACCTTGGCCGGCATCGCCATTTTTGAACCCGAATTTGGTCGCAATGACCACCTTATCGCGAAAAGGTTTTAAGGCCTTTCCCAACACTTCTTCATTATATCCTTGGCTATATGCTTCAGCGGTATCAAAAAAAGTGATTCCCAGCTCATACGCCTTTTGTAGTAAACCTATGGCCTGTTTTTCTTCCGTTGCGGGACCGTAACCATAAGTTAGGCCCATGCAACCCAATCCGAGTTCCGAAACTTCTAATCCTTGTCCTAATATTCGTTTTTTCATTTTCAAAAACTTTAAAAATAATCTGTTATTACTTCGGCAAATCGGCCGCATGCATGGCCATAATTTTCCATTTACCTTTCTTATCTGGTCTAGTGAACACTTCAATGTAATGAAGGTCTACGGTAATTTTCTCACCTGAAGCGGTCACTTTGAACCTGCCTTTCCCAAAAACAGTGGCCGTATTTTCGCTTACCGATGCGGTACTTTCAAACACCTCTATCGTTATGAATGAAATTTCCACTTCGTAGAAGCGCTATATACTCCCTTTTGGTTTGTGCCGCCCCGTCGGATCCCATCACAATAAACAAATCATGAAAAATGTCCTCGAGGGCGTCGACTTTATCCGCCACCTCCCATGCAAATATCTGGTCGGATAAGTTTATAATTACCTTTTCTTCATCTGATTGTGCTTTCATCGTACTTAAAATAAAAAGATGAATTCCTAGGAATGGGATGAATATTTTTTTCATGTTTTTTATTTTTATGATACTTGATCTTCTGACATTGAAAGTAGACCTTCGTCCAGTCTTGCACCTTGAATTTTGATTTTAGCCAATTCGGCATCAATGAAGTTGAGATCATTTAGGGTTAATTCCAGGCCGATGGATTGAATATTATCATCGATATAGTCAATTTTATCCATACCCGGAATAGGCACTATCCAGGGTTTTTGTTCCAATAACCAAGCCAGTGCAATTTGTACCGGGGTCGCATTTTTTTCTTTGGCAAGTGCTCTTAGCATATCCACGACCGGCATATTGGCCTTCAGGGCTGCAGGCGTAAATCGTGGAAACGTTGCTCTCAAATCGGTATTGCTGTCGAATTTTGCGTCCGGTTCGATGGTCCCCGTTAAAAATCCGGTTCCCAAAGGTCCCCAAGAAACGAAGCCGATTCCCAATTCTTCACAGAGTGGCAGTACCTTCTGCTCTGGTTCCCTTGTCCATATCGAATATTGATTTTGAATCGCTGCAACGGGATGCACTTTGTGCGCTTTACGAATGGTTTCCGCACCGGCTTCCGAAAGACCTTAATGTCTGATTTTCCCCTCTTGAATCAGGTCCTTCAAAGTGCCGGCCACTTCTTCTATCGGTACATTGGGATCTACTCGGTGCTGGTAGAATAAATCAATATAATCGGTCTTTAAACTTTTTAAAGAGGCTTCGGCAACCGCCCGGATATTTTCTGGACGGTTATCGACACCTTCAATGGCACCGTTCTCCAATTTAAACCCGAATTTGGTCGCAACCACAACATCCTCTCTAAAAGGTACTAATGCTTCCCCTAACAACTTTTCGTTGACATATGGGCCATAGGCCTGGGCGGTATCAAAAAAAGTGATTTCCTTTTCGTAGGCAAACCGAATCGTTTTTATGGCTTCAGCTTGTCCTACAGGTTTCCCGGTGCCAAAACTCAGGTTCATTACACCCATTCCCATAGCGAAAACTTCCAAACCACTATTTCCTAATATTCGTTTTTTCATAATGTTTTTTTAAATTATATGTTCAACCAATAGGTCAATTTTAAGTTGATGGAGCGAAACCTCGGGGCAAAAACGTCCGTAAAGTAATTATCGTTATACACCAGATACAGGTCTGATAGAGGTGCAAACCGCCATTGCAATCTGGAATTGATACCCAGGTTTTTTTGTTGGTTCCCGAATTGTGCAAGGGTCGTCCAAAAAAGACTTTTACTAAAAGTGATCTCAGACCGGAACGTGGTGAAAAAAATATCCACATCCGCATAAGGTTCGGGCAAGCGGATACTATTATAATCAAGTGCTAGGCTAAATTGTGCCTTTGGCTGAATCCGCAGTCCCACTTGTCCCCCTATCGCTGTGAGATTTCCATTGAAAAACTCCCCAAAACTGGCGGTAGCCCCATACGTCAGCCTACTGCTGTTATTGGATTGAAAGCTAAGGTCAACATTGTTGAAATTATAACCTATGTTCCCGGGTAAGGGTACGGCACCCTGTGTTCGCGTTGGGTCGAAAGGCCCGGTCAGAAAGATATAATTATTGCTGAGGGAGGCCTCTGCAGTAGCTTGGTTCCTAAACGCGGTTTCCCAGCTCAGACTATAGCGGCCATCACTATACTTATAATCAAGGTTGGGTCTCCAATAGATAACCGAAAGGGCCCGGATGCCGTGCGTATTGAATATTCCCGATTTCGGATAGGCAATGTATTGGATGCCGTTGCCCCATTTTAGCACATCCTTTCGTGGCACAAATCCAAGGTCGGCGGTAAAGTCCTCATCGATATAGACCAGATCTTCGATTATCCTCCAATGTCTCGGATTATAGGTCACCGTCGCCTGAGCCGAGAGGTTTCCGTTATAGTCCCCCGGTTGAAAGGACTTATGCAGATATGCTTTTCCGTTCCAAATGTTATCCGCCGAGGCCAGGTTATAGTCCATACCGATCACTCGGTTAAAGTTTTCTTCGGGGGTAATGTAATCTTCATTTCCAATGGTTTGCCTATTAACCCAGAAGACCCCGATATTGGACCGAGCTCCGACCTTGCGCTGCAGGGCCAACATCATATTATTGTTGGATGGAATCTCGTTGGCCTCGTCCTTGGCGGTCTGTATGTTGAGTACCCCAAGCCGCCAATCCTTGTTCAACTTTCCACTGAGCCGCATCCCCCCGATAATGTCGTTCTGAATAAGGTTGCCCATGGTATCCCTTGCAAGCCCGATACGGCGCGAGAAAAAGGGTTTTGCTTCGTTAAAAGCGTTGCCGAAGTTTTCGAACAGGTCACTATTGTCAATAAAGAACTGTCGCTTTTCAGGCAGTCTTACTTCGAACCTGGTCAAGTTGGTAAAAATATCATCCACTTCTACGTTCGAAAAATCGGGGTTCAGGGTCAAATCTAGGTTCATACCGTTACTGACGGCAATTTTGGCATCACCACCGAATTTAAAATCCGTACGGGTCTCTTCAATGGTATAATTTTTATCGGCCAAGGCATTTATGTAAGGGATGACGGCAAGAGGAGTGCGTGATTTTTGTAGGGGGCGTTCAAACCTAAGTTCGCCCATATCCGCTAAACTAGAAAGTATCTGATTTTGGGGTACTTTTACCCAAGAATCCTGTTGGTTGACCTGATTGTTCCAGCGATACGGACGGAACCGCCATGAAGTGCTGCCCTCAGGGAATTTTAAAAAAGTGAACGGAATGGCTACCTCGATTACAAAATGGTCATCGAAACGTGTGGCCTCGGCCCGCCATTTCATATCCCACGTATTGTTAAAGGCCGCACCTCCTTCGGAGACAAGACCCTCCCTTAACACTCCGTAAGGGGTAACGCCAAAAAAGTAGGCAGTGGTACCATCACTAAAAGTATCGAACAATAAGGAAATGTTATCGTTGGTCATTGCACCAAAATCCCTTTTCAAGGTGGACACTACATAATCGCCAAATGTCTTTTCGGCATAGATGCCCACATACAGATAATCATCCGTCTGCAAAAGGCGTACCTCTGTTTTGAATTGGGCGGGAACTTGGTCGGATGGAAAGAACTGTTGAAAATCGCCGGCGATATCAGCTGTTTTCCAAACCTCCTCGTTTAATACTCCATCAAGCACAATTTTTTGATCAGTGAACCTAGCGGTAACGTTTTTGGTCGTTTGTTGTGCATATCCTTGAGTGGAGGAGAAAAATAAATACCCTATGACTATGGTTTTTAAATAAAATTTGCTGTATTTCAATTTCAGGTTACCCATACTTCTGTTTTTGTTCTAGACAAAAGTATTGGTTGGATTCCCTCAAAGGAATACCAATATTACAGGTATACGTACCACTTTTACGGATAACCGATTGTAATTGTACGGATTGACTATTTTTGAGGAAACAAAAGGAGTCATGAAAGAATTGTTGGACTTAAAGAATATTGAAGATTACAACAAACGAGTTGGATACAAGGCCCTACATCCTTTGATCAGTGTTATTGATTTATCAAAGGCCAACTATCAGGATGGGGCACGCGCATTGGCACTCCGTTTTGGGTTTTACGCCATATTTTTGAAGCAAGGTGCCGATTGTACCCTAAAATATGGTCGAAACAACTATGATTATGAAGAAGGCACTTTGGTCTTCATCGGCCCCGGTCAACTAGTGGATATTAGTAGTGATGGACAGGATTACCAACCATCGGGAACAGCGATTCTTTTTCATCCGGATCTGTTCTTAGGTACGCCAATGGCGCAAAAAATAAAGGAGTATTCTTTTTTCTCCTATGAAGTCTTTGAAGCGCTTCATCTGTCCGACCGGGAACGACAGGTCATCTTGGATTGCACCCAAAAGATAGAATTTGAACTCCAACAGGGCATCGATAAGCACAGCAAACATTTGATCATCTCCAATATTGAACTGTTTTTAGGGTATTGTAATCGGTTCTATGATCGCCAGTTCATTACCCGGGATACTATAAACCAGGGAGTATTGGCGAAGTTCGACAAGTCGTTGAACGACTATTTTAAATCGGACAGACCCTTGACTTTAGGAACACCTACCGTGGGTTATTTTGCGGACCAACTCCATTTATCCCCAAACTATTTTGGGGACCTGGTTAAAAAGGAAACTGGTAAATCGGCTTTGGATTATATCCAAACAAAATTAATAGACGAAGCCAAGGAAAGGGTCTTTAATTATAATAAATCGGTCAGTGAGATTGCCTATGAATTGGGCTTCAAATACCCGCAGCACTTCAGCCGCTTGTTCAAACAAAAAGTAGGGCATTCGCCGAACGAGTTTAGGCAGATGAATTAGAAATGATCAAAATCTTCTGTCTTGCCATTGTTACTTTTACGTTATTTGAAAAAGGCCGTTCTAAAGGACAGATTTTGGAATACTCAATGCTTTTTCCAGAGTGTCCCAAAGCTGGTCTCTTTTAGTAGTTTGGTTAATTGACTTTTTAGGGGACTAAAACTGTCTGTAAAAATCGAAAATAGTATAAGCCTAACGTTCTACTAAGCATAGATGAGTAATCTACTTAAGTGCAGTTTGATTAATTACTGCATTTTCCTTTAAATAAAAAGATGGTGAATGGTAAATATCATAACCAACTACTGTCAACCTTAATGATTTTTAGTACCAGAATGCATCATTAGTTTACTTGGGGCAGAAGCATATCTGGCCTCAATTTTTAATTATTTTCAGCGAAAAATCTATTTGGGTTGTTAAAAAGTCACCTATTCGGTGAGTATTAAAAATGGGCAGTTTGAAACCTCCTATTCACAGGGCATTTCAGCGGTAAGTTCTAGACCCTCCGGCTCCACAAAACAAAACCACCTTAGGGTGGTTTTTTTCGTTATACCTACAGGATTCGAAAGCCAGTGCAACAGCTCGCACCATGCTAAAAAGGT
>JGI24519J20070_1000042_pt1 | contig 56954 bp, 50 predicted proteins | sample LinPmetageLP43_FD_20070 | JGI IMG/M metagenome (IMG submission 20070) | reverse complement strand
ACAAGATCAAGGTCATCAAACGAATGGCTTACGGTTACCGGGATAACAACTACTTCTTCTTGAAAATCAAAGCAGCGTTTCCCGGTAAAATGCGATGAACCCTTTTTTATGCGGTACGCTAGCAGCCCGAGTGCGCCACCAAACCGTTATGCTGCTAAGGAATAGCCCATGCAACCACACAAACTCCTGCTGGCCGCCCTGCTGCTGGCACTGCCCTGCCTCAGTTCAGCCGCGAACTTGCAGCCCAACCCCAAACCAGGGCTGTGGCTGAGCGAAGAGAACACGCTGGTCAACGGACGCGACATCCTGCAAGAGCTGAAAGAAATGCGCCAAGCGATGATGAAGAGCCTGCCTAAAGATCAGCGCGCACACGCCATGGCCATTCTCGGCGACGACGACCCGAGCAGCCAGCACAAATGTTTTACTCCAGAGATGGCCGCCGCCTTGACCACACCCGAGGCAATATTGGCCGAAGCCAATCAGCAAATGCCGGAGTGTGAGTTCACCACCCAGCAAACCAGTGGCAATAGTCTGCAGTTTTCTGGCCAGTGCAACGACCCTGAAGGTTTTATCGGCGACATGCATGGAGCGGTTGAAATAGTGTCCAGCACCGAAATCAAATCCACTTTCCAGGGTACTGGCAGCTATAAGCCACCCACTGGAATGCTCAGAGACGGCAAAGATCGCAGCGACATAACGATGGAGAATACGTCGGTCTCGCATTGGGTAGCTGACGATTGCGGCACGGTGGAGCCACAAACAGCCAGGTAAAAGTCTGGTGCAGCAGAAAACAGCTGCGCACCTGAATATGATGCTTGTCACAACCTGATCTACGCAAATCACCAAGCGCAGGTCAGACAAGCTATCATGCTCGGCTGGACGCCAAGCCCTGACGCTGACGTGACGCAACCAAAGGACTGATATGCGACGCTCCGAGTTACCCCCATCCAATATACGTGGCCGCTTACTGGCTGCCGCCTTTGCGTTCCTGCTGTGGGGTGGCTGGGCCCTGATCGCTAACTGGCACGCGGGCCAGCATCATGCCTTGATTGCGGGTCTACTGCAGGGCAGCGCCAGCGCCATCATCACGCTGTTAATGGCTATCTGTGCGACGGCGCTATTCGCGCGCCTTCCCGGCCCAATAATGCGAATCGCGCTGCCACCGCTGCTGATTGTTTCCATCAGCTTCAGCGGGCTCTGGCTGGCGCACACCGCTAATGCCACCCCTTCACTCTGGACGACCATACTGCCACCCAGCTGTATGGCCTTTGCATACTGCCTGTACCTTACCCTTTCGCTGGCGCGCGACGCCGGCGCTCGTTCCCCGGAGCAGCAACCCAATGACTGATCTCAGTAATCGCCGTCCCCTCAAAATCCGTGATCAGCAGCTGATGCGCCGCTTTGCTGCCTGGCTAAGCCGACGCAGTGTGACCCCTAACCAGATCTCGGTTCTCAGTGTCATTTTCGCCCTCGGTGGCGGCGCAGCACTGGTGCTGGCGGGTCAATCAGTCGCCATTGAGCGATCAATCTGCTTCATCGCCGCTGCGCTATTCATTCAGCTGCGCCTGCTGTGCAACCTGTTTGACGGCATGGTGGCGATGGAAGGCGGCAAACAAACACCCGCTGGTGAGCTATTCAATGACGTACCCGACCGTATTGCCGATCCGCTGCTGATTGTTGCCTGCGGCTTCGCCCTGCCGGATTACCCCAGTGCCATGTGGCTAGCGTGGCTGGGCGCACTGCTGGCGGTAATGACGGCTTATATCCGTGTGCTGGGTGTATCTCTCGGGTTACCAGCGGACTTTCGGGGCCCTATGGCCAAACAGCAGCGCATGGCACTCATCACAATAGCCTCGGTGCTGTCGGCACTTGAGATTTTCTGGGGCTATCAGGGCATGGTGCTGTGGATCAGCCTTATCGTTTTGGTGGTAGGCAGCGCAGCAACCGCGCTGCGCCGCTTGATTGGCGCCTACCTGCGCCTGCAACAACGTGGAGCCAACTGACATGGATATCGGCCTAGCCTTTATGCTCGACCTCACCCCCAACGCGCTTGGGGCCATGCTGGTAGTACTGGCCATGCTGGTGGTGGCCTCCATCACCCAGTGGCGGCTTAGCTCGCGCCTCAGCCCGGAAGCACACCTGGAACTCAAGCAGCGCATTAACTCTTGGTGGGTCATGGTGGCGGTGGTGTTTACCGCGCTGATGATCGGCCAAGTGGCCTCGCTGATATTCTTCGCCGTCCTGAGCTTTATTGCGCTGCGTGAAATATTCTCGATCCTGCCCGTGCGTATCACTGATCGCCGACTGATCCTCGCGCTCTACCTGATGGTGCCGCTGCAGTATTACTGGATCGCCACCGACTGGTACGGCATGTTCATCGTGTTTATTCCGGTCTACCTGTTCCTGCTGATCCCTTTCGGCCTGCTGATGCTGGGCGAAACCAAGGGTTTTATCCGTGCGGTGGGGTCTTACCAGTGGGCAATCATGACCACGGTCTTCGCCATCAGCCATGTCGCCTACCTGCTCATGCTGCCAGCGGATCAAAATGCCGCCGGCGGCGGCGTCGGCCTGGTGCTGTATCTGGTGTTCCTCACTCAGTTCAACGACGTAGCGCAGTACATCTGGGGCAAGAAGTTTGGCGAGCGCAAGATAGTGCCAACCATCAGCCCGAACAAAACCTGGGCGGGCTTTCTGGGCGGCGTAGCCACCACCACCCTGCTCGGCGGCGCACTGGCCACTTTGCTGACTCCCTTGAGTTTCTGGCAAGGCCTGGCCGCCGGTTTGCTGATTGGTATTGCGGGCTTTATCGGCGACCTGACCATTTCCGCGGTCAAGCGCGACCTGCGCATCAAGGACACCAGCCAGCTGATCCCCGGCCACGGCGGCATCCTCGATCGCATCGACAGCCTGATGTACACCGCGCCGCTGTTCTTCCACTTCCTCATCTACACCAGTTACTGAGGCACACATGACCTTTTTCCAACGCCTGCCCAAACGCTTGTTCTTTCTGCTGGTGGTCAAGCCGGTGGTGTACCTGCTGCTGGGCTTGAACATTTACTCGGCCCAGCGCCTGCCCGCACGCGGCCCGGCGATCCTGGCGGCCAACCACAACAGCCACCTGGATACCCTGGTACTGATGGCGCTCTACCCGCTCAGCCAACTGCACCGCGTACGTCCGGTTGCCGCCGCCGATTACTTTCTGCGCAACCGCTTTACCAGCTGGCTGTCGCTCAACGTGATCGGCATCATCCCGCTCGACCGAGAGGGGCAGGTAGACAAGGAAAAGGTATTTGATCTGTGCCAACAGGCGCTCGCCAACGACGAGATACTGCTGCTCTTCCCCGAAGGCAGCCGCGGCGAAGCAGAGAAACTGCAGCCACTGCGCAAAGGCATCTACCACCTCGCCCGCAGCCACCCCGGCACAAAAGTAGTCCCCATCGCCATGCACGGCCTCGGCCGCGCACTACCCAAGGGCGGCTCCATGGTAGTGCCCTTTAACTGCGACGTCGCCATTGGTGAGGCGTTACTGCCGGGTGACGACAGCAACGTATTTATGCAGGAATTGCAGACGTCGCTGGAGGGGTTGTTGGCTGCGTGTATTACCCGGCGGGATGAGCGGTGGGAGGATTGAGGGGGGATGCAACGCGGAGCCACTCGGCGCGCTCTGGACCAGTAGCGAAAAATCGCTCAATAAACTGGGCCGACGTTGCGAGTCAAAGCACAGGGTTGATGGTTTGACCGAGACTATAAACTTTGCATAGTTCGGCACTTAGGAAACGCCGAACACCCCCAAAACTGCTGCCCAGCCTTCGCCCCTGATTTCACAGTGCGAATCAACAACGCACTGCCACACTTCGGGCATTGCCGCTCGGCGGTCGGATCACTTCGACGTTTTAGGTTTTGCACATGCTCGCGGTGAGTGGCGAGGGTCGGTGCGCGGCGGCCGGTTTGCAGAGCTTTGAGCATGGCGGCGACCTCCGACTCGCTGAACACACGTTGCTGGAATGATTTGATATAGCGGATAAAGCCGATGCCCTGGGTCACGTTGGCGGGCAGTTCGGTTTTGAAGGTGCTGCCGCCAACAAAAGTGATCACCGAGTGCAGGTGCTGGGGGTTAAGGCCGAGCGTGGCTTCGATTGCTTTGAGGTGTTTGTAGTTCTGCCGCAGCGGGTTCTGGAATTTGAAGCTGCGCTTGTAAAGCTTCTGCGTCCACTGCGCTTGTTTTTCGCTGCCGAAAATCCAGCCGCTCATGTTCTTCGTTTCCAGTACGAAGATGCCATAGGGCGAGAGGAAAACGTGGTCGATCTGGGTGGTGCCATCTGGAGTATTCAGGGTGACGTTGTGTAAGCGCTGGTATACGCGCTTATCCAACTGCCAATGCGCGAATAGCCGCACCAGCAGCTCACCGATATAGCCCTTGAACCACGGCGTCTTGAGCAGGCTGATGAGCAGCACCGCTGGGATAAACCAGCCGAGCATGCCCCATAGCTGCGCGATGATGGGAGAGAAATCCATTTCCTATCCTTCCGTTATTCTGAGTCAACTGGCCTGAGCTGCATGGCCTGATTTAATGAACCCGGTTTAACTGGATAGTACCTAAATTTAGTTTGATAGCACGATAATATTGCAGCCATTAGCCATGAGGCTACGTCATGGAGCACTTTTGGTTTGAACATTGCCTGCGCTGTTTACCTCATAGCGTGTGCTGCGCCCACCGCCAGGCAGCCGAATAATGCAGCCTTTCGCTACAAGGTCGCTGAGGTGGCGAGTGGCCGTTGCCTTAGACACCTTGGCTACCGCTTGGTATTGGGCCGCGCTGATGCCTGCCTCGAAACCACGGTCGCCACCATCGAGCAGGCGGTTCAGCACTTTAGTCTGCTCAACGCTAAAGGCTTGGCCGCGATACGTCTGCCAGAAGCGCGTCTTGGTCAGCACGCGGTCAATACGCGCCAGTGCTTGCTCCAGGCTGTTGAGCAGCGTGGCGAGAAACCATTGCAGCCAAGCGGTGATATCCAGTGGGCCTTTCTGGCTGGCTTCCAGGATGCGGTAATACCCGGCTCGGTCGTCGAGAATGCTGGCAGAAATCGCGTAAAAACGGATGGTTTGATGCTCGCCTTGGGCCAGTGCCAAGTCGGTTATGGCACGGGTAAGGCGGCCGTTACCGTCATCGAAGGGATGCAGGGTTACGAACCAGAAATGGGCGATTCCAGCGCGTAGCAAAGGGTCGAGGCTGGCATCGCTACGGCTGCTCTCGAACCAAACCAGAAAATCGGCCAGTTGTTGTTCAAGCACGGCGCGTGGCGGCGCTTCAAAGTGCACGGTGGGGCGGTCGAGACGCCCGGAAACAACCTGCATGGGCTCATCGCCACGCAGCGCGCCAATGAGCAGCGGACGTGCCATAAGACTGTCGTCGTTTGGGAATAACCAGCGGTGCCAAGCGTATAGCCGCTCCAGGTCTAATGGCTGCTGATGTGCCTGCGTGGCATCGAGCAGCAATTGCGCCAAGCCTTCTGAACGCGCAGTGGTGCGGCCCTCCTCGCTTACCCCTAAGCGTTTCGCCAAAGAAGAACGAACTGAGCCGATATTCAGCTGTTCGCCTTCGATAGCAGATGAGGTAATGATGTTCTGCAGCATGGCATCGAGGCTGCTCTGCGCTTCTGTGTCATTGCCGACAGCACCGAGCATGCCGATCAGCCGACCCTGCGCTTGAGTACAGGCGCGCAGCAGCGGAGCAAGCGGTTCAGCTTGCCAGGTGAAGCGCGGCCAGTCAGGTTGCTGCCAGATCCACATTGGGTCGGTCATCAGCTTGCTCGTCTGTGAGCCGATTAGCGGATCTATTCGGCTCATTTAATGAGCTGATAATGCCAATTATTCGGCTCTCTGTCTAATTGGCTTAGCTTTGCCCAGCTCGTTGCTCTTCAAGGATGTCTTCAACCGTACGTTGATGACCGATCTTAATAAGCTTCAGCTCATATCCGGCCGCTTCCAGCAAACGAACCAACGCAGAAACACTCATGTCGCCTTTAGCCAATGTTTCCATGCGCGCCACTGTTGAACGTGACACGCCCGCCCGCCCGGCTGGCTATTGCTTCCTGGCTTAGGTTCGCGTCGCGTCGAGCCTGCTTGAGCATTTCGGAGACATCGTACAAGGAGCTCATTTGTAGCCCTCGGGGATCAAAAAAGAAGGATATACCGGAAAATGTAGCCCCTAAGCTACAATCCCGCGAGTAACCTAGCTCTCACGGCAGAGCGGCGCAGAAGGAAGCGGCAGCCGGTTTGCAGGGCTCCGAGCGTGGCGTTGACTTGCACCTCGCTGAAGACGCGTGCTCATCACGTCCACGTTGCGTTAATGGGTGGGGCTTTGCTGGGAGTCAGGCAGTTCGGTCGTCGGCTCCACTCTGAGCCACCCCAATACCCGTGATTCATCGATATACCAGTTGCCGTCTTTCCGGCTAAGCCCGAGATCTTCTCGGGAGCTGCCAAAGGGGCCGGGATTTTGTTGGGCGATCTGTAAAGAGACATTGCCGACGCTGGCAATAATCGCTACATGACCGTAGCGGTTGAGCAGCGACGGCGCGAATACCAGCAGATCGTCTGCCTTGGGTGGCTCGGGACTGCCGTTGCGAAACTGCAGCATCGCGCGCTGGGCATTCAAGTTGCCATCACTCAGGCTGGCATCAAAGAAGTCTTTGGCGTGCCCATAGGAGTCGGGCATGCGGTGGCCATAACGCTCGAAGTAGTAGCGTTTTACAAACTCCACACACTGATAACGCAGGCCCAGGTTGTATCCGTCTTCGCTCAGGTTACGGCCCTGCACTGTATTCACCCCGCCGTTATAGTAGATCGCTACACCATTGAGCTCATCAAGTTGCTCACCAACGGCGTGCTGGCTGTTGGGATCTACCCGCGTGGCGCCGTAGTAAGCCGCCAGCGCGATCAATGGCAATAGTGCGCAGGTGACCAGCAAGATCAGTCGTGTTTTCTTCATGGTGAGGGGCTTTTACAGTCGAAGGGATGGTGTTGCTTTACGCGTGGGACGTAGCAGGGCAACACAAATGGAAGCGAATTATGCACTGCAGAGAAGCACGCCACCAATGCTGGCCTAAAGGCACCGGTATAGCGCGCAATTGATTGTTTAATGTGGCGCTGCCAGAACGGGTTGCGTTAGCCCGCAGACCTAGAGCAACCGTGCGAGCGAACTAGCCAGGGCAGCTCAGTACCGGCATGTAACCAAGCTCGGCAAGGCGCTTGTACCAAGAAGCCGATCGCGTTGATCGGCACCTTAGCCGTGCCCCATACCAGCCTGATCTTCGGTGTTCTGCGTATGAAACACCACTAGGCCTGATTAACGCATTAGCTCAAATAGCGCTCAGTTGAACCACGTCTGGACAGCCGCATCAATCGGCCGCGTCACCCGATCCACCAAATACACCAACCCGTGATAATCAATACCACTGTGGCTACTCAAGCCAATCTCACAGGTACGGCTGGTGGATACCCCTTCACTGCAATACTGAACGACCGGTTTCAAGGTCCGCAGCGCGTGGTCGTTGAGTTCAGGCAGGTTGAAGCCCTTGTCGCCGGCAAAACCACAACAGTGAATCCCCTCTGGCACCACGACATTAGAGCTACAGCGACGAGCAATCTCCAATAGCCCGTCACTTTCACCCAAATGCTGGGTGCTACAAGTCACATGTACCGCCACCGATTCGGGCTGTGGCGTGAAATGCAGTCGGTCGTATAGATGGCTGCGGATGAACCTGACCGGATCGTAAATATCCAGTCCTTCAACGTTCGCCTGCACCAAGCTAAGCGTGCAGGGGCTGGTATCACAATAGATGGGATCCTCGCCGTCACGACTGGCCAGACGTAATGCGTCCAGCAGCTCACTGCGCTTGGCCTCAGCCTGCTCGGGGTAGCCTTTGGAAGCAAAGGGCTGACCACAACACAGTGAGTCCATCAGTTCCGGGAAAACCACCTCGAAGCCGGCTTTTTCCAGCAGCGCGCGGGTCTTGTCAATCAAGGGCTCCTGCTCGCTATCCGAACGTGCCGGCCCCATGGTGCGAGAGATACAGGCTGGCAAATAGACGACGCGCGGCTTGGCACTAGCGGCCTTCGGCAAGGATTGGATCAGGCGCACCGGCTGTGGCAGTGAAGGGTCCCACACCGGCAGCCGTCCGCCACTGAGACGTCGAGTAGCCTGGCTCATGCGCTGCAGACGCGGAGCGCCCAGCAAGCAATGGGCCGTATCGGCGACTCGCAGCGCAAAGCGCACGCCCTTGAGTGCGCCGGCAAAATGCCCGGCCAACCAGTCAGCCCGACCCGCCTGATCTGCCTGATCCGCCCGGATAGCTCTGATCAGGTCGCCGGTATTGATGCCTACCGGGCAACGCTGGGCACACAATCCGGTAGCAGCGCAGCTGTCGACGCCCTGGTATTGATAGGCCTCCTCCAACTCGCGCGTATCAACGCCCGCGCGTTTCTTGGCCTGAATGTCACGCCAGATAACGATGCGCTGGCGTGGCGTCAGCGTCAGACCGTTACTCGGGCAAACCGGCTCGCAGAAGCCGCACTCAATACACTTGTCGACAATTTCATTGGCTGCCGGCAGGGGCTTCAAGTTTTTAAGATGGATAGTTGGGTCTTCGGACAGCACGACATCCGGATTCAGAATTCCCTGCGGGTCGAGCAGTCGCTTGATTCGCCACATCAGCTGATAGGCATCACTGCCCCACTCCATCTCGACGAAGGGGGCCATGTTGCGGCCCGTGCCGTGCTCGGCTTTCAATGAACCGCCAAACTCGACCGCAACCAGCTGCGCTACATCACCCATGAAGGCTTCGTAACGAGCAATCTGCGCGGGCTCGTCAAAACCTTGAGTGAAGACAAAGTGGAGATTGCCTTCCAGCGCATGCCCAAAGATGATCGCCTCGTCGTAGCCGTGTTTTTCAAACAGCTCGATCAGGCGATTGACGCCCGCAGCCAATTGCTCGACCGGGAAAGTGACATCCTCAATAATCACCGTTGTACCGGTCGCACGCACTGCGCCTACGGCCGGAAAAGTACCCTTGCGAATTGCCCAGAGCTGACCGGAGACCTTAGCATCCTCGGTAAAGTCGACTTGCCGCTCCACGGCAAAGGGCACCAACGCCTCATTAATCCGTGCCAACTGCTCGTGCAACAAGCTCTGGCTGGCCGCGCGCGACTCAATCAGCAAGGCACAGGCGCCCTCCGATAACCCGGCGACCCATTCGGGCAAGCCGGACTGATCCTGTACCGAACGCAAGCTGCGCCTATCCAGCAGCTCGACCGCGGCTACTGGTTGCTGCTTGAGGATGGGAACGGCGCGACAGCAGGTATCGACATCCGGGAACACAATCAGCGCGCTGGCCTTGTGCGGATACTCTGGCACCGTGTTGTAGGTGACCGAGCTGATGAAACCGAGCGTACCCTCGGAGCCGACCATGAGGTGAGTCAGAATATCCAGCGGCTCATCAAAGTCGACCAAGGCGTTGAGCGACAAGCCGGTGGTATTTTTTAGTCGATACTTGTGCCGAATCCGCTCGGCCAATGCCGTATTGGCACGCGTCTCACGACCGAGCTCAGCCAACTGAGCCAACAGCTCTGCGTGACTCTGCCGAAAGGCCGACAGACCTGACTCATCCTCGGTATCCACAACCTGACCGTCGGCCAGTACCAGACGCATACCGGCCAGGGTCTGGTAGCTGTTCTGTGCAGTACCACAGCACATACCACTGGCGTTGTTGGCAACAATGCCGCCTATCTTGCAGGCATTGATCGAGGCCGGATCAGGGCCTATCTTGCGCCCCAAAGGCGCCAATGCTGCATTCGCCTGTGCGCCGATAACACCCGGCTGCAACCGGATCTGTGCTCCGTTATTACGCACTTGCCGACCACTCCAGTAGTCACCCAGCACAATCAGCACCGAGTCACTGATCGCTTGCCCGGACAAACTGGTGCCGGCGGCCCGAAAGGTGACCGATACCTGATGGCGCCCTGCCAGATGCAGCAGGCAGACCACTTCGTTCTCCGATTCGACCCGCACCACCAGCTTGGGCACCAGCCGATAGAAACTCGCATCAGTGCCAAAGGCCATCGTCGACAGCGGATCATCAAATAGGCGCTCAGCAGGAATCAGACGGCGCGCGCCGGACAGAAATTCAGCAGACAGGCTCATGGTGGCTCCGGTTTACTTGGTCAGTTCCTGCAGTTCCCGCACCAACAGATCGGCGCTGATGTCGGCTATCGACTTGGCCCCTGTCAACACCATGGCAACCCGCATTTCCTTCTCTATCAACTCCAGAAGATTACTGACGCCAGCCTCACCGTCGGCCGCCAGCGCATAGATAAAGGCACGGCCCAGCATGGTGCAGTCAGCCCCCAGCGCCAGCATACGCACCACATCCAGCCCGGTGCGAATACCGGAATCAACCAGAATTTTGATCTCGCCCTTCACCGCATCGGCGATGGGCGGCAAGGCGCGCGCACTTGATAGCACGCCATCGAGCTGACGACCGCCGTGATTGGAGACCACAATGCCATCAGCACCAAAGTTCACCGCATCACGCGCATCAGCCGCATCCAGAATACCCTTGATTACCATGGGGCCATCCCAGAACTCGCGAATCCACTCTAGGTCCTTCCAGGAAATAGAGGGATCAAAATTGTTACCCAGCCAGCCGATATAGTCTTCCAGCCCGGTCGGGTTGCCGCGATACGCAGAAATGTTGCCCAGGTCGTGCGGCTTGCCCAGCAAGCCGACATCCAGCGCCCAACGCGGATGTGTTGCGGCCTGCAGCATCCGACGCATAGCGGCATTCGGGCCACTCATGCCGGAATGTGCATCACGGTAGCGCGCACCGGGCACCGGCATATCCACGGTAAATACCAGCGTGGTCACCCCGGCCGCCTTCGCGCGCTCCAGGGCGTTCTTCATAAAGCCACGGTCTTTCAACACATAGAGCTGGAACCACATGGGCCGCTTAATGGCCGGGGCGACCTCTTCAATCGGACAGACCGATACCGTAGACAGGGTAAACGGAATACCTTTGGCGTCCGCAGCGCGCGCTGCCTGCACCTCGCCCCGGCGCGCATACATACCCGTCAAGCCAACCGGTGACAACGCGACCGGCATGGCCAGCGTCTCGCTAAACAATTGCGTCTCCAGGCTCAACTCGGACATGTTGTTCAGCACCCGCTGACGCAGGGCAATATCCGCCAGATCCGCCACATTGCGCTTGAGCGTATGTTCAGCGTAGGCACCGCCGTCAATGTAATGGAACAGGAAAGGTGGCAAACGGCGCTTGGCAGCAGCGCGGTAATCGGTAGAGGCAGAGATGATCATGTGGGTGTCCCGTGTTCACTTATACGGCAAACGCCCCGGTCACGGCCGGGGCGCGTTCAAACCTGGCTTCAGCTGGCCAGCAGCGGATCGCTGACGTTGAGCACATAAACCGCAAACAGCGCGATCAGGCCCGTAGCCAGCACATAGTAAAGCGTTGGCCAGATGGTGCGGCGCAGGGTAGTACCTTCGCGCCCCAGCAGGCCGACAGTAGCCGATGCGGCTACCACGTTGTGAATCGCAATCATGTTACCCGCTGCGGCGCCGATGGCCTGGCCTGCGACCACCAGGGCAGTCGATAGCCCCAGATTGCTGGCAACGCCGAACTGAAACTGGCTGAACATCATGTTGGACACCGTATTGGAGCCAGCAAGGAACGCGCCCAGCGCACCGATAGCGGGCGCAAACAGCGGATAGATACCGCCCACGCTGTCTGCTACATAGCGCGCCATGACAATGGGCATGCTCGGCAGATCGGCTGCGTTAACGCCGGAATTGATCAGGATACGTACCATAGGCACAGTAAACAGCAGCACAAAACCGGCACTCAGTAATACACCACCCGACTCCTTGGCCGCATTGCCCAGGTCACGCAGCTGCATACGGTGCAAGAAGAAGGTCATCAGCACGACCATCACCAGAATACCGCCCGGCAAATAGAGTGGCTGCACGGCTGCGCTAATGCCCACTTCACCGAGCAAATCGCTGGCACCAAACGAGATCGATTTGAACAGTGCGGTGACCTCGGGGAACACACGACTGATCACCAGAATCACGCCAACCAGCAGGTAGGGTAGCCATGCCCGAAAGCTGCCCATGGGGCGCGCAGTCAGCTCATCGAGCTTCATTTCAATGGTGCCTATCCACTCGGCAGGCCAATCCTTGCGATCAGCAAACGACCAGACATTTTTGGGTACCAAAAAGCCTGCACGCGCAGCCGTCGTGACCACTGCCAGTCCGACCAGACCACCAACCAATGACGGAAACTCTGGGCCTAGCCAGATACCGGTGAGCACATAGGGAATGGTCATCGCCAGACCTGCAAAGAGGGCAAAAGGCAGCACTTCAAACACCGCACGCCAGCTCTTCTCACGGCCGAAGAAACGCACCAGCATGATGACCATGATCAGCGGCATGATAGTGCCCACGATGGCATGGATAATGGCGACCTGACTGGTGATCAGCTGCAGGTAGGCCTCCCAGCTGGAGCCATTAGCCGTTAGCTGCTGGCTGATAGCAGCAGTATCCAGCCCGGTGGTAATGCCCACCACAATCGGTGTACCCACCGCACCAAAGGACACCGGCGTGCTTTGCACCAACATGCCCATCAGCACCGCAGCCATGGCCGGGAAGCCAATAGCGACCAGCAGCGGCGCAGCGATAGCGGCCGTAGTACCGAAACCGGACGCCCCTTCGATAAAGCAACCAAACAACCAGGCAATGATGATCGCCTGAATCCGCGGATCAGGGCTGATGGTGGTAAAACCGGCCCGAATCACGGCGATGCCACCGGAGTGTTTAAGCGTATTGAGCAGCAGGATGGCGCCAAAGATGATCCACAAAAGCCCCAGGGTAACAATCAGCCCCTGGAGGGTTGAGGCCATTACTCGGTTGAAACTCATATCCCAGCCGTAGAGCGCAATCAACGCACTGACCAAATACACCAGGGGCATGGCGCGCCGGGCTGGCCAGCGCAACCCGACCAGCAAAATACTGGCCAGCAAAATAGGGGTGAAGGCCAATAGGGCCAGTAATCCGGATGACATGAAGCGCTCCTATACTTGTTTTTTAGCGGAACCCGCGCTAATTGGTAATACCAATTTACAAAAAACTCGACTCAGAGTATGAAAGCGGCAACCTCATGTCAAATTTGGCAATGTAGACTTTGGTATACAAAGGCCTCATCCGGTTGATCGGCCGTCAGCGCACGAGTACCCTTGACCGAAAATTGGTAAGACCAAAAGGAATAGCAATGGAAGTAGGACACATCCGCCAAAGGAGGTTGTCCGACAACATCGTCGAACAGCTGGAAACCATGATTCTGGAGGGCACGCTGCAGCCTGGTGAACGCTTGCCGCCCGAGCGCGCGCTGGCAGAGCAGTTCGGCGTGTCACGGCCGTCATTGCGCGAGGCAGTGCAAAAGCTGGTCGCCAAAGGTTTGCTGATCAGTCGTCAGGGTGGCGGCAATTATGTAAGCGAAACACTGGGCTCCAGTTTTAGCGACCCGCTGCTGGGCCTGCTGGAGGGGCGTCCGGAAGCGCAACGCGACTTACTGGAATTTCGTCATACGCTGGAAGCCGACTGCGCCTATTACGCCGCTCTACGTGCTACCGAGGTAGACCGCCAGCACTTGCAGACCGCGTTCGATGAATTACAGCGCTGCTACGCCAAGGAAGGAAAGGCAACACGCGCCGAGGAAGGCGCAGCAGACGCGCGCTTCCACCTGGCGATTGCCGAGGCCAGTCACAACATGGTGCTACTGCATACCATCCGCGGACTGTTCGACCTGCTCAAACGCAATGTAGTAACCAATATCGGCGGCATGTACGCGCTGCGCAGCGAGACGCGGCTGATGCTGGTTGAACAACATCAGGCATTGTTTGCTGCGATCATGCAGGGACGCGCAGAAGATGCCCGCAAGATTGCCAGCGAGCACATCAGCTACGTGCAGGACGTATTGGCGCAAAGCCAGGAAGAAAATCGAAGAATGGCGCGAGCGCAGCGTCGCGAGCGCTCGCCTACGCGCTAGGATCAGCTTTTTTCTGATTTTCCAGCCAGTCTGCCAGCACCTCGGCGCTATGCTCGCCTAACATCGGCGGCGCAGTGCGATACTCCACTGGCGTACGCGACAAGCGTATCGGGTTGGCTACCAGCGCCACCTCGCCAGACAGCGCGTGCGGCAGAGTTATCTGCACGCCGCGCGCCTTGATCTGCTCATCGGCAAACACCTGCGCCAGATCGTTGATTGGCCCGCAAGGCACACCGGCTCGCTCCAGCGCAATAATCCACTCGGCGGTAGTGCGAAATACGGTGGCCTGACGGATCAACGGAATAAGCTCGGCGCGGTGCGCGACGCGCTGTGCATTGCTGGCGAAACGCGCATCGCTGGCCCATTCGCGATGTCCCGCCACATCACAGAAGCGTCGGAACTGCCCGTCGTTACCCACGGTAAGAATGAAATCGCCATCGGCCGTCGGAAAATCCTGATAAGGCACGATGTTGGGATGCGCGTTACCCAGCCGCTGGGGTGGCACGCCGGTGGTCAGGTAGTTAAGTGCCTGGTTACCCAGGCAGGCCACCTGCACGTCCAGCAACGCCAGATCGATATATTGCCCCTGACCGCTGCGCTCTCGCTCGGCCAGCGCGGCCAATACCGCGTTACTGGCATACAAACCGGTGAGAATATCGGTTAGCGCCACACCGACCTTGACCGGCCCTGCGCCCTCTTCTCCGGCAGCTTTGCCCGTCACACTCATAAGGCCACCCATGGCCTGAATCATAAAGTCATAGCCTGCTCGCTTGGCGTACGGCCCAGTCTGACCAAAACCGGTAATCGAACAGTAGATCAGACGCGGATTGAGTTGCTGCAGACTGACGTAATCCAGCCCGTAAGCCGCCAAGCCGCCGACCTTGAAGTTCTCGATCAGTACATCCGCCTCGGCCACCAATTCACGCACCTGCTGCTGACCTTCGGCCTGGGTAAAGTCGATGGTAATGGAGCGCTTGTTACGGTTGGCGGACAAGAAATAGGCTGCTTCCGAGGTGTCGCGGCCATCGGCGTCACGCAGATAAGGCGGCCCCCAGGCACGGGTGTCATCACCCACCTCAGGCCGCTCGACCTTAACCACATCTGCCCCCAGATCAGCCAGCATCTGGCCAGCCCAAGGGCCGGCTAATACGCGGGAAAGATCGAGCACTTTAAGACCGGTAAGTGCACCCATAGAGACAGCTCCAAGCGGCAAGCTTCAAGCGCCAAGCTAGCCGTGCAGTTTTAAGGTGAATTCGAAGGAGGCAGCTCTAAGCTTGCAGTACTAACGCAGCAAGCAGGCCCTACTCAGGCCAACTTGCCGCTTGTAGCTTGTAGCTGCTGCCGTACGGCGTTAGAAAAACGCCTGAAGGCCGGTCTGCGCGCGACCCAGAATCAGCGCGTGCACGTCGTGGGTACCTTCGTAGGTGTTGACCACTTCCAGGTTAACCACGTGGCGAATCACACCGTACTCATCGGAGATACCGTTACCACCGAGCATGTCGCGGGCAACGCGGGCGATGTCCAGCGACTTGCCGCAGGAGTTACGCTTCATGATCGAGGTAATCTCTACTGCAGCAGTACCTTCGTCTTTCATGCGGCCCAGGCGCAGGCAGCCTTGCAGCGCCAGCGTGATTTCGGTCTGCATATCAGCCAGCTTCTTCTGTACCAGCTGGGTTTGCGCCAGCGGACGGCCAAACTGCAGACGATCCATGGTGTACTGGCGGGCGGTGTGCCAGCAGAACTCGGCAGCGCCCAGAGCGCCCCAGGAAATACCGTAACGGGCTGAGTTCAGGCAGGTGAACGGACCTTTCAGACCGGTAACGTGTGGCAGCATGTTCTCTTCTGGTACGAATACATCTTCCATCACGATTTCGCCGGTGATAGAGGTACGCAGGCCAACCTTGCCCTTGATCGCCGGAGCGCTCAGGCCTTTCCAGCCTTTTTCCAGGATGAAGCCACGAATCACGTCGTCGTCGGTTTTAGCCCAGACCACAAAGACGTCGGCGATGGGGCTGTTGGTGATCCACATCTTGGCGCCTTTCAGCAGGTAACCGCCTTCAGTTGAGCGCGCACGGGTGATCATGGAGCCCGGATCGGAACCATGGTTTGGCTCAGTCAGACCAAAGCAGCCGATAAACTCGCCAGAGGCCAGCTTGGGCAGGTACTTCTGCTTCTGCTCTTCACTACCAAATTCGTTGATCGGCACCATCACCAGAGAAGACTGCACGCTCATCATTGAGCGGTAACCGGAATCCACACGCTCCACTTCGCGGGCGATCAGGCCGTAACAAACGTAGTTCAGGCCGCTTCCGCCGTACTCCTCCGGAATGGTCGCGCCCAGCAGGCCCAGCTCACCCATCTCACGGAAGATCTCGACATCGGTCTGCTCGTTGCGGAAGGAGTTGAGCACCCGTGGCATCAACTTGTCCTGGCAGTACTGACGTGCGCTGTCACGCACCATGCGCTCTTCTTCAGTCAACTGCTGGTCCAGCAACAACGGATCTTCCCAATTGAAACTTGCTTTGGATGCGGCCATGAGCACTCCGGTAGTCAGATGTTGGTACAAAGCCCCCTGCGGGAGCATTAGATGACAATAACTGTACGCACAGGGGAACGGGCTAACAAGCGTATTTTGCGCAGGTATTTGTGCTAAATTGGAACTCCGAAAAAACACAGCTGAAAGCTTGGAGCTGAAGGCTGGAAGCTTGAGCACTGCGTGAGTAGCAGCTTTTACTGAGCATAGCCTAACCTCGCAGCCGACGACCTCCGCAAGAGGTGAACTTCCAGCCTTCAGCTTCAAGCTTATAGCTGCTCCGAAGGAGTCCCCATGCGCCGCAAAATTCCGCCGACTCAAGCGCTAATCTGCTTTGAATCCTCTGCCCGCCACGAGAGCTTCACCAAGGCGGCAGAGGAACTGTCGCTGACTCAGAGCGCGGTGTGCCGACAGATCGCAAACCTGGAAGAGTTTCTTGATATCCAACTGTTTCGTCGCACCCGTCGCGGGGTCAAGCTGACCGATGCTGGCCAGACCTATAGCCGACGCATCGCCAGCCGACTGGATGCGGTCGAGCGCGACACGCTCTCGGTGATGGGTAATCAGGGCACAGCCACACTGGAACTGGCGCTGGTGCCAACTTTCGGCACGCAGTGGCTACTGCCGCGTCTCGGCGACTTTCTCAAACAACATCCGCAAATCACCATCAACCTGACCAACCGCACGCGCCCGTTTCTGTTTGCCGATACCGAGTTCGATGCGGCCATCTACTTTGGCGACGGTGAATGGTCAGGTACCCAAACGCACTTTTTGATGAAGGAATCGCCGATACCCGTCTGCAGCCCGGGGCTGATTGCGCCAGCAGAGCAACTAAGTGCCGAGCAGATTGCCAGCCTGCCGTTGTTGCAACAGACCACCCGACCGTATGCCTGGCGACAATGGTTTGCTGCGCTCGACATGCGCGTAGAACATGACCTGAACGGCACGCGACTGGAACTGTTTTCAATGCTCGCCCAGGCCGCCATGCATGGCATGGGCGTTGCGCTGATACCGCCCTTTCTGATCCGCCAGGATCTAGCCGACGGCCGGCTTATCAGCCCCTGCCCTCAGAGCTTCGACAGCACCAACAGTTACTTTCTGGTGATACCTGAGCGTAAAGCAGAGTCTGCCGCACTAATGGCCTTTGCCACGTGGCTGACAGCAGAAGCTGAGCGCTACCGTGCCCAGACAGAATGAAAGGATAAGCCCGCATAGGGCGCAGTATCCCAGCGCGGATTTCGCTCAAAAAAAAGGGCCTCCGAAGAGACCCTGAGCACAACTTTCTATCGAGCGGATGCGCTTACTGACGCACGCCCTCAACAGTGATGATCAACTCAACATCTTGCGCTGCCGGACCCAGATCGCGAGAGATATCAAAGTCCTTCAAGGTCAGCGTCGTGGTGCCAGAGAAACCAGCGCGATAGCCGCCCCATGGATCATCACCTTCACCAATAAATTTGGCATCCAGTACCACCGGCTTGGTTACGCCATTGAGCGTAAGGTTGCCGGTGATGTTGGCGGTGTCGTCACCCGTCATTTCAACCCCAGTAGACTCGAAGGTCGCGGTAGGATGCTCGGCAACATTCAGGAAGTCATCGCTACGCAGATGCTTGTCGCGCTCGGCGTGATTCGAGTCAACGCTGTCAGTGTTGATGCTGACATTGACGGCGCTGCTCTCGGGCTTGTCTGCGTCCCAGCTGAAGTTACCACTGAAGTCATTGAAGCGACCGTATACCCAGCTATAGCCCAGGTGGCTGATCTTGAAATTGATTGAGGCATGCTGCCCCTCTTTGTCAATCACGTAGTCGGCCGCCTGCAACGAACCCGACAGCGCCATCAAGCTACCCAGTGCCAATCCCGCAAATGTCTTTTTCATGCTAACTCTCCTTGCCTTGTTTAAGCCGCATACCAAGCATACGGCGCAATGTGTCATCCCGATCCAGCAGGTGATGCTTTAGTGCGCCCAAAGCGTGCAGGGCCGCCAAACCAATTACGCTGACTGCCAACCAGTAGTGCACAGCGCCAGCGCGGTCGGCCTGATCGGGCAGGTTGGTGACCAGCGCTGGCACTTCAAGCCAGCCGAACAGACTAATGCCCTGGCCCTTTGCAGTCGAAATCAGATAACCGCTCAGCACGATAATACCGAGCAGTAAGTAAAGCAGAAGGTGCACCAGAGCCGACAAACTGATCTCCCAGCCCCGATGACCGGCAAGGGGATCAGGCTTGGGATTAGCCAAGCGCCAAACGAGACGCAGCACCAGCAAGACCGCCAAGACCAGACCTATGCTTTTGTGCCAAAAGGGCGCGCTGGTGTAATACGGACTGTAGTAGCCAAGATCCGTCATCCACAGCCCCAACGAGAAAAGCCCGATCACACCCAATGCCATGAGCCAATGCAAAACAACGCTGATCAAACCGTACCGTTGGGCTGTGTTTCGCAAGGACATGTCGTGCTCCATTCAATTGGTGCTTATGATCCCATCGAGCGATTAAGACATAAAGCGCAATATTTGGTTCTAAAACATCAAGTTTCCTAATGTTTCAGCCATAAAAAACCTCCCGACGCTTAACGAGGGGAGGTTTTTAAACCTGCAATTAACTAGAAAAAGAGTCTTTTCAGCTCATGCCCCGGATCACTAGCACGCATGAACGCCTCACCCACTAGAAAACTATAAACCTCATGGGCCAGCATTAGCTCAACATCGGTGCGATGAAGTATGCCGCTTTCAGTCACCAGGGTCTTACCCTTGGGAATTTGCGGTAATAGCTCCAGAGTCGTATCCAGGGTCACTTCAAAGGTATGCAGGTTACGGTTATTGATACCGATCAAGGGGGTTTCCAGCACAAGCCCACGCTCAAGCTCAGCGGCATCATGTACTTCAACCAGCACATCCAGCCCCTGCTCTTTTGCCGTTGCCGCCAGCTCGCCCATCTGCGCGTCATCCAGACAAGCGGCAATCAGCAAGATGCAGTCGGCACCCAGAGCGCGCGCTTCAACCACTTGATAAGGGTCGACAATGAAATCCTTGCGGATCACCGGCAAGGCGCAGGCGTTGCGTGCCTGCTGCAGATAATCGTCATGCCCCTGAAAGAAATCGACATCCGTCAGCACTGATAGACAGGCCGCACCACCCTCGGCATAGCTAAGTGCGATCGCAGCCGGATCAAAATGCTCACGTAGCACGCCTTTACTTGGCGACGCTTTTTTTATTTCTGCGATGACCGCCGGCTTACGCGCCTTGGCGCGGCTCTGCAGGGCGGCAGCAAAACCGCGTGTCGCTGAAGCCGCTGAGGCCATCTGCTCCAGCGTCTGGATAGCAACGCGCGCGCTGCGCTCGGCTACCTCTTCATGCTTGCGGGCAACAATATTTTGCAGAATGGTCGGCACACTCATTGCTCAGCTTCCTCTCTGAACACCTCGGTGAAGGCAATCAGCTCGTTGAGTTTCTCTCGGGCCAGACCGGAATACAGTGCATCCGAGGCTAACTTGACGCCTTCTTGCAGCGAAGTTGCATGGTCCGCCGCATAAAGAGCTGCGCCCGCATTCAGAATAATAATATCGGCCGCCTTCTCACCCGCCTCCGTAGTGCGCTTACCCAGCGCATCGCGAATCAGCGCGAGAGACGCCAGCGGGTCCTCTACCGTCAAACCAATCAGGCTGCGACTTTTGATGCCCAGCTCTTCCGGGCTGACATCGTACTCTCGTACTTCACCATCTTTTAGCTCGGCAATATGACTGGTGGCGGCCAGACTCAGCTCATCCAACCCGTCCTTGGAGTGCACAACCAATACATGCTCGCTACCCAGGCGCTTGAGCACCTCGGCAATCGGCCGGCACAGAGTCGGGGTAAAAACACCAATTACCTGATGCTTGACGCCTGCCGGATTGGTCATCGGCCCGAGCATATTGAATATAGTGCGCAGACCCAGCTCACGACGGGGACCAATGGCGTGCTTCATGGCGCCGTGATGGGCGGGGGCAAACATGAAGCCGACGCCCACGGTCTCAACGCACCGCGCTACCTGCTCGGGCGTGAGGTCCAGATTGACGCCTGCCGCCTCGAGCAAATCAGCACTACCGCTCTTACCAGAGACCGCACGATTGCCGTGCTTGGCAACCTTGCCTCCAGCCGCCGCAACAACCAGCGCGGCAGCGGTAGAAACATTAAAGATATTCGCGCCATCGCCGCCGGTACCACAGGTATCGACCAGACGTTCGGCATCAATGGAGACGGTAGACGCCAGTTCACGCATGACCATGGCAGCGCCGGTGATCTCGTCCAGCGTCTCACTCTTCATGCGTAGTGCGACCAGAAAACCACCCACCTGTGCATCGGTGCACTGGCCGGTCATGATCTGGCGCATAACGTCCTGCATTTCTTCGGTGCTCAGATCCAGCTGATCAACTGCCTTGCTGAGGGCTGCCTTAATATCCATAGATTCTCCTTTGCTCGCCTTTGCTTGCGTTCAGCCGCGCAGGCCGCCCTGCTGCTTGAGAAAATTATCCAGTAGCTCGTGGCCCTGATCCGAGAGAATGGATTCAGGATGGAACTGTACCCCCTCGATCATGAACTCGCGGTGACGCACGCCCATGATCTCGTCCACATTACCCTGCTCATCCTGCGTCCAGCCCGTCAACTCCAGGCACTCGGGCAGGGTTTCGCGGCTGATTACCAGCGAATGATAACGGGTGACAGTCAACGGATTATTCAGCCCGGCAAAGACCCCAAGCCCTTGATGGTAGACCGGGCTGGTCTTGCCATGCATCACATGACGCGCGCGCACTACGTCGCCGCCAAATGCCTGGCCGATACTTTGATGGCCCAGACAGATACCCAAAATCGGCAGCTTGCCAGCAAAATGTTTAAGTACCGCAACGGAAACACCCGCCTCGTTAGGAGTGCAAGGCCCGGGCGAGACCACGATGCGTTCGGGGTTGAGCGCTTCGATTTCGGCAACGGTCAGCTCATCGTTACGAACAACCTTAACGTCGGCACCCAGCTCGCCCAGGTACTGCACCACGTTGTAGGTAAAGGAGTCGTAGTTATCAATCATTAACAGCATGGTATTGCTCCTTTACCGGGCGGCTTGTTCAGCCAGGGCGATGGCGCGAAACATGGCGCGGCGCTTGTTGATGGTTTCTTCCCACTCCAGCGCAGGCACCGAGTCAGCGACGATGCCGCCACCGGCCTGCACATGCAGCTCACCGTCTTTGATCACCGCAGTACGGATCGCAATCGCGGTATCCATATTGCCGTTCCACGCCCAGTAACCTACTGCGCCGCCGTAAACACCGCGTTTGACCGGCTCCAACTCATCAATGATTTCCATAGCACGAATCTTGGGCGCGCCGGACAAGGTGCCAGCCGGCAAAATAGCGCGCAGCGCGTCCATCGCGTTCAACTCCGGCTTGAGCTGGCCCTGTACGTTGGAAACGATATGCATGACGTTGGAATAGCGCTCGATGACCATCTTCTCGGTCAGCTGCACCTTGCCAATTTCCGCTACCCGTCCGACGTCATTGCGGCCCAGATCGATCAGCATCAAATGCTCGGCGATCTCCTTGGCGTCCGCGAGCAGGTCCTGCTCCAGCGCCAAGTCCTCTTCTTCGGTTGCACCGCGCGGACGAGTACCGGCAATCGGACGCACGGTCACTTCACCCTCTTCTACGCGCACCAAAACCTCGGGCGAACTGCCGACCACATGGAAGTCGCCGAAGTTGAAGAAGTACATATAAGGTGTCGGATTCTGGCTGCGTAGCGCGCGATACAGATCGATAGGCTCCGCTTTGAAGTCGATGCTCATGCGCTGCGATGGCACCACCTGCATGCAGTCGCCGGCCAGGATGTACTCTTTTACCGTATCCACCGCACGCTCGTAATCTTCGCGGGTAAAGCTGGCGCGGTAATCCAGATCCATATCCACCGACGCGCTCAAATCGAGCAACTTGCGCGGCTGCATGGGCTGCCGCAGCTGTTCCAGCAACTGATCCAGACGCGCATTGGCGTGGGCAAAGGCATCGGCTTGCTCGGGATCAGCCAGCACTATGGCGTGCAGTTTGCCCGCCAGATTGTCGAACACCACCACCTCGTCCGACACCATCAGCAGGATATCCGGCGTTCCCAAAGTGTCCGGATTGACGCTGTTGGCCAGACGCGGCTCGACATAGCGCACGCAGTCGTAACCAAAATAGCCTACCAGGCCGCCATTGAAGCGATGCAGCCCCGGAATCGAAGGCACCCTATAACGGGCCTTGAATTCCTCAACAAAGGCGAGCGGATCGGCGCACTCGTGGCGCTCCTGCTCTACGCCATCTGTCAGCACGGTCGCGGTATGACCATCGACCCGCAGCACAGTGCGTGCAGGCAGCCCGATAATGGAATAACGACCCCACTTTTCGCCGCCCTGCACTGACTCCAGCAGATAGGAGTAGGCACCATCGGCCAGTTTCAGATAGGTAGAAAGCGGGGTTTCGAGGTCGGCCAGCACTTCGCGCACTACGGGTACGCGATTACAGTCCTGAGCGGCCAGGCGAAGAAATTCGTCTTGAGTCATGATCAGCCTCATGGGCAAAAATTGTCGTCACACACAAACCAGAAATGCCTGCGAATCACGCAGGCGAGCGCACATCAGACACGCCAACGCCAGCGGGCGAGCGCCTTGATAACTCTCATCAGTTTGCGGTTGCTGACAAACACGGCTGATCCATCCAGCAGAAGGGGTAACGCAGCAAGACTATATGAGCGCATCAAGTGAATCAACCAGCAAGTCAGGGTTTTCCGCCGCAATCGGCTCACCATGGTTATAACCGTAGCTAACCGCCACAACCGGCACCTTTGCGGCCTTGGCCGCCCGCACATCATTGCGCGAGTCACCCACAAAAAGGGACTGCCCAGCACTAACCCCGGCCTGCTGCATAACCCATAGCAGCGCGCCAGGATCAGGCTTCTGGGTTGGCAGCGTATCGCCACCCACCAGCCAATCAAAACGACCGGCCAGGCCTTTCTCTGTCAGCAGCTCAGGAAGAAAGCGCTCCGGCTTGTTGGTCACCAGAGCCAGCTTTACCCCATTCGCCTGCAGCGCGGCCAGAAACTCGGCAGCGCCCGAATACAACTGCGTGCGGGAGTGATCACCAGCGTAACAACGTAAAAAATCGGCCAACGCCGACTGAGCTTCGGTGTCGTTCACATCCGCATGCTGCATATCACCAGCCAGCGCACGACGCACCAACACCGCAGCGCCGTTACCAACCCAGTCACGTACGCGCTCAATACCCGCTGGCGGCCTGTTGCGCAGCGCCAGCATCTGGTCGACGGCTGCCGCCAGATCAGGCACTGAGTCCATCAGCGTGCCATCCAGATCAAACATCACCAGCCGGGGCAGATCGCCAGCAAACAACTGTCGCAGCGCCTGCATATCAGCGCGCGACCTGAGCCAGCTCGCTGCGCATGCGGTCTATAACGGCCTTATAGTCTGGCGTATTGAAGATCGCAGAACCGGCAACAAAGGTATCTGCGCCCGCCTCGGCGATGGCGCGGATATTATCCACATTCACGCCGCCATCGATTTCCAAGCGGATATCACGACCGCTGGCATCGATCAGCGCCCGCGCTTCGCGCAATTTATCCAGCGTGCCAGGGATAAACTTCTGACCACCAAAGCCGGGGTTGACGCTCATCAGGAGCACCATGTCGACCTTATCCATCACGTATTTAAGCGCATCCAGTGAGGTTGCCGGATTAAATACCAGACCGGCCTTGGCGCCACCCTGCTTGATCAGCTGCAGCGAGCGATCCACATGCTCGGAGGCTTCTGGATGGAAGGTGATATAGGACGCACCCGCCTCAAGAAAATCGCCGATGATACGGTCTACCGGCTTGACCATCAGATGCACATCAATCGGCGCAGTAATGCCGTATTTACGCAGCGCTGCACACACCATGGGCCCGATGGTCAGGTTGGGCACGTAGTGGTTGTCCATTACGTCGAAATGCACGATATCGGCGCCGTCAGCCAGCACTTTGTCGACTTCTTCGCCCAAACGGGCAAAATCAGCAGACAGGATGGAAGGGGCAATAGCGTAATCTGGCATAGCAAACCTCAGCGGCGGTAACGATAGGAAATACCGGCCAGTTTACCTCAAGCGAGCCGCAGCTGCGCTGTTATACTCAGACCGAAGTCGCCAAAGGACCCCGTCAAATGCGCGCCATGCTGTTGTTATCCATACTATTGCTGCCTCTATGTGCATTAGCTCAAGAACCAGCGAGCACTGCAGACGCAACCGCAGAGACAGCGGAGCCAGGCACACGAATCGAGTCGCCCTCGCGCAGCGCCCTGTATGAACAGGCACTGGAACGCAAACTACCTACGCAAGAACAACGCAAACTGGACTTCAACGGCGAGTCGCAGCTTGGCCTATATATGCCGGCAGCGAGGCCTGAAGGCCTTGGTGGTGTGCTATTGATTGCGGGGCCCGGCGAGCATGCGGACTGGCCTAATCTGATTGCACCACTGCGCCGCCAGCTGAGCGACGCAGGCTGGAACACCCTCTCAATCGGCCTGCCCGACTCACCACCACTGCCCGACAGTGCGCTGAACGACACCCCAACCGACAACACCGACCCACAAGACGGTGCGGTCGAGCAGGGACTGCAAGCAGCTGACAACCAACCAGATCAGGCGCCACCAGCAGAGGATGCCGCGGCCGACTACGCCACTCGCTGCACGCAGTTGATCCAGGCGGCCTGGAAGGTGCTGTCTGCAGAGGGAAATGAATATATCACCGTGATCGCGCGCGACGCGTCTGGATACTGGGCACTGCGCGCAGCGAGCCCGCCTGTCAGCGGCCAGCCACCACAGGCGCTGATCCTGTTCCAGCCAAGAGAGCCCGAGCTGGCGGACCAGCCCACCTTCCAACTGCTACTGGAACAGTGGGACAAGCCGCTGCTCGAGCTGATCAATAGCGGTAGCGCTCAGGGAGAGATTCAGGCCAGGGAGCATCAACGCATAGCCCAGCGGGCAGGTCACGCTCAGTACAAACAGTGGGACACTGATTACCTGCTGGACTCGATGCTGGCTGAAGACATGCTGCAAAAACGCATTGAGGGCTGGCTGGAACGGCTGGTGGAAACCCAGGCGGCAGGCTCGACCGCATCAGCGAAAGCCGCGATGACGCCTTAAAGTCTCGTAGGCTTCCTGGATACGATGAATCTGCTCACCCGCACCCGACATATTCGGCTCAACCACCCCGCGAGCAATCAGCTTGTCCGGATGATGCAGGCTTAACTGCCTGCGGTAGGCACGTTTAATCTCTTCCGGTGACGCACTCAAATCGACCCGAAGCAAAGCCGCCGCTTGCTGCACAGCATCCTGACTCGCCAGCGGGGCCCGCGCAGAGCTGCGCTGATGACGTTGATGTTTCTGGTGCATGCGCTGCTGCTCGGCACTGCCGACCCCGGCCTTGTTCGACCAGGCATCGAGCAAAACACGAGCATCACTACTGAGCTGCCCTGACAGTACTGCCATGCGCCAGGAGCAATCCAGCAACTCGGCGGCCCGACCTGGTTCGCGGCGGCATAACTGATGCACCAGGGATGTCAATTCCGGCCCCGCACCCTTGCCCGAATTGAAGTCGTGCATAGCCGCCAGCCGGGCCGTCTCGTCCAGGCGATATTGCTGCATTAGATCCCGGGCCAGTTGCAGGTGCGCTGCGGTCACCCGGCCGTTGGCTCGTGCCAACCGCCCCATGCATAGAAACAACACGCGTTCAAAACGCGAGCGTCTGCCACGAATATCACGCAACTTGGTAGACAGATCACGCCAGCGGCGCAGCCGCCAGTGACGATCCAGCGCATGACCCAGGACCGCGCCCAGCAGCACACCGGGCACACCGCCGCCAGCAGCGCCAAGCAGCGCACCGATAACCGTCACTGGCCAGAGCATGCGTTAACCCACCGCTCGCGCATCAGCATCGGCCAAGCGTTGCGGCGTGCCGACATCAATCCAGTCACCCGCAAAATACTCACCACTGACCAAGCCACGATCTGCCGCCTTGCGCAGCAAGGGCGCCAGCTTGAACGCGCTTACCGGTTGATCCGCCAACAAGTCTGGGTGCAGCACCGCAATGCCGCTATAAGTCAGCCCGGAAGCGCCAGGTTGCGGGTTACTCACTCGCCCTTGCGCAAGCACAAAATCACCGCTGGGGTTATGCTCGGGATTAGCTATCAGTACTAAATGCGCAAGCATGCCAGCCGGCATGCTCAGTGCAGAAAAATCATAATTGGTCCAGATATCGCCATTCACCAAGATGAAAGGAGCCTCGCCCAGCAACGGTAACGCCTTACAAATCCCGCCACCTGTCTCTAGCGCTTCGCTTTCAGCAGACCACTGAATATCCACTCCGAAGGCAGCACCATCGGCAAAATGCTGCTGCAACTGCTCGCCCAGCCAAGCATGGTTTATAACTAACTCACGCACCCCGGCAGCCGCCAGAGCATCCATATGCCACTGAATCAGGGGCTTACCTGCTACCGGCAACAACGGCTTGGGCGTGTGCAGCGTCAACGGGCGCATACGCTCACCTTTGCCAGCAGCCAGAATCATGGCTTTCATGCCGCCAACCCAAGACTGTCCAGCAGTCGCTGCAAGGGTTGCAGGCGCACGTCGTCTGCACAGGCGTCACGCAGGTAGCGGACGAAACGCGGTGCATCGCGAAGATAATGCGGCTTACCGTCACGATGGCAAATACGCGCAAAAATCCCCAGCACCTTTAGATGGCGCTGAACACCCATCAGTCGCGCCTGGTCAAGAAACACCTCTAGCTCACGTGGTAACGGCACGCCAGCCGCCAGGGCCCGAGTCCAGTAACGCGTCAGCCAGCTTTTGCGCTCTGCTGGCGTCCAGCTGAAGAAGGCATCGGCAAACAACGAGGTCGCGTCGTAGCTGGCCGGGCCATAGAGTGCATCCTGAAAGTCCAATACACCGGGCGCAGCTTCTGCGGTCATCAGGTTGCGCGGCATGTAATCACGATGCACAAACACCTGAGCCTCGCCCAGATTACTCTCCAGCAACAGCGCCTGCAGCTGATCCCAGTCAGCCTGCTCGTGAGCATTGAACGAACGCCCCAGCTCCCGTGCCACATACCAATCAGGAAACAATGCCAGCTCACGCCGAAGCACCGCTTCATCGTAGGGCGGCAGCACGCCAGGCTGACTAGCCAACTGCCACAGCACCAGGGTATCGATTGCGCTGCTGAACATCTGCTCCAGCTGTGCGGCGGTAACGCCAGATTCGATACTCTGCAGGAAGGTTTTAGCCCCCATATCCTCAAGCAGCAGAAAGCCTTGCTGTAGATCACTGGCTAAAATGCGCGGCACTCGCACGCCAGCGGCTTCTAACAAGGCAGCAATACGGACAAAAGGTGTACTGTCTTCGTGCTCGGGCGGCGCATCCATCACAATCAGGCTGCGCTCTGCTGACTGCCACCGGAAGTAGCGCCGGAAGCTGGCGTCGGCACTGGCTGGCGCCAGCTGTCCAGAGGGTATTCCCTGCCATCCCATGCGGGTAAAGCCTTCTGCGAGAGCAGCCGGCAGCCAACCCTCCAACTGGGTCATTCTTGTATCCATTTTGCTCTTTCTCGTTGCTGCTGTCGGACCGCATCCAACAGCCAGCGTATCTAGTAAGTAATCGCACTATTGTCATCTATAGCGCCGTCAAGTCCAACGCTGTTGCACAGACTCTGGACTTTTTCCGCGCTTTCCTAGCTCTGGCAGCACCCTATGCTTTATTATCCGGTATCTTGCTGAACAGACACAGCATGCAGAATGCTATCTCCTCGCACACGGCGTCGCGAGCACGCACCGACTGGAAGCCCGGATAATTACATAATGGCCTACCGAACTCCTCCGTTTCGCTCTTCATTTCCCATGTTGCTGGCTAGCTCTTTGCTGCTTGCTCAGCCAATCAGCTCCTTCGCAGCCAGCCAGGTACAGTGTACTCCTAGCGGCAACAGCTGGAGCTGCGAACCTATTCAGGCGCGCGGTGAACTGCCGCCCAGGCCAGTGCAGGCGACACCACCACCGCCTCCCGTCAGCAACGAACCGGTCGGCATAGCAGCTTCCGCTGTTGCCGCTAACGATGCTGGCAACAACGACTACAGCCGTCTGGACTGGGTGCCCCGTGAGCAATTGAGTGCAGAGCAGCAAGCGGCTATTGCGCCTTACTGCGGCGGCACTTACGTCGAGCCTGAGCGCAGTGGCCGCGATGACGAGACGCCTTTCGATCAGCTACCGGTTTACGCCTCGGCTGAATCCAGCCGATTCGAGCAAGGTAGCCAGACCGGCGTACTGGAAGGCGATGTACTGATGCGCCAGGGCCGACTGCAGGCCCGAGCCGATCAGGCCAGCTTCGATCAGGCCAACAGCAGCGCCCGCCTGGAGGGCAATGTACGGCTTCGCGACCAGGGCGTTCTGGTGCTGGGCGACCAGGCCAGCATGCGCATTGATAATGGCGAAACGCGGATTGATAACGTCGACTACGTGATTCATGACGCTCGCGCTCGCGGCACCGCCGACAAGCTTATGCGCCGGGACGACGGCATCATCGTCATGACCGATGGCAGCTACACCACCTGTGAGCCAGGTGAAAACACCTGGTCTTTGCACAGCAAGGATATTGAACTGGACCGTGATAAGGGCTGGGGCGAAGCCAAACACGTAGTCCTGAAAGTCAAAGACGTGCCGGTTTTCTATACCCCGTACATCTACTTTCCGCTTGATGATCGCCGTCAGACCGGCCTGCTGACGCCTTCGTTCAGCCAGTCCACTGACAATGGCACCGAGATCGAGACGCCTTACTACATCAACATCGCACCAGACTATGACGCCACGCTGTACCCGCGTTATATGTCCGAGCGCGGCCTGCAGATGGAAGGTGAGTTCCGCTACCTCAAGCCAGACAACGAAGGCAGCCTCAGTGCGGCCTATCTGAACGACAGCAAGTTCAACGAGAATCGTTGGCTGTATGGCTGGCAGCATGAAGGCGGCATGAGCAGCCGCTGGGCCACAGAGGTCGATTTCACCGACATCAGCGATCCTTTCTACTTCCAGGATCTCAATTCGGCGCTCGACGTGACCAGCGATACCTATGTTAACCAGCGCGCCGCCGTGACCTACCGCGGTGATGGCTGGCGCTTCCAGGCGGCAGTTCATGGCTACGAGTTGGCAACCATCACCTCGCTGACGCCTTACCAGCGTCTGCCACAACTGCGCCTTGATGGTGCCGACTGGCTTGGCGACACGGGCCTGCGCTTTGGCTACAACGCCGAGTACACCTACTTTGACCGCGACCTCGACAGCGGCTTTATCACCGGTGAAAACGGCATCCAGTTCGACAGCGCTGGCAACGCCATTCTGACGCCCGATGAGAACCTGATTGGCCTGCAGCGCGCCACCGGTCATCGCGTCAGTGTCAGCCCGAGCTTGAGCTACCCTTGGCGTAACAGCTTTGCCTTCGTCACGCCAAGCGTGCGAGTTCAGTCGACTTACTATGATCTGGACTTCGACGCCCGTTCCGGCGATGGCTTCAACTATGGCAACGCCAACACTACGCCTTCGAGCACCATTCCGATCACCAGCCTCGATAGCGGCTTGTACTTCGATCGTGAGACCAGTTGGTTCGGCAATAACCTGCGCCAGACCCTCGAGCCGCGCGCCTTTTATCTCTACGCGCCAGACGAAGATCAGAACGACCAGCCATTGTTTGACACCAACGAGAACACCTTTAGCTACAACTCGCTGTTCCGCGATGATCGCTTCAGCGGTAACGACCGTGTTGGGGACGCCAACCAGCTAGCACTTGGCGTGACCAGCCGCGCTCTGGAAGAAGACGGCACCGAGCGCGCACGCGGCAGCCTGGGCCAGGTGTTCTATTTCCGTGATCGCAACGTACAGCTGCTTGAAGCAGACGGCACAGAGCCGGACGCCGACACCTCGTCATCCTCAGCCTACGCCGCCGAACTGATGTACCGTGTCAGCGACGCCTGGCGCCTGAATGCCGACATGTTGTGGGACCCGGATAACAGCGGCAGTGATGCTGGCAGCTTTATGGCTAACTACCAGCCTGAGCCCCGCAAAATCCTTAATATGGGCTACCGCTATCGCAACAACATCAACACCTTTAATGCGTTGACCGGTAGCTTCGACCGTGACGTTGATCGCCGCATTGATCAATCCGACATGTCCTTCATGTGGCCACTCAACCCCCAATGGAGTTTGATCGGCCGCTGGCAGCACGATTTTGCCGACGATCGAACCCTGGAAGCGCTGGGTGGTCTGGAGTACGACAGTTGCTGCTGGAAGCTACGCGTCGTCAACCGCTACTGGGTCGACTACAACGAGTTTGAATCGGTCGCTAGAGATGAAGCTAACCGCGGCATTTTCCTGCAAATCGTCCTCAAGGGCCTTGGTAGCGTGACCGGCAACGATGTCGACAGCCTCCTCGGCGATGGAATCCCAGGCTATAGAGAGCGTGAAAAAAATGCATTGTAAGTTTATTCCGGCCATTTTCAGCCTGTGCGCAGCCCTGCTGCTTAGCACCACTGCTCAGGCAGACGTAGTGCCGCTGGACCGTGTGGCCGCCATTGTCGACAACGATGTTGTCATGGTCAGTCAGGTGAACGAGCGTATGCAGGCAGTGCGCCAGCAACTAAGTCAAAATGGCACTGAACTGCCACCAGAAGATCAGCTGCAGTCCCAGGTCGTGGACCGTTTGGTGCTCGAAAGTATCCAGTTGCAAATGGGCGAGCGTGCCGGCATTCGCATCGACGATGCTGCCCTCAACCAGGCCATGCAGCAGATCGCCGCCCGCAACAATGTCACACTGGATCAATTCCGCGCGGCGCTTGAGCGCGATGGCATCAGCTACAATCAGGCGCGCGAGCAAATTCGCCGCGAGATGATCATCAACCGGGTACGTCAACGTCGGGTGCGCGACACCATCCAGGTGAGCGATCAGGAAGTTCGCAACTTTTTGAGCTCTGAAGTTGGCCAATACCAGACCTCTGCCGATTTTCGCCTGGCGATGATCGTGCTGCCGCTGTCCGAAAGCGCCAGCCAAGCCGAGGTCGAGAAGGCAGCCAAAGCGGCTACTGATATCTATAACCAGCTCAACCAGGGCGCAGACTTCAACACCCTCGCTGCGAGCCGTTCTGCTGGCGAGACCGCCCTGGAAGGTGGTGAGTTGGGCTGGCGTAAGGCGGCACAACTGCCAGGCCCCTTCGCCAATGCGGTGAACCAACTGGACATCGGTGGCATCACGCAACCTATGCGCTCTCCGGCTGGCTTCCATATCCTCAAGCTGCTTGAAAAACGCGGTGGCGAAGGCCAGCTGGTGCAGGAATACAAGGTTCGCCACATCCTGATCAAGCCGAGCGAAATTCGCTCCGAAGGCGAAGCCGCACAGCTGACCCAGCGTCTATATGACCGTATCGCAGCAGGAGAGTCTTTTGCCGAGCTGGCCAAGGCCTACTCGGAAGACCCGGGCAGCGCGCTCAATGGTGGCGATCTGAATTGGGTTACCGCCGACAGCCTCGCACCCGAATTCGCCGACGTCATGACCACCACACCGCAAGGCAAGGTGTCGGTGCCATTCCAGAGTCAGTACGGTTGGCATATTCTGCAGGTGCAAGGCGAGCGCGAAGTCGATATGACCGATGACATGCGTGAACGTCAGGCGATTAATCTGATTCAGAGCCGCAAGTACGAGGAAGAGCTGCAGTCATGGCTGCTGCAGATCCGCGACGAAGCCTACGTCGAGATCAAGATCTAGTGAGTTTGCCCTGTATTGCGATAACCGCCGGCGAGCCGGCGGGTATCGGTCCAGATCTTTGTATCCAGATAGCCCAACAGCCCAGCGCCTTTCAGCGTGTCATCATTGCCGACCCGGAATTACTACGCAGCCGTGCGCAGCTTCTTGGGCTACCACTTGAACTATCTACCTACGATCCTGATGCCCTGGGCACTCCCCAGGCAGCCGGGCAGCTTTGTGTGTTACCCGTCCCACTGGCAGCCCCCTGCCAGCCAGGCACACTGGATCAGCGCAATGCCAGTTATGTACTGGATACCTTGCGTCTGGCTGGCGAAGGCTGTCTCGCAGGGCATTTTTCCGCCGTGGTCACCGCACCGGTTCACAAAGGCATTATCAATGATGCGGGCGTCCCCTTCTCTGGCCATACCGAGTTTTTCGCTGAACTGACCCACACCGCGCAGGTGGTGATGATGCTCGCCTGCCCCGGCCTGCGAGTCGCGCTGGCGACCACGCATTTGCCCTTGCGCGCCGTGGCCGACGCCATAACCCCCAGCCTGTTGGAGCGGGTGATTGGTATTCTGCAAGCCGACCTGATCAGCAAGTTCGGTATTACCGCTCCTCGTATTCTGGTTTGTGGTTTAAACCCGCATGCGGGCGAAGATGGCCATCTTGGGCGCGAAGAGCTGGATATTATTATCCCAACCCTTAACAGACTGCGTGCGCAGGGTATGAATCTGATTGGCCCATTGCCCGCTGACACCCTGTTTACCCCCAAGCACCTTGATCAGGCTGATGCAGTGCTCGCCATGTATCACGACCAGGGTCTGCCGGTGCTTAAACACAAAGGTTTTGGGCAGGCAGTCAACATTACACTCGGCATGCCGATCATTCGCACCTCGGTTGATCACGGCACAGCGCTGGATCTGGCTGGTAAAGGCACGGCGAACGCCGGCAGCCTAATGGTCGCTATGGATACCGCTGCGCAAATGATCGCCGCCCGGAGAGCACTATGAATCAGTTCCCCCAACACAAGGCGCGTAAGCGCTTTGGTCAGAACTTCCTGCATGATGCTGGCGTGATAGATCGCATTATCCGTGCCGTCGCGCCACGCGAAGGTGATCACCTGGTCGAGATTGGTCCAGGCCAGGGCGCTATTACCTCCGGCCTGCTGGCCAGCGGTGCCAGGCTGGACGTGGTGGAGCTCGACCATGACCTTCATCCCATTCTAATGGGGCAGTTCGGTTTTAATGATCGTTTTCAGCTACACAAAGGCGACGCGCTCAAGTTCGATTTCAGCCAGTTGGCCGATGACGAGCGCAAACTGCGTGTGGTCGGCAACCTGCCGTACAATATTTCCACGCCACTGATGTTTCACCTGCTGGCCCAATCACACTGCATCAGCGACATGCACTTTATGCTGCAGAAGGAAGTAGTGCAGCGCCTGGCAGCGACAGCCGGGATGAACCACTACGGCCGCCTGGGCATCATGGTGCAGTACCATTGCACTGTCGAGCACCTGTTCGACGTCGGTTCCGGCGCTTTCAAGCCAGCGCCGAAGGTAGACTCAGCGATAGTGCGCCTCACGCCTCACGCCACCTTGCCGCATCCAGCGGATGACGTTCGCACCCTGGAAAACCTGGTACGCGAGGCGTTCAACCAGCGCCGCAAGACCTTGCGTAACACCTTGAAGCCGCTACTGACCGCCGAACAGATCGAGTCTGAAGGTCTGGACCCCGGTATTCGGCCTGAGCAGGTCGACCTGGCCGGCTTCGTTCGCCTGGCTAACCACCTGGCCCGTCTGGAGGCATCCGCATCATGAGCAATGCTGAAACCTACGCCATCGACGTCAGCGTACAAACTCGTTACCTGCGCGAGCAGTCCGATCCGACCGCACAGCGTTTCGCCTTCGCCTACACCATCACTATTGCCAATCTGGGCGCCTTGCCTGCACAGTTGCTCAGCCGTAGCTGGCTAATCACCGATGGCAACAGTAAGGTGCAGGAGGTTCAGGGCCCGGGCGTTGTGGGTGAGCAACCGACCATTGCACCTGGCGCCAGCCACACCTACACCAGTGGCTGCCTACTGGAAACCCCAGTCGGAACCATGGAAGGCAGCTACGATATGCGTGCCAGCGATGGCCACCAGTTTGTCGCTGAGATAAACCGGTTTCGCCTCGCCAAACCCAACGCATTGAACTGAATCACATCACATTGGGCAGATAGATAACGGTATGACGACGTACGCTGTTGGCGACATTCAAGGCTGCCTGAAGCCACTCAAATGCCTGCTGGCCGAAGTCGACTTCAATCCGTCCAGAGATGTGCTCTGGTCCGTCGGCGACATGGTTAACCGTGGGCCCGAATCGCTGGAAACCCTGCGCTACCTGAACAGCCTGGATAACGCCTGTGTTGCGGTACTGGGTAACCATGATCTGCACCTGCTGGCGGCAGCCTATGACAGCCGGCGCCTGAAAAAATCCGATACGCTGAGAACCCTGCTCAAGGCAGACGACCGTAAAAAATTGATCGCCAGTCTGCGCCAACGACCACTTGCCCATCACGATGCAGCATTGGGCTATGTCATGTGTCACGCGGGCATACCGCCGATCTGGAGCATAAAGCAGGCACTGGAGTTGGCAGCTGAAGTCGAAGCCGTGCTGCGCTCGGACAAACGCCTGCCTGACTTCCTGGACGTAATGTACGGTAACGAGCCGGCCCGCTGGAAAGATAACCTCAAAGGCATGGGGCGCCTGCGCGCGATCACCAATTACCTGACCCGCATGCGCTTCTGCAAGCCCGATGGTACGCTGGACCTGAAATCGAAAGAGGGACTGGAAACCACACCCAACGGCTATGAGCCCTGGTTTCGCTACCCGCGCAAGGACCCAGAGGTGCAGATACTATTCGGTCACTGGGCAGCGATTGAGGGGCGTACCGGCACCCAGGGCGTACACGCGCTGGACACCGGTTGTGTGTGGGGCGGACGTATGACACTGATGAACCTCGACAACCAGGAACTGCATAGCTGCAACTGTTCCGCATAGGCTCTGTCACTCTTTCGGCAGCGCCAGCGTTGCCTAGTAAAACCCTGTTAAGTAGCCAACCCTGAAGCCTATTGCGGAGCCGTCAACATGAGCGACTTTCAACGTATTGATCCAAACCAGGCCAGCAGTCTGCTGCAGGATGGAGCGCAGCTGGCCGATATCCGTGACCCACAGAGCTACCAACAGGGCCACATCCCCGGCGCAGTAAGGCTGGATAATGACAACTTGGCGCAGTTTGTTGCGACAGCTGACAAGCAGTCCGCCCTGGTGGTCTGCTGCTATCACGGCAACTCAAGCCAACCGGCCGCCGCCTATCTGGCCAGCCAAGGCTTTAGCGCGGTCTACAGCCTGGACGGTGGTTTTGAGTTATGGCAACAACACTTCCCGGATCAGGTCAGCCGCGACTAAATCATCCGTAACGAAAAAAACCCGGCTTAATTCTTCCCATGAATCGCGGTATGCATCTATCCTGAATTCAGGAGATTCATAAAGAGCAAGTCGGTCTGCCGGCTTCCGATAACGACGGGAGCCTGCCGGATCCGTCGTCCGGCCAGCCAATCTGGTCGCCCGGTGCCTCCGACAGACTCCCTGACCATGCCCGTCTTAGCGTTTTAGGGGAATCACGCATCAGGATATGCCGTCGCCCGGTAAAGCGCGTCAGGCGGGCTGTTGCCCGGAAGTTGCAGACCTCATCCCTGGTAACAGCGAGGTCGTGTCATGAGCATATTCAGTCATTTCCAGAACCGCTTCGAAGCCACCCGACAAGAAGAATATAGCCTTCAGGAATACCTGGAGCTCTGCAAAACCGACCCTACCGCCTATGCTTCTGCCGCTGAGCGCCTGTTGATGGCTATCGGCAAACCTGAGCTGGTCGACACCTCACTCGATCAGCGCTACTCCCGTATTTTTTCCAACAAGATCATCAAGCGCTATCCAGCCTTTGCCGACTTTCATGGCATGGAAGACGCCATTGAGCATATCGTTTCCTTCTTTCGCCATGCCGCACAGGGGCTTGAAGAACGTAAACAGATTCTCTACTTGCTGGGTCCGGTGGGTGGCGGCAAGTCGTCTCTGGCCGAAAAGCTCAAGTCACTGATGCAGCAAGTCCCGTTTTACGCAATCAAAGGATCACCCGTATTCGAGTCGCCACTGGGGCTATTCAATGCCGAGGAAGACGGCGATATTCTCGAGGAGGATTTCGGCATCCCCCGACGCTATCTCAACAGCATCATTTCGCCCTGGGCGGTCAAGCGTCTGCACGAATTCAACGGCGACATTTCGCAGTTCCGCGTAGTTAAAATCTATCCTTCAATCCTGCAGCAGATAGCGGTAGCCAAAACCGAGCCAGGCGACGAAAACAATCAGGACATTTCCTCGCTGGTCGGCAAGGTGGATATACGCAAGCTCGAGGAGTTCCCGCAGAACGACCCGGACGCCTATAGCTATTCAGGCGGCCTGTGCCGTGCCAATCAGGGCTTGCTGGAATTCGTCGAGATGTTCAAGGCCCCCATCAAGGTGCTGCACCCTTTGCTGACCGCAACCCAGGAAGGCAACTACAACAGTACCGAAGGCATGGGCGCAATTCCCTTCAGCGGCGTGATTCTGGCCCACTCCAACGAATCCGAGTGGCACAGCTTCCGCAACAACAAGAACAACGAAGCTTTCATCGACCGTATTTATATCGTCAAGGTGCCCTACTGCCTGCGCGTCAGCGACGAAATACAGATTTACGCAAAGCTGCTCAGCAACAGTTCACTAGCCAACGCCCACTGCGCGCCGGATACGCTGAAAATGCTGGCCCAGTTCACTACCCTGTCGCGCCTCAAGGAGCCGGAAAACTCCAGCGTCTACTCCAAAATGCGCATCTATGACGGCGAGAACCTGAAAGACACCGACCCCAAGGCCAAGTCGATCCAGGAATACCGCGATACCGCAGGCGTCGACGAAGGCATGAACGGCCTCTCGACCCGCTTTGCCTTCAAGATTCTGTCCAAGGTCTTTAACTTCGACACCACCGAAGTCGCCGCCAACCCGGTGCATTTGCTTTACGTGCTGGAGCAGCAGATCGAGCAGGAGCAACTCCCCAATGAGGTCAGTGAGCGCTATCTGCGCTTTCTCAAGGAGTACCTGGCGCCACGCTACGTCGAGTTCATTGGCAAGGAAATTCAGACCGCCTACCTGGAGTCCTACAGTGAGTACGGTCAGAACATCTTCGACCGCTATGTGCTCTACGCCGACTTCTGGATTCAGGACCAGGAGTACCGCGACCCGGAAACCGGCGAAATACTCAACCGCGCCTCACTCAACGAAGAGCTGGAGAAAATCGAAAAACCTGCAGGCATCAGTAACCCCAAGGATTTCCGTAACGAAATAGTCAACTTCGTGCTGCGCGCCCGCGCCCACAACAACGGCAAGAACCCAAGCTGGCTGTCCTACGAAAAACTGCGGGTGGTGATCGAGAAGAAAATGTTCTCCAACACCGAAGACCTCCTGCCGGTGATCAGCTTTAACGCCAAGGCCTCCAACGAGGACCAGAAGAAGCATAACGACTTTGTCACTCGCATGGTCGAGCGCGGCTACACCGAGAAACAGGTAAGGCTGCTGTCGGAATGGTACTTGCGCGTGCGTAAAGCACAGTAACGGCCATAGGGCAGCTATAAGCCGCAAGCGTCAAGCGGCAAGCAGAGCGGCGCCGCCTGAAACTAACTGCGACGCTTCAAAGCAGCACGGCCAGCTTCAAGCTTGCAGCTTATAGCTTGCGGCTGGCCCGGAGGGCCTTGAATGAGCTATGTGATTGATCGACGTCTAAATGGCAAGAACAAGAGCACCGTAAACCGGCAACGGTTTTTGCGGCGCTACAAGTCACACATCAAAAAGGCCGTGGAGGAAGCAGTAGGCCACCGCTCGATCACTGATATCGAGCATGGCGAGAACATCAGTATCCCCGGCAGGGACATTGATGAGCCGATTTTTCACCACGGTCAGGGCGGCCGCCAGACGCAGGTTCATCCCGGCAATAAGGAGTTTTCCACTGGCGACCGTTTCGCCCGTCCGCAGGGCGGCGGTGGCAGCGGGCCGGGGGGCAACCAGGCTGGCGATAGCGGTGAAGGCATGGACGAGTTCGTCTTCCAGATCACGCAAGACGAATTTCTCGAATTCATGTTTGAAGACCTGGCGCTACCCAACCTGATCAAACGCCAACTGACTGGGACCGACACCTTCAAACCGGTGCGCGCGGGAATCAGTCAACAGGGCAATCCCTCGCGCATCAATATCGTACGCTCAATGCGCGCCGCCCACGCTCGGCGCATCGCCCTCAGCGGCGGCAGCCGCAAGCGCCTGCGGGCTGCCCGCGATGAATTGGAGGCACTACGCCGGGAGAGCCCGGACGACCTGATCAGTATCCAACGCCTGCAGGAAGAGATCTCCGCACTACGTACCCGCGTCGAGCGCATCCCCTTTCTGGATACCTTTGATCTGCGCTACAACCTGATCGTCAAGCAGCCCAACCCCTCGTCGAAAGCCGTCATGTTCTGCCTGATGGACGTATCCGGCTCCATGACGCAAGCAACCAAAGACCTGGCCAAACGCTTCTATATTCTGCTCTACCTCTTTTTGCGCCGGAACTACGAACGTATAGACGTGGTATTCATTCGTCATCACACCAGCGCCAAGGAGGTCGAAGAGGAGGAATTCTTCTACTCCCGTGAAACCGGCGGCACTATTGTGTCCAGCGCCCTAAGGCTGATGCAGCAGATCATCGAAGAGCGTTATCCGGTCAATGAGTGGAATATTTACTGCGCCCAGGCTTCCGATGGCGACAATTGGAACGACGACTCGCCGATCTGCCGCGAATTGCTGATCAAGCAAATCATGCCGGCCATGCAGTACTACTGCTATGTCGAAATAACGCCGCGCGAGCACCAGACCCTGTGGCAAGAATATGAGGCCGTGGCCGAGCATTTTGCCGACAGTTTTGCACAGCAGCAGATTACCGACGCCGCCGATATATATCCGGTATTTCGCCAGCTATTCCAGAAAAGGATGGCCACATGACGCGAACTCCCATCTCTACCGGCTCGGAATGGACCTTCGAGCTGATCCGCGAGTACGACCAGGAAATCGGCCGTATCGCCCATGATATTTATGGGCTCGATACCTACCCTAACCAGATCGAGGTCATCACCGCCGAGCAGATGATGGACGCCTACGCCTCGGTTGGCATGCCGCTGGGTTATCACCACTGGTCCTATGGCAAACATTTTCTGGCGACCGAGAAGGGCTACAAACGTGGCCAGATGGGGCTTGCGTACGAGATCGTGATTAACTCCGATCCCTGCATAGCCTATCTGATGGAAGAAAACACCATGACCATGCAGGCACTGGTCATCGCCCATGCCTGCTACGGCCATAATTCGTTCTTCAAGGGTAACTACCTGTTCCGCAGCTGGACCGACGCCGGTGCGATCATTGATTATCTGGTGTTTGCCAAGCAGTACATCAGCGAGTGTGAGGAGCGCTACGGCATTGATGCGGTCGAGGATCTGCTGGATTCCTGTCACGCGCTGATGAACTATGGCGTAGACCGCTACAAGCGGCCCTACCCGATCTCCGCTGCCGAGGAACGACAACGCCAGCAGGAGCGCGAGGAGCACCTGCAACGCCAGGTCAACGAGCTGTGGAAAACCATACCGGTAGCCAACAGTGAGCGGCATAGCGACGAAGAGCAGAGCCGCTTCCCCTCCGAGCCGCAGGAGAACCTGCTGTACTTTATCGAGAAAAACGCACCGCTGCTGGAGCCATGGCAGCGTGAAATAGTGCGAATTGTGCGCAAGGTCGCCCAGTACTTCTATCCTCAGCGCCAGACCCAGGTCATGAACGAGGGCTGGGCCACCTTTTGGCACTACACCCTACTGAACCACCTGTATGACGAGGGCAAGGTAACCGACGGCTTCATCATGGAGTTTCTGCAATCGCATACCAGCGTGATCTACCAGCCGTCGTTCGACAGCGACTGGTACAGCGGCATCAACCCCTACGCACTCGGATTCGCGATGATGCAGGACATTCGGCGCATCTGCGAACATCCAACCGAAGAAGACCGCCACTGGTTCCCCGACGTTGCAGGCAGTGATTGGCTGAAAACCATCAAGTTCGCCATGCGCAGCTTCAAGGACGAGAGCTTTATTCTCCAATACCTGTCACCCAAGGTGATCCGTGATTTCAAGCTGTTTGCGATTATCGATGACGAGGTAGACGATCACCTGGAGGTGGCTGCGATTCATGATGACAGCGGCTACCGGGCGGTGCGCGAGTTACTCGCGGCCCAGTACAACCTGGGCAACCGCGAACCGAACATTCAGGTCTGGTCGGTTGATCGCCGCGGCGACCGATCCATCACCCTGCATCACCAACGCCACCAGGGTAAGCCCCTGGGCAAGTCAACCGATGAGATGCTCAAGCACCTGCACCGCCTCTGGGGCTTTGATGTGCACCTGGAAAGTCGCGACGGCACTCGCCTGGTGAGTGAAGCGCACATCCCACCGCGCCCGGAGCCGGAGGAAGATAAATTTCCGCGCTTCGACCTGAATATCCCGCCGATTTAGACGATATACGAAAGCATGAGCTGGTTTCAGGTCTCAAGCAGTGGGCGCGCAAGCCGAGCCAAGTGATACAAACAAAACAGAGAGGCTGGTTCGGCTTGCGGCTTGCGGCCTGGCGCGTCAAGCTTGCAGCTCACAAGATAAAGGCTTGCCAACCGAGGCTCCATGTCACCCACATCTTCCATCTATCTAGTCGGCGGCGCCGTTCGCGATCAACTCCTGGACCGCCCGGTTACCGACCGTGACTGGGTGGTGGTCGGCAGCACCCCCGAAGCCATGCTCGCACAGGGTTACCAGCCCGTCGGACAGGACTTCCCGGTATTTATCAAGCCGCAAACAGGCGAGGAATATGCCCTTGCCCGGACTGAGCGCAAGAGCGGAAAAGGCTACGGCGGGTTCACTTTCCACACCAGCGCGGATGTGACCCTGGAGGATGACTTGATTCGTCGCGACCTGACCATCAATGCGATGGCGCAGGCGCCGGATGGCAGCATCATTGACCCTTACGGCGGCCAACAAGATTTGCACAGGCGCCTGCTGCGCCACGTCTCTCCAGCTTTCGCCGAAGACCCTCTGCGCGTGCTGCGCGTGGCGCGCTTTGCCGCGCGCTTCGCCGACCTGGGTTTCCAGGTCGCCCCGGAAACGCTTGGTTTGATGCGTCAACTGGCAGAGTCTGGCGAACTGCAAACCCTTACCGCTGAGCGTAGCTGGCAGGAAATTAGCCGCGCACTGATGGAACCGCACCCTGAGGTCTTTATCCAGGTGCTACGCGACTGCGGCGCACTGGCGGAGTTACTGCCCGAGATAGATGCCCTGTTCGGCGTACCGCAACCGCAAGCCCACCATCCAGAAATCGACACCGGTGAACACATTCTGCAAGTGCTACAGATCGCTGCGCGCGAGCAGTTACCACTCCCGGCACGCTGGGCTTGTCTGCTGCATGACCTGGGCAAGGCCCTGACGTCGCAGGCGCAATGGCCGAAACACCACGGCCATGAGCAAAAGGGGCTCAAGGCGGTAAAAGCGATCAATCAACGCTGCAAGGCGCCAAAGGACTGCCAGGAGTTAGCCCTGCTGTGCTGCGAATATCACACCCAGAGCCACCGCGCACTGGAACTGCGACCACAAACGCTGATCAAGCTGTTCAAAGCACTGGATATCTACCGCCGCGCCGAGCGGTTCGAGTATTTTCTGGCGGTGTGCCGCGCCGATGCGCAGGGCCGCACTGGACGTGAAGAGGCGCCATACCCGCAAGCCGATTACCTGCGCGGCGCAGCAGAGGCAGCGCGCGCTGTGGCCGTTCAGCCGTTATTGGCTGCTGGGTTACAAGGGGCGGAGCTAGGCAAGGCACTTGAGCAAAGCCGCCAACAGGCCATCGCCGATTACAAGGCCGCGTGGACCTGACTGCTCGATAGCAGGTCGGGAGGCGTCAAGGCACGATCATGCCAGACAAAAGGCACAGCCCAGAGTTGCTGGGTACCCTGCCATTGAGACCAATGCTGGGCATAGCTCAACTCAGTGCCAGGTAATAGAACGTCAGGAGCCAGCAGCGCCAGCGGCCACAGCACAAAGGCATTGCGCAGTACCTCCGGGCGTGGCAACACCAGGCCAGCATGCACGCCGCTCAGCTCGCCATAGGTAAGAATATCAATATCCAGGGTGATGCGACCCGGAACCTTGGTCTCTCGCCGCCCACAGGCGGCCTCAATGGCCTTGAGCGCAGCGTTCAGGTCAGCAAGCGATAACCTGGTATCAAACACCACTACCAGGTTGTAGAAGCGCTTACCCAGCATCCCCACTGCGTCACTCTCAAATACCGGTGACACCTGCAGGTTAGCGCCCAACTCACACAGCGCATCCAAGCCACGCTGCAAGTGGTAGTCGCGCGCAGCATTACTGCCCAGACCAAGATAAGCCCTGTTCACGACGGCAATACTCCGCGCTCGATCAAAACGCCAACGCCGCCGGCGGCCTGCTTCACTGCGTCAGGCTTGGTCACCCGTAAACGCAGCCAGGGAATATCAAACTCCTTGCGCAGCTTGGCCGCCAGCTTCTCGGCCAGCGTCTCAACCAGTAAAAATTCGCTGGCCTGCACAAAGGTGATAATGAACTCACTGATTGCCGCGTAATTCAGCGTGGCGTCGATATTTTCATGGGCAGCTGCAGGACGAATATCCCAGGCCATATCCAGATCGAAGGTCAGGGGCTGACGAATGGTGCGCTCCCAGTCGTAGATACCGATAACGGCATCCGTTGTTAACCCTTTGATAAAAACCTGATCCACGCATTGCTCCCATGTCGACTACAATCGTCATTTTAATTACGGTCAGCACTATGCCCGCCAACCTGCTGCTATGGTCCTGCATTGCCTATCTACTCGGCTCAGTCTCCTTTGCCGTGCTGATCAGCCGTCTGCGCCACCTGCCAGACCCACGCCGACTCGGCTCGGGCAATCCAGGTGCCAGCAATATGTTACGCCTAGGCAACCGCTCACTGGCACTGGCAACTCTGATCGGCGATCTCGGCAAAGGCCTGCTGGCAGTTTGGCTGGCCCGCCATGCCGAACTATCTCTGGCGTACCAGGGCTGGGTAGGCCTGGCCGCCGTCTGTGGCCACGTACTCCCCATCTTTCACCGCCTGCAAGGTGGCAAGGGCGTTGCCACTGCCGCGGGCGTTATGCTGATTCTGGCGTGGCCTGCCGCACTGCTGGCAGCGCTCGTCTGGTTATTGGCTTTTTACTGGCAACGCATGGCATCACTCGCCTCACTATTGGCCAGCCTGTCTTTACTCCCCTGGCTAGCCTGGCAATCGCCCCAATTACTGATACCCGTAGCCTTGATGGTCAGCCTGATACTGCTGCGCCATCGGGTCAACATTGGCCGCCTGATCAACGGTCAGGAAACGCGCTTCAAGCCTTGACCGCCAACGCAGGCAACTGATCCATCGGCCAGCGCGCGCGCGCCTCGATACCAGATATGTCGTGCTGCCCAGCCATCAGCCGCTGACAGCCAGCGTAGGCAATCATGGCGCCATTGTCCGTGCAGAATGCGGGGCGTGCATAAAACACCTCGCCTTTCAGACCAGCGGTCATTTTTTCCAGGTTAGCGCGCAGGCGCTGGTTGGCACTGACACCGCCAGCAATCACCAGCCGCTTGAGCCCCGTCTGCTTGAGTGCGCGCTTACACTTGATGGTCAGCGTTTCCACTACAGCAGTTTCAAACCCCAGCGCCAGATCGGCCTGCACCTGATGACTGACCTCCCCTTCCTGCTGGCAGCGCTGCCAGGCATTCAGCACCGATGTTTTCAAACCACTGAAACTAAAATCCAGACCGGGGCGGTCCGTCATGGGGCGCGGGAAAACAAAGACGCCGGCTTCGCCCTCTTCGGCCAGGCGAGCGATCTCGGGGCCACCGGGGTAAGGCAGCCCCATCAGCTTGGCGGTCTTGTCAAAGGCTTCACCGGCGGCATCGTCCAACGATTCACCCAAGAGTTGATACTCACCAATGCCGTCCACCCGGACCAGTTGGGTATGACCACCCGACACCAGCAGCGCGACAAAAGGGAACGCAGGAGGAGACGCTTCCAGCATGGGGGCCAACAGATGACCTTCCATGTGATGCACGCCCAGCGCCGGCACGCCCCAGGCAAAGGCCAGTGCACGCGCACAGGCGCCACCGACTAATAGCGCCCCAACCAGACCCGGGCCAGCGGTATAAACCACGCCATCGACCTCGCCTGGCTGCAGAGCAGCCTGATCAAACACCTCACGCATCAACGGCACCAACCGTTTGACGTGGTCGCGCGAAGCCAGCTCCGGCACTACACCACCGTATACCCGGTGCAGATCAATCTGACTGAAGAGCGCATCCGCGAGCAGCCCTCGCTCGCTGTCGTATATCGCAACGCCGGTTTCATCACAGGAGGTTTCTATACCCAGAACACGCATGCTTTGCCTTTGTGTGGTTGAGTGCGAACTCGCTCGCATTAATCCAGTAAGTCGCGCATCATAATCAGCCCGGCGCCCACAGGCCAGTTTTTTGCCTTTATGGGTGTCATAGGCTTTGCATTTTCCAAAGGGAGGCGGTAACATCCGCGTCCCTTGAAATGCAATCGCCGTAGGCAATATCGCCTTCGGCTACGACTACAACGTTTGAGAAAGGTACGAAATGCCTAACGTCAAAGTTAAAGAGAATGAACCCTTCGACGTGGCCCTGCGTCGTTTCAAACGCTCCTGCGAAAAAGCAGGCGTTCTGGCTGAAGTGCGCCGTCGTGAGTTTTATGAAAAGCCCACTACCGAGCGCAAGCGCAAGGCTGCTGCCGCTGTTAAGCGTCACGCTAAAAAGATTCAACGCGAACAGCGTCGTCGCGAACGTCTGTACTGAGTTCCGACTTTCAGCTCTGTAGGGCCTGATCGCAGGCCCAACCGTTCTTGCCTTACAAGGCTTGATAAGTAGCTGAAAAAATCTGATATACGCACTTTTCCGGCCTTCCAATTTTTGGAACGGGCTGGATTTTTGCGTCTCCGTGCCTATCGGATATTATAGTGCGCCAAACCGATCACACGTCCGGCCTAGTCGTTCGTGCGCGGTTTCCTTTTGCTGGTGCAAGGCAGATACATGGCCGGGCTTATTCCTCAGGGCTTTATCGATGACCTTCTCGGACGGACCGATATCGTCGAGGTCGTTGGCGCGCGCCTGAAACTCAAGAAAACCGGTAAAAACTACTCTGCGTTGTGCCCTTTTCATAATGAAAAGTCGCCCTCCTTCAGCGTCAGCCCGGACAAGCAATTCTATTATTGCTTCGGCTGCGGCGCCGGCGGCAATGCGCTTAGCTTTGTCATGGACTTTGAGCGCCTGGATTTCCCCGAGGCCGTCGAAGATCTGGCCAAACAGGCTGGCGTTGCCGTACCCCGCGAGGAGCGCAGCGACCGCAAACAGCAAAGCGCGCCGCGTAAGGACAGCCCGCTATACGCGCTGCTCGAACAAGCGGCAGCCTACTATCGCCAGCAATTGCGTCACCATCCGAAGAAACAGCGTGCTGTCAGCTATCTCAAGCAGCGCGGACTCACCGGCCATATCGCCAAAACCTACGACCTAGGCTTGGCGCCACCCGGCTGGGATAACCTGATGTCGCACCTGAGCCGCGACACATCGGAGCAGAAGGCGCTGATCGAAGCGGGCCTGGTGGTTGAGAACGAAGACAGCGGAAAACGCTATGACCGCTTTCGCGACCGCATCATGTTCCCTATCCGCGATAGTCGTGGTCGCGTGATTGGCTTTGGTGGCCGGGTTCTGGGTGACGATAAACCCAAATACCTGAACTCCCCGGAGACGCCCGTCTTCCACAAGGGCCAAGAGCTCTATGGCCTCTACGAAGCGAAACAGCAGAACCGGCAACTAGACGACGTTATTGTAGTCGAAGGCTATATGGACGTGATTGCCCTGGCTCAGCACGGCGTCACCAACGCCGTAGCGACACTTGGTACCGCGACCAGCGAGGATCACTTGAAGCGCCTGTTTCGCCTGGTGCATAGCGTGACCTTCTGTTTTGATGGCGACAAGGCAGGTAAACAGGCTGCGTGGCGGGCATTAAACTCCGCCCTCCCCGTACTGGAAGATGGCAGGCACGTGCGTTTTTTGTTTCTGCCTGACGGACAAGATCCGGATAGCATGGTGCGCGAAGAAGGCCAGCAAGCGTTTCAGCAGCGCGTCAACGAGCAGGCAGAACCGCTCACCGAGTACCTGTTTCGGCATTTGAGCATAGAGGCCAACCCTGTCAGCCTCGAAGGCAAAGCGCATCTGGCGGCACTGGCACTACCATTGATCGATAAAGTACCCGGCAGTCTGCTGCGTCGCCTACTGCGCCAGTCGCTGGCCCAGATTACCGGCATGGACCTGAACCGCGTCGAGACCGAAGCTAAGCAGCCAGTAGCCAGCCTTAGCGAACCGGCTACCATCGCAGCGCCAGAGCAACAGGATGCGCCGCCCAACTGGGACGACGACTGGCAACCGCCGATGGATGACTATGCGCCGAGCTATGAACCGAGCGAGCGCAACGAGCGACCCGCCCCGCGAAAGCCTCAGCGCAGCGGAAAGAAAGGCGTAGATAGCCCGCTACTGCAAGCTACTCGCACCCTGTTGCACCACCCGCACCTGGCAGGCATGGCGCAGCAGGCCAATGAACTGGCTGACGAAGACAAGGATGAGGCAAGACTATTGGTAGCACTGCTGGATGCAGCACAAAAAAACCCAGGATTAAGCACCATAGAATTGCTCGCCAGGTGGCATGGTACGGCGCTTGGCGAGCAACTGAGTCACTTGGCTGAACAGGAATGGTTGCTGAATAATCCTGATCACAACCTTGAACAACAGTTTTTCGACACTATAAATAGATTATCCGCCGAACAAACCGAACGGCACATCGACAAACTCCTGGCAAAGTCGGCTAACCAGCCGCTTAGCGCCGAGGAGAAGCAGCAACTGCTCGATCTTTTTGGACGCCAACGCGCACCAAAAACCGACAGCTAACGCCGCCTCAACTGGCGCGGAGCCCTAAATTCAGGGTATAATCCGCAGCTTACTTTTTTGCACACCAATGCGTCCACAAGGGTTGTTATGTCCGGAAAAGCGCAACAGCAATCCCGTCTCAAAGAGCTCATTGCCCGCGGTCGCGAGCAAGGGTATCTGACCTATGCGGAAGTTAACGATCACCTACCCGAAGATATCTCCGATCCGGAGCAGGTAGAAGACATCATCCGCATGATCAACGACATGGGTATCACCGTGTTCGAGGTTGCACCGGATGCCGATGCTCTGTTGCTCGCCGACAACGATGCCGATGAATCAGCCGCCGAAGAAGCCGCTGCAGCACTGGCCGCGGTTGAGACCGACATCGGTCGTACCACCGACCCCGTGCGCATGTACATGCGTGAAATGGGTACGGTCGAGCTGCTGACCCGTGAAGGCGAGATTGAAATCGCCAAGCGCATCGAGGAAGGCATCCGCGAAGTCATGGCGGCCATCTCTATGTTCCCGGGGACAGTCGAAGGCATTCTTGCCGACTACGCTCGCGTAACCGAGGAAGGCGGACGACTGTCTGACATCTTCAGTGGCTATATCGACCCTGACGATGATGGCCTGTCTGGCACCGACAACGCTCAGATTCCCAGCGCAGCCTCGAAAGACGATAAGAAAAAGTCTGACGACGACAGCGATGATGATGACGACGACAGCGATGACGACGACAGCTCGGATGACGAAGGCGATGGCGGTCCTGATCCAGAGATCGCTCGCATGCGCTTCACCGCTATCGGTGATCAGCTCGAGAAAGTCAAAAAGGTCCTGAAGAAGAACCCGCGCAACAGCAGCAAGGTTATTGCCGAGCTGGATGCGCTGGCGTTGCTCTTCATGCCGATCAAGCTAATACCCAAGCAGTATGAAGCCTTGGTTGTGCGTGTCCGCAGTGCACAAGACCAGATCCGCAAGCAAGAGCGCGCGATCATGCAATTGTGCGTACGTGATGCACGCATGCCGCGTAACGAGTTCCTGCGCAGCTTCCCGGGTAACGAAGTCAACGATAGTTGGGTTGACGAGCTGCTGGCTGGAAAACCACGCTACGCCGAAGCACTGGAAGCGGTTAAACCAGACATCCTTCGTGCGCAGAAGAAGCTGACCATACTGGAACAGGAAGCTGAGCTGACTGTATCCGAGGTCAAGGACATCAACCGTCGCATGTCGATTGGTGAAGCCCGTGCTCGTCGCGCCAAGAAAGAAATGGTCGAGGCCAACCTGCGTCTGGTTATCTCTATTGCCAAGAAGTACACCAACCGTGGCTTGCAGTTCCTTGACCTGATTCAGGAAGGCAACATCGGCCTGATGAAGGCAGTGGATAAGTTCGAATACCGTCGTGGCTACAAGTTCTCGACTTATGCAACTTGGTGGATCCGTCAGGCAATCACGCGTTCGATTGCTGACCAGGCTCGTACCATTCGTATTCCGGTACACATGATCGAAACGATCAACAAGCTGAACCGTATCTCTCGTCAGATGCTGCAGGAAATGGGTCGCGAACCCACACCTGAAGAGCTGGGCGAGCGCATGGAAATGCCGGAAGACAAGATTCGTAAAGTGCTGAAAATCGCCAAGGAGCCCATTTCGATGGAAACTCCAATCGGTGACGACGAAGATTCCCATCTGGGCGACTTCATCGAAGACGGCACCATGGAATCGCCAATCGACTCGGCCACCGTGGAGAACCTCAAAGAGGCCACTCGCGATGTATTGGGCGGGTTGACCGCACGTGAGGCCAAGGTACTGCGCATGCGTTTCGGTATCGACATGAACACCGATCACACCCTGGAAGAAGTCGGCAAGCAGTTCGACGTCACCCGTGAACGGATTCGTCAGATCGAAGCCAAGGCACTGCGTAAACTGCGCCACCCTACCCGCAGCGATCACTTGCGCAGCTTCCTCGACGAGTAAGCTCATGTGAACTGCAGTGCATCAATGCCCAGCTATGCTGGGCATTTTTGTATCTGGCCGCCGACCAATCGCATGACACAGAGATCAGCCAGCCCCTTGCCTGGCTGGCCTGTCATCTTGGCATGAGCGTCACCGCTGAAGAAGTTGCAACAACCGGCCGGCTAAAGCCGTTAACGCAGGGCTAAGGGTTACCAGGCAAGGGTATTAGACTAGCCCTCCATTGCCAGCCGATGCATTTTCCTCCAGCTTCCTGCAACGCATGCCTAGTCAGAGGCCATCTCAGCCCGTATAATTCCGCCCTGCTATAAGCACGTGGGCCTATAGCTCAGTTGGTCAGAGCAGGCGACTCATAATCGCTTGGTCGTAGGTTCTTATGTGGTGTGCTAGTGCAGGTGATATTTGGAAGCTTATTTCCAGTATGTTCGATGAAAGAAAACTCACAGCAAACCGAGACCGGTTGTATTGACATTGCCGTATCGGAAGGTAAGCTCGACAGCCTCACAAGGACAAACAATTTAGGCCTCTAGCTCATGTTGGTTAGAGCAGCGAACTCATAATTCGTTGGTGCCCGGTTCGACTCCGGGGAGGCCTACCATATCTAAGCCGCCACACCCACCTGTGGCGGCTTTTTTGTACCTGCCACCCATCTCTATCCAAAGATCAGCAAAGGCCCTGGAAGCACCTCTGTGGAGCCATGCAAGGTACGCGCTCTTGATAACCTGTACGCTTCAAACCAAATCGCCACAAACCTGACCGGTCCGGTTCTTGTTGACAGCCCTTAGCGCCACATCTAGGCTCCACAAGGTGTGGTATTTGGAGCAGAAGAAAATGAAAAATTTTACGCTAGTCGAAGCCCCCGCCGCATTCGAACAAACATTCCTGCTGCTCCATGTTGCACCTGAGACCCCAGATGAAGCACGTGAGTTCGCTCCATTCACACACTTTTCAAAGCGGCTCGTGCAGCGAGGGTATGCAGCTAACACTATTAGAGCCTATTCAGAGCATGTGGCTCGGTTTATAGATTATATTTACGAGGCCTCAAGAACTACCTTCCCGGCAGATGTCGAAATCGGTATTGCAGAGATAATTCAGAGCTACCAGTCTTTCCTGCTATTTGGTAGAGACTCTATCAACCCAATAGCTAAAGAACTCGCCATTCGCCTAGACAAGAAGAGCCTAACTAGCCAGATTTCAATCGCACAAACAATAGGGACTGCAATTCGGCTATTCATCGAGAACTCTATACAGAGAAACCTCATTGAACCCGACCAGCTCTTCGCTCAACTATATGCAGATACACCTGATTACCGTAGTCAGTACGAAATATCAGCCCAAAAGGCGAACTCATGGCTTGCAGCCGTTATTTCAAGTGCCCTCAACTCAGTACTTCCACAAAAAAAAGGCCAGCCTCTTTTCTCTCAGGCAAATCGCAGGGCGAGTAAAAACGACAAGCAGAACTTCAAAACCATCCCTTTCCCATTAGAACGAGCGGTGGCTTTAACCCGTGTAATAAAACCTACGGGAAGCACTACGTACCACCGGGATATGTGTTTGTACGCTCTTCTGGCCGCTACGGGCGCACGTACCAGTGAGGCGCTTCAGGTAAAGATGTCGGATATCGTGACTAAAGGAAACGAAGTATCTGTATATCTCATAAATCCCTTTTCCAGAAAGAATCAAGGAGTGACGGAGGCAGAGCATTCCAAGCTAACCTGGAAAGGCCGAGAGACCGAACTGACGTTCATGATTGAGCCTTTTACTTCAATATTTTGTGAACATCTAGAAAAATATCTAAGCTACGAATATAGCGCAACTACTGGGCATGAGTTCCTATTTCAGAGCGAGAACGGCAGGCCCTTCTTCGCCGCTGATCGCAGCAGCAGAACCAAAACCTTTAAGAAGTACGCAAATCTAGCAGGAGTGGAATGCACCAGGGGAATAAGTTTGCACTCACTGCGTCACATGTACGGGACCTATATATTAAATTACATGCCGGTGCCAGGAAACAGTCAGCCAGGGCTCCCTATGGCTTACGTCAAGATATTGATGGGCCATGCCAATATAGGCTCAACAACGAAATACGCAAAATATGATACAGACCTGATAGATGCGTATATACAAATGGCAAATCAAGAAATAATGCATGCTGGAGATCATACATTGACGACTGCTAGACAATCCTACTATTCCCGCCAGCTTGCATCAATTCAGCGAGAAATAGCCAGAATCGATGGAAGCGCGGCATGATAAACCTCACTAAAGACATAATAATATTAAAAACAGGCGTCGATCTATCTAATTTAATTCAGGACGCCATAACAATGTCAAAGGAAAGCGTTTGTAAAGGGGTGTACAGTAGACTAAAGATCGAGCCTAACGAAGTGACCAGTAGCCCAAGAAACCCTTACTTCAATGCCTCTATCGTCAGACTCTTTGACAACCACAGAGATACCCTGTTAGCACCAGCATATAACGAGCAGTGGATAAAGAATGTATTCACCTGCTCAAAAATAAGACCAGAACTAAGCTTGGCACAAAAAGTAGTACCGACAACATCTCATAGCTGGCTAAACAAAAGTGCTTTGGACAGATTGAGCAAAGACTGCATCCTTATTCTGCACTTTTTATGGAATGTCGGCGCAGTGCTCCTACCCCTTAACACAAAAAAACCGACAGAAGCAGACCCCGACAAAACCAACAAAAAGCCTTATGAATTTGCAGCACAAACATATCCAGAATTACTAGCGTTTGTAAGCCAGCCATTTGTGCCCCATGTGAAGTATCAAGAAATCCCAAATATCCTGACTGCAATACCACCGACAGCCATTGAAAATTTCAAAAGGAATGCATGGCGCTTGGTACGAGCAACAAGTTGGTATCAAGTTGAGGATATTAGTACAGACGATTTAGTTGCATGCATGCAAAAGCTTCTAGATACACGAAGAGGGAAATGCGAATGGTTTCTATACCCCATAGCGCCCCAAGCACTTGTATCTTATGTCTCGAAATGCTTTCCAGGGCGCTGCAAAGTTGATCTTACCAGTCCAAACATTATTAATTACCTACACGCTACAAGAAACGTAATTGAGCGGGGAGATTATTTTATCCCTGATGCATACAAAAAATGCTCCGCAGCCTGGTTGAAATATCAAAAGAAACACAACGCCAAGCTAGAATCCAGGGGTATGAAAAGTTTTGCCAAGTACGAGAAGTCATATGGCGTACTAAATAGCTTTCTATTTGAACACCTACCGCTACAAACTAAAAGGCCTCCACCCTATCCACATGAATTCAGCAGAGAGCATATTGATGGCAGCGACTTTGAGGGACTAATTTCTTACATCCGTAAGGGACGGTCTGGAGCCAGTTGCAGGGTAATTCTTCAACAGCTTAGCTCTTTATTCGATTACATGGCTAGTAATTCTAGCCTTGACGGGGACCTCGAAGGATTTGTAAATCCTATAACTACTATTGATTTCCCCTTGGTACGACGCTCTAGATCCACAAACAAGGCCGTATTTAGCGCCGACCACTTTCCTTTACTACTCCAGTTTAGCTACGCAGTTGAAGCTTTCACGTGGTATTTAGCTGAAAAGGTGCACTACGAGAAATGGAACTTGTACTCTGAAGAATACAGGGCAAACTTCAACGCTACGAACTGGAATCAAGCCCACAAAGTCATACAAACAGATAAACTCGGTTTTGTACCTGTCTTATTTTATAAAAACACAACATACGACCCGAGCCTGCCCGCCTCACCTGAAAATCGTCGCATGCTTTGCGCGCCTATAAATTTCTTACCAAGATTCATTGTACCTTTACATAATCGAAACTCTATAAATTCACCTGGTCTAACGAGCTACCCTCAACTTAATTACATACAACATAATGTCGTAGCGTTAGAAACCGGTATACGCACTATGCATATTCGATGGTTCGACAAGAATAAATACGATAAAGAAATAGATCGCTCCAGGGCACTTGATCCGATCAGCAAACTTTTTGTGAATACCGATAAGGTAAATGGGCCATGGGTTGCTTCAGTTCACAGAACAGTAATAGAAGTATTAGATCGACAGAAAGAATCGCATTCATGGTTCGATGAACCTGCCATGAACGACGAGATATGGTACGACGGACACAAAGAAAGCGATTTTGGTAAAATTACGCCATTGTTTCCTAGCGGAAGAGTCGGCTCCACCAAGACAATGTCAGTACCTTTTTCTCATGAATCGTACGCAACCTACTTTAGCAGGCTAGTCTTTACCTTTGATTTATTTTGCCGATATCAACTAGGCATTCCTACTACGAACAAGCTGCCTGAATTCTTTGTGGACATTGACGAGCTAAGCAGCCCGGAACAATATTGTGAAGCATTGAAACTAGAAAAGGAGGCCGTTAAGTTATGCGCCCATACTCCGCATTCTTGCCGCGCCACTGTGGTATCAGCATATATAAGAATCTTACCTCCACACATAATAGGAGATTACATCACCGGACATTCAACGGAGGCGCACGTCATTTACTACGCTAAAGTTGACCCCGACTATTTGAGCAAGCATAGACAGTATCAAAAACTCTCTTTTGAAAATAGCATTCCTTGGGGAGAAAACTCTATATCTCAAACAAAAGCAGAGGACATCAACTCAAAACTTCAAGTAGCCTTCAGAAAAAGCAGAGATCAAGCTCTTAATGATTTTGGTGCTATGTCCTTTGAAGGTGAAACGGAAACTGGAATAAAAACAGGACTCCAAGCAGCCAGACAGCAACCTCTGGAAGCTTTAGCCTATGCCTCCACTCATATATGCCCTTTCGGGAACAATTGCCCTAAGGAAATTATCAGAGATCTAGGAGCTATTCCAGGAGGACGCACGCCTTGTGGAGGTTGTTACTATTCCATCAAAACAGTTGACCATCTCCCCCGGATCGTTGGCCACATCCGAGCCATAACAGACGAATGCGCAGAGCTAGAATCTTATATTGCTGATGCTAAGAAAGAGGGCGCGTCTATTGAGAGCCTTACTCAGAAGGCGGATTATCGGAAATTTTTGGCCGCAGAGATAGTAGCTTGGACCGTTACAGCGCAATGCTTAGATCAGATGTATAAAGAATTGAAAACACGATCTAGCTACCTAGTTGACAAACCCGACATTGTTGCCGAACAGCTTGGAAGAGTCGTTATAGAAGGGAATGGACTTACCTATTTGCTCGCGCGAATAGCTGAAGCAAAAACACACCCAGAGTATTTTACTCCTCAATTGAAGCATCAAGTCATTGCAGCCCGAAGTAAGCTATTAGCCCATACTGGACGTTTCAATCAATTATTACAAGAAGCACCAAAGGGCTATACAATTCTAGACGAGTTTCGCGGTCTTATCCGTTCAATATGCGATACTCTAGGAGTCTCGTTTGCCGATCTTGCCCTAGCTTATGAAAATCCTCACGCCATGAAGTTAGAAACTCCCAATATAATCATGAAGCTCATTTCAGATGTAGGAGAGCCCGTTGATGAGTAAAGGCGCTAAATCCGGCCAGAACCGTTTTGCTGCGTCTCAGAAGAACCGGCTGGATTACCGAGCGAACCGTATTGAGAATGTAATTATTCCCAAGCTCAAAGCTATATCTGGCAGGGTCGAGTTCCGTGGAATTACGCCATTTTGTCGATTCTGCGCTGACCTTTACAACACGGACCTACCGCTCAACGACAAACCAATTGGCTACAGGACTATTGTCCAAAACAGTAAATACTGGGATTTACTAGGCCCAATTTATTATAAATATTGGGATAAAGATAATAACGGTACGAAAACTAAGGATAAGCTTATTGGCGTTATGGCGGCCAAAAGGGCGAATAAATTATCTATTGAATTAGAACGTGTTAAGCAAGAAAACGAGGCCCTCCGAGCAGTTATCAGAAACTATGGGGCAGCAGACATCGACACGAAGACCCCCACCATCTCTGATAGCGAGCTGTACAGATCTCATTTTGATAAAACATGCAGAGCAATTAATCTTATCATTCAAGCTTCAGAGGGGATGTTCGAGACAGATATTCAATCGGCAAAAATCACTTGTAACTTCAATGATCTTGAGCCCGAGGAAGGATTAGTACCAAGCCAACTAGCTAAGCCATACATTGAATGGCTCAAATCTAAACAAGGGCAGCCGTAGCTGGCAAAGGCTGCTGTGACCTAAAAGCTGCGCTCTCTTCTAGTGTCATATAGGGTATAGCCAAAACGTCACACAGCGTTGATTAAATATTGCTAACCGCACAGTTGTTAAAACAATCTTCTTAGCCTTAGTGACACACCCTAAGTTATACGCGTATCATTAAGTGACCCATAATGATACGCTCGAGGCAAAGATATCATAATGTTCATCCGTGCTTACCTTCGAGCTTCAACTGACACACAAAATGCCAACCGGGCTAAACAGCCCTTGATTGACTTTGCTGCTAGCCACGGCCAGAAAATTGCCGCCTTTTATGTAGAGAATGTATCTGGCACCAAGCTGGAACGCCCAGAGCTGTTCCGCTTACTGTCTGATAGCCATGAAGATGACATACTGCTGATTGAAGGTGTTGACCGCTTAAGCCGTCTGGCTGCTGCTGATTGGGAAAGCCTCAAAACTATCATCGCTCAGCGCAAGGTCAAAATCGTAAGCCTTGACTTGAGAACCAGCCATGCCGCGTTAAAACCTATCGAGAACGTGGATGATTTCACAAAAGGCATGATCGCCGCAGTTAACACTATGCTCCTCGACATGCTGGCTGTGGTGGCTCGCAAGGACTACGAGCAGCGAAAGGAACGACAAGCCCAAGGCATTGCCAAGGGCAAAGAAAATGGCATTTACAAAGGCCGTCCAGCAAATACCGATTTACATAGAAAGATTACTACGCTTTTGGCTGATGGTAAGAGCATTCGCGTAGTTGCCGATCTTTTGGGGTGCAGTACAACCACCGTACAAAAGGTAAAGGCGACCATCCAGGCAGAGCGCTAATGAGTTTAAGAACGCGAAGCTATCACTATCCACTTTGCGCAATCGAGTCCCGTATTTCATTGTAGATGCTGGCGACTAGCTCTGGCATTTTCTGACGTTCAGAGTCAGAGATATCGCTAAACGTCCCCGCGTTCGTCGTGTATTCATAAAATCTCGCGCCATTTGAGTTCTTCATTTCTTTTAGATCAGTGAGCCTCTTCATTCCCCAGTCGTACTCACCAAGCATCCACGGAGGCATAATCACCATCACACATTGGATATAAGGATCAGCGCCTTGCTCTGCATATTCCGGCCCATCGTGACCGCCCATTCCGTTTGAACGTGACCGCCTGTTCCGGGCTAACGTGACCGCTCATTCCGTTTTATCGTGACCGATTTTGG
>JGI24519J20070_1000040_pt1 | contig 61732 bp, 47 predicted proteins | sample LinPmetageLP43_FD_20070 | JGI IMG/M metagenome (IMG submission 20070) | reverse complement strand
CTGCTGCATGGCCATATTTGATTCCTCGCGTAGGTGACGATGGAATCAGTGTGGGATGGAAATTGAACGGGAAACAGGTGCTGATTTGTTGGCGCTTACACAATACCCGAACAAAAACGCATCGTCGCCATACTCGACCAGGCCTTTGCCGACATCGACAAAGCTCGCGCCTTAACCGAACAAAACCTCAAGAATGCCCGCGAACTGTTCGAAAGCTATTTGCAGCAGGTGTTTAGCCAGCGTGGGGTGGGGTGGGTTGACACCACTCTCGGGTCTGTTTGTGACTTTCAAAATGGCTTTGCGTTCAAAAGCAGAGATGCAATTTCCAATTCCAACACACAATTAATTCGCATGGGAAATTTGTATAAAAATATTCTCGATCTGAATAGAAAACCATCGTTTTATCCTGACTCCTTCTTTAAAGAATACAGTCAGTTTGCGTTGGATAGCGGTGACTTGATCATCTCTTTAACGGGAACTGTCGGCAAGGAAGATTATGGTTTTACTGTCGAAATACCTAACACCGAAAGAAACCTGCTTTTAAATCAGCGAATAGCCAAGATTATAAAAATTGATTATTCAAAAATAGATAAGCGGTTCCTGCTTAGAACGCTCCGCTCAAGAGGTTTCCTGGATGAGCTTTATTCAACGGCGAATGGTACTCGTCAAGCAAATCTATCAACTGTAACTATGCGTGAGATTCCAATTTTGCTTCCTCCTATAGAGCAGCAACAGAAAATTTGTGACGATCTGGAGAGGGTAGAATTTAAGGTTAAAGAACTGAAGAGCATTTACTCTAATAAATTGAAAAATCTAGGCGAATTAAAAAAGTCTTTGCTTCAAAAAACCTTCTCCGGTGAACTGACCAAAGGCAGCGAGGTGGCGGTCTGATGATTCACTCCACTTATTCAATTAAAAACCGAGCCCACTAGCCAAGACTCAGACGCAGGGATGCATTACTTATGACCATGAACGAAGCCGATACCAGAGCCAACCTGATCGACCCCAAACTGGTCGCGGCGGGCTGGGGGCTGGTGGAACACAGCTATATCCGCCGTGAGTGGTCGATTACCCAGGGCCGGATCATCGGCCGCGGCAAGCGTGCTTCGGCACTGAGCAGTGATTATGTGCTGGAGTATCAGGGCCGCAAGCTGGCGGCGATTGAGGCCAAGAAAGAGAGCCTGAGTTATACCGAGGGCGTGCGCCAGGCCAAAGACTACGCCCAGCGCCTGCAGTGCCGCTTTGGCTACGCCACCAACGGCCACGATATCTACCAGATGGATATGCTCACCGGTGAAGAAAAGCTGGTAGAGCGCTTTTTAAGCCCGGATGAGCTGTGGCAGCTGACCTTTGACCCCAGCCATAAACCCGGCGCCCTGCCCGAGCCGGACTTTGCCGCCGTGTGGCGCCAGCGCTTTGCCCAGATTCCCTTTGAGTGTAAAGGCGACTGGCAGCCCCGCTACTATCAGGAAAACGCCATCAACAACGCGCTGGAAGCCATCGCTCAGGGCCGGCAGCGTATTCTGTTGACGCTCGCTACCGGCACCGGCAAAACCTGCATCGCCTTTCAAGCCGCCTGGAAACTGTTCCACAGTCGCTGGAGCCTGCACGCGCAAACCCACCCCGCTGCCGCCAAAAAACGCCCGCGCATTCTGTTTCTGGCCGACCGCAACGTACTGGCCAATCAGGCGTTTAACGACTTTGGCCCCTTTGGTGAAGATGCCATTGTGCGCATTGAACCGGGCGAGGTAAAAAAACTGGGCGCGGTGCCCAAGAATGCCAGCGTTTTCTTTACCATCTTCCAGACCTTTATGAGCGGGCCGGAAGACGAGCACGGCAACAAGACGCCCTACTTCGGCCAATACCCCGAAGACTTCTTCGACTTCATCATCATCGACGAGTGTCACCGTGGCGGCGCCAACGACGAGAGCAGCTGGCGCGATATTCTTGATTACTTCGCCCCCGCCGTGCAGCTGGGCCTGACCGCCACGCCCAAGCGCACGGTGAATGCCGATACCTACAGCTACTTTGGCGAGCCGGTTTACAGCTACGCCCTGAAAGAAGGCATTAACGACGGCTTTCTCACGCCGTTCAAGGTGCTGCCCATCGTCGGCACCCTGGACGAGTACGTTTATACCCCCGGAGACGGCGTGGTAATCAAGGGCCAGCCGGAACCGGGCCGCATCTACAAAGAGGCGGACTTCAACCGCATTATCACCATCCCCCAGCGCGAGCAGATGCGCGTGCGCTACTGGATGGATCGCATCAACCCGCATGACAAAACCATCGTCTTCTGCGCCACCCAGGAACACGCCGGCATGGTGCGGGACTTTATTAACCAGTACGCGGTAGAGAAGAAATGGACCAGCAACCCCGGCTACTGCGTGCGCGTGACTGCCAACGATGGCAGCGCCGGGGAGAGTGACCTGAAGGTATTTCAGGACAACGAAAAAACCATCCCCACCATTCTCACCACCTCGCGCAAACTCTCCACCGGCGTGGATGCCCGCAACGTGCGCAATATCGTGCTGATGCGCCCCTGCAACAACATGATCGAGTTCAAACAAATCATCGGTCGCGGCACCCGTCTGTACGACGGCAAGGACTATTTCACCATTTACGACTTCGTCAAAGCCCACTACAACTTTGCCGACCCGGCGTGGGATGGCGAGCCGCTGCCGCCAGAAGGTAAAGACTGCGCAACCTGCGGCCACAACCCCTGCTCCTGCCCCAAAGAGCCCTGCGCTATTTGTGGCTTTAATCCCTGTGACTGCGTAACGGCCTGCCCGGTTTGTGAGCAGGCGCCCTGCCGCTGCCCAGCAGCAGGCTGCGCGGAATGTGGGCACAACCCTTGTGTGTGTGCCGGTCAGCCATGCGCGGTATGCGGTGCATCCCCCTGCGCGTGCGATAAACCTGAGAAACTGGTTATTCATCTGAGCGACGGCAAAACGCGCAGCATCAAACACATCGCCTCGGCGCTGTACTGGAGCCCCGAGGGCAAGCCGATTACCGCCAGGGAATTTATCGAGCGTTTGTTTGGCGAGATTCCCCAGTTCTTCAGCGACGAAGACCAACTGCGCCAGATATGGAGCGACCCTACCACTCGCGAGAAGCTGCTCGAAGACCTGAGTGAGGCCGGTTACGGCGAAGAACAGCTGGACAGCATGAAAGAACTCATCGACGCCAAAGACAGCGACGTCTACGACGTGCTGGCCTACGTGGCCTATGCCGCCGAAACCCACACCCGCACAGAGCGGGTACACAGCGCCAAACCCGCCATCGCTCAGGCCTACAGCAACTACAAACAGCAGGAATTCATCGATTTTGTGCTGAGCAAATACATCGAAGACGGTGTAGCGGAGTTATCACCGAAAAAGATGCGCAGCCTGATCGAGCTGAAATACAACACCATCAGCGATGCGGCGAGTGAATTGGGCTCAACGGCAACGATCCGCGAGACCTTTCTGGGCTTTCAAAGGCTGCTTTACGCAGCGCAGAGCCAGGATAAAAACCAGCGGACCTGACGCCACAGCTGTGTTGACGTTCCGACGGCCTGCCGCCGGAAAGCAGTGTAAGCGGCGCTGGCCAATATAGCGGCAGCGCCCGCCCCGCGCAGCCGGTTACCCCCGGCGCGCCAACCATTGCTGCAACCGCGCCGTGACCGCTGGGGCATGATCATGCTGAATGAAATGCGCAGCCTCTGGCAGGGTGTAAATATCCAGCTCATTGTCGACCCACTGCCACACGTCATTCAGGCCAGCGGGCAGCGCGTAGGGGTCCTGCAGGCCATGCATCAGCAGGGTGGGTGCGTGCACCTTGGGCGGCGGCGCGGCGTGCTGACGGCAGGGTGGCGTCGGCCAGTTCACTCGGTAGTAATTGAGCATGCCATTGAGCGATGAGTTATCCATGGCCTGCTGCTGCCGCGTCTTGAAGGCGGGGTCGTTGACCCAGGCCGCCAAACGCTCACGGGGGAACTGCAGGTGCGACTGCGGATGACTGAACAACTTCACGTATTCGCTGGCTTTCTGCTGCGCCGGGTTGCTGGCCAGCTCACGTGAAATTGCCCACGGGTGCGGCATGTTCAGTACTACCAGCGACTCGACAATCGCTGGCGCGTCCATTGCCACATGCCAGGCCACGAAGCCGCCCCAATCGTGGCCGATGATGGTCGCCCGTTCAGCGTCCTCATGGCTGACCACCGCTTGTACATCCATGACCAGTTCGCTGACGGCATAAGCCTGTTGCTCAGCGGGCTGGTCGCTCAGGTTGTAGCCACGCATGTCGAGCGCCACCACGCGATAGTCCGCGCGCAGCTTGTCCATCACCTGCCACCAGCCCAGCCAGTGATCGGGAAAGCCGTGCAAGAAAACCAGTAATGGGCCGGCGCCAGCCGCGGCGTAATGGATGCGCACGCGGTCGTTCAGGGCGTAATGGTGCTCAACCACGGCCTCGAAGGCGCAGAGTGCGGCGTGCGTGTCGGCCAAGGGTAATGCTGCGATGGTATTCATAATGACTCCTGGTCTGAGGGTGAACCCTGCCTACCGGCAGAACCCAACAGATCGCCGACCACTGACCCCACCACGCGCAGCATGACAGGTCACGACAACCATTGAATTATTATCATCATTTAACAACTCTCTCCTGTCAACCCGCACGCAACCCGCCAGCACAGCGTGCCAGAACCATTGCTTTCCAGCCCGCCAGCCATAGACAATGCAAACATCACCGCCAGCGCCTGTCGCGCACTCGCACCCACAGGCCATTGCGATCGTTACCTCAGGAATACCGCATGCCAGCAAAGAACGTTATCAATGCCTCAGTCAGCCCCAAGGGCAGCCTGGAAACCCTATCGCAACGTGAAGTACAACAGCTCAGCGCCGCCGGCTCCGGCAGTACCTATCGCCTGTTTCGTCAGTGCGCACTGGCGATCCTCAATACTGGCGCCCATGTGGATAACGCCAAGACTATTCTCGAAGCCTACGAGGATTTCGACGTCTATATTCACCAGCAGGATCGGGGTGTTCGCCTGGAGTTGGTAAACGCACCGGCCGATGCCTTCGTCGATGGCCAGATGATCGCCAGCACCCGCGAGATGCTGTTCAGCGCGCTGCGCGATATCGTCTACACCGAGAGCGAGCTGGAAAGCCAGCGTATTGATCTGAGCAGCTCCGAAGGCATCACCGATTACGTCTTCCACCTGCTGCGCAACGCACGCACGCTGCGCCCGGCCGTAGAACCAAAAATGGTGGTGTGCTGGGGCGGTCATTCGATCAGCACTGAAGAGTACAAGTACACCAAGAAGGTCGGCCACGAGCTAGGGCTGCGTAGCCTGGATATCTGCACCGGCTGCGGGCCGGGCGTGATGAAGGGCCCAATGAAGGGCGCCACCATCGCCCACGCCAAACAGCGGATTCTGGAAGGTCGTTATCTGGGCCTGACCGAGCCGGGCATCATTGCCGCCGAAGCGCCCAACCCGATCGTCAACGAACTGGTTATTCTGCCGGACATAGAGAAGCGCCTGGAGGCCTTCGTACGCGTGGGCCACGGCATCATCATCTTCCCCGGCGGCGCCGGCACGGCCGAGGAGTTTCTCTACCTGCTGGGGATCTTGATGCACCCGGCCAATAAAGAGCTGCCTTTCCCGGTCATTCTGACCGGCCCGACCAGTGCCAAAGCCTACCTGCAACAACTGCACGAATTTGTCGGCGCGACCTTGGGTGAGTCTGCGCAACAGCACTATCAGATGATCATCGACGACCCGGCGGAAGTAGCACGGCAAATGACCCGGGGTCTGCGTGATGTCGAGGGCTTCCGCCGCGAACGTAACGACGCCTTTCACTTCAACTGGCTACTGCGTATTGAGGAAAGCTTTCAGCGTCCCTTCGACCCAACCCACGAAAACATGGCCAGCCTGCAACTAAGCCGTGACCTGCCCCCACACGAATTGGCCGCCAACCTGCGCCGCGCCTTTTCCGGCATAGTCGCCGGCAACGTGAAGGACAAAGGTATTCGCCGCATCGAGCAGCATGGACCATACGAGATTCATGGCGATGCAGCGGTAATGCAGCCGCTAGACCGCCTACTGCAGGCGTTCGTCAGTCAACACCGGATGAAGCTGCCGGGCGGCGCTGACTATGTGCCCTGTTATCGGGTGGTCAGTTAGCTTTCAGCTGGAAGCTGGAAGCTTTCAGCTGGAAGAGTAGAGTCTGGCGCCTCGCTGAAAGCGAGTGACATTAGTCCACATTTTGGTGTTTCTTGCGATAATTCCCTCGAGTGAGTGCTCGAGGGAATTCAAAACCAACTCGACCGGTGCGGGTTTAAGCTTCTAGCTTCTAGCTCGCCGGCCCCTCAGACTTCCGCCAGCGGCGCTTCTACCTCAGGTCGCCGGGCATAACGCTCGGCCAGCACTGAACACACCATCAACTGAATCTGGTGAAACAGCATCAGCGGCAGAATCAGCGCGCCAATGGCACCCCCCGCAAACAGCACCTGGGCCATGGGCACGCCAGTCGCCAGGCTCTTTTTTGAGCCGGCGAACAGTATGGTGATGCGATCCTCGGTATTGAACCCGGCGCGGCGGGCCAGAAAGCTGACAATAAGCAGCACCAGCGCCAGCAGCAGACAGCACGCCACCACCAGACCAGCCAGTTGAACCAGTGGCACCTGCTGCCAGATACCCTCCACCACTGCGTGGCTAAAGGCACCAAACACCACCAACAAAATGGAGCCCTGGTCCACCGACTTGAGCCAACCCTTGTTGCGGGTAACCCAGTCACCAATCCAGCGACGGGCGATCTGACCGGCAATAAAGGGCAGCAGCAATTGCACCACGATCTTGCCGATGGCATCCAGCGTATTGGATTCGCCCGCCTGGGCACCAATCATCAGCAACACTAGCAAGGGCGTCACAAAGATGCCCAGCAGACTGGAGGTGGCCGCGCTACAGACGGCGGCGGCAACATTACCGCGTGCCAATGAGGTAAAAGCGATGGCCGATTGCACAGTGGCCGGCAAAGCGCAGAGAAACAGCAGGCCCAGATAGAGTTCATCGCCTACCAGCGGTAGCAACACCGGTTTAAGACCCAGCCCGAGTAACGGAAACAACAGGAAGGTGCAGCCAAACACCAGCAAATGCAGGCGCCAATGGCCCATACCGGCAATAATCGCCTGGCGCGACAGCTTGGCGCCATGCATAAAGAACAGCAGCGCAATAGCCGCATTGGTTAGCCCATCAAAGGCCACCGCTGCCTGGCCGCTGACCGGAAACAGGCTCGCGGCGATAACCACTGCAATCAGACACAGGGTCATGTTGTCGGGGAGAAAACGGGGTCTGGCCATAATCAACTCTCTTTTTATGATGGGGCTTGCCACTGCACAAGGCCGAAGTTTACTGTCTACCATCACGACCGACTAACGCGATCTGACCACACAATGTCGAGAAACGGACAAAGCCTACCAATCCATCGTGCGGTACCCGCCTTAGGTAGCTTGCCGAGGCCGCTCTACGCCCGAGTGGAATCCTTGCAGCGCAGCGCCGCAACGGAGTGGCATAGCCATCCCTGGGCGCAGTTATCCTACGCAATTCGCGGGGTGCTTTCGGTGCATACGCAACGCGGGCGTTTTCTCGCGCCTCCGCAACGGGCGATTCTGGTGCCGCCTGATTTGCCGCACGCGGTGATCAGCTCGCCAGCAACCGAAATGCGCAGCCTGTACATCGACCGCAGCGCCATCCCTTGGGCAGCCAGCCACTGCAAGGTGCTGGAGATTAACCCGTTGACCCGCGAGTTGATCAGTCAATTTGGTGGCCTGCCTGCCGAGTACGACGAGCACAGCGCAGACGGGCGCCTGGTTGCGGTGCTGTTGGACCAGTTGCAGGCAGCCGCCGAATCCGGGCTTTATCTGCCCTGGCCGGCTGATCCGCGCCTGCAACCATTGTGCGAGGCGCTGTATGAGACACCTGATCTACCGCACAGGTTAGCCGACTGGGCCAGCCACCTGGCGCTGTCGGAAAAAACCCTGACACGTCTGTTCCAGCAGCACACCGGCCTCACTTTCCGCGCTTGGCGCCAGCGCCTGCGACTGCTCAGCGCCCTGCCCCTGCTGCAACAGGGAGAGCGAGTAACCGATGTAGCACTGGCCTGCGGCTACGACTCCACCTCAGCGTTTATTGCCGCCTTCCGCAAACACCTGGGCGTCACGCCCAGCGCCTTTGGTGATCTGCCCGACCATGTGCAGCAACCGCTCAGCGCGCCGCAGCGTTAGGGTTTGGCGACCTCGGGCGCGAGAATCCACTCGGCGCTGTCATTCCAGACATCCATACGCGTGATCTTGCCGTCTCGCACCTCAAATCGGTCCAGATAGCGGTTACCGCTGAAGCTGCTGCCATCGGGCCATTCGCCGTAGAGCGTGCCGTTGGAGTACACCACGGTGTAATCGGCGTGCTCGGTCCAGTCAAACTGGCCCAGTTCTTTCTTTACCCAGTTATAGCGCGCGGCATTGAATGCGGTGATCTCCGTCGCCGACGGCATGACCCGGCCTCCGGTAAAGGTGATGCGCACATCACTACTCATATAGGTAGCCGCCTTGACGGGGTCTGGCGCCATAGATGCCGCCAGAAAATCGTTCACAATCTGTACTGCTTTATTTTCAGAACTCATTGCCTGCCTCTTCTTGAATCAATGTGTGACCCAGCTGGATGCTGTTGTCCATTGCCTGCATTCAGTGCACAACGCACCACGTGAGTGCGAAAAAACGCAGAAAGCCTGCAAAAAACGCCGTTTTATCCGCTTTTTAAGCATGGCCTCCATTTTGCTAGCAAATATCGTACAAATGCTAGCCATCCAGGAGAAACACATGTTCAAGCTACTCAAACCACTGCGCCGCCGCTGGCCTCAGGCCGCTGCTGTCACTGCTTTAAGCCTGCTGGTACTGAGCCCGGCACAAGCCGCCGAGGCAATAAAGGTGGGCCTGGTTGCCGCGCTGTCGGGCCAATCTGCCAAGTCGGGTGAGGCGCTGACCCGTGGCCTGACCATTGCCATCGACGAAATCAACGCCGCTGGTGGCATCCTCGGCCAGCCCGTTGAGCTGATCCGCCGCGATGACGAAAGCAACCCGGCCAAGGGCATGCTGGCCGCCCGTGAACTAATACAGCGGGAAGAGGTAACCGTGCTTTTTGGTGGCCTGGATACGCCGGTTTCCCTGGCTATTGTGCCACTGGCCAACCAGATGAAAGTGCCATTCATGGGTATTTGGGCTGCTGGCACCGGCATCACGCAGAACGGCGCCGCAGATAATTACGTGTTCCGCGTTTCAGCCATGGATGAGATCGTCGATGAAGCCTTGGTGCAATACGGCATTGATGAATACAACATGCAGAAGCCAGGCATGCTGCTGATCAACAACCCCTGGGGTGAATCCAACGAAAAGGGCTTTCGCCATGCGCTGGAAACCCGCGACATGCCTTACGCCGGTATCGAACGGATCGAGTCCAGCGACCTGGATGTCATCCCCCAGCTGACCCGCCTGAAAAACGCCGGTGCCGATACCCTGCTGATGGTTGGCAACGTTGGCCCCTCCGCGCAAGTGGTCAAGTCGCTCGACCGCATGGAGTGGGACGTACCCGTGGTCTCGCACTGGGGTCCGGCCGGTGGCCGTTTCAGTGAGCTGGCCGGTCCCAATGCCAGCCGTGTGCACTTCATCCAGACCTATGTGTTTACCGACCACAACAGTGCCAAGGGTGACCAGGTGCTAAGCGCACTGAAATCCACTTACCCCGAGATAGAAACGCTGGCTGACATCACCCCTGCTGTGGGTATCGCCAACGCCTACGACGGTATGCACCTGGCGGCACTGGCGATCGAAAAGGCCGGCAACACTGAGGGCACTGCGGTACGCGATGGGTTCTATGCGATTGACGAGTACCAAGGCCTGATCAAGGACTATAAGCAGCCATTCACAGCCGAGCAGCACGACGCGCTGGGGCCGCAGGATTACATCTTCACCCACTTTGTCGACGGCAGCATCGTTCCAGTCAAACCCTGACCGGTAAACCGTAATCCGGTGGCGCGCACTACCTGGCGCCGCCTTAAAGGAGCATGCAGATGATTACCGCCGCCCTTATCAGCGGTCTCGGCCTGGGCAGTATGTATGCCCTGCTCGCGCTGGGCTTTCATATTACCTACGTGGTCTCGCGCACGGTGAACTTCGCCCAGGGCAGCGCGATGATGGTAGGCGCTGTACTGGGTTACAGTTTCCACATCACCTGGGGCTGGCCGATCTGGCTGGCAGTCCCGATGACCCTGACCCTGTGTGCAGTGTATGGTCTGGCGGTCGAACGCTTTCTGGTCCGACCGTTCAGCTCACGTGGCTCTGAAGCCTGGCTGATGGCGACAGTGGCGGCAGGCATTCTGGTCGACAACTTGGCCATGTTCACCTTCGGCAAGGAACCCCGTCAGTTCACCTCTGAGCTGACCAATACCGGCGTCACCCTGTTGGGCGCCAATATTTCCGTATTGCAGATGCTAATCCCGGTGATCGGCGCTGCGATTGCTCTAGCGCTCTTGCTGGTGCGCCGTTACACCCGGCTCGGCAAGGTTCTGGAGGCCTGCGTGCAAAATCCGCAAGCCGCCATGTTGATGGGCATCCGCGTCAATCGCGTGGTGGCTATCGCCTTTGCCGTTTCGGCGGTTTTCGCTGCGATTGCTGGCATGCTGATCGCACCGCTATTCAACATCAGCGCCGAGATGGGCACGCTGTTTGGCCTCAAGGCGTTCGCCGTGGCGATTCTCGGCGGGATATCCAGCGCCAGCGGCGTCTTTCTCGCCGGCCTGCTGTTTGGTCTGGTAGAGGCCATGGTGACCATTTACTTCGGTTCTGCCTTTACGCAAATTTTCACGTTCGGACTGGTTATTCTGGCGCTCGCGTTGCGCCCCAACGGCCTGTTTGGCAGTAAAACACTGGTGAAGGTATGAGCAAACACAGCAAAACTCTGCTGGCCAGCGGCGTATCAGCACTGGGTATCGCCAGCGTCATCATGGCCTTCACGCTCGACAGCTACTCCCTGCTGGTATTCAGCTTCTTTGCGCTGACCGTGGTCGTCGGCGTTGGCCTGAATATCCTGATTGGGTTGAGCGGGCAGATTTCTTTCGGGCACATCGCCTTTTACGCTATTGGCGCTTACGTGTCGGCGTTGCTGACCATGCAAGGAATTTCACTCTGGCTGGCGCTGCCTGCCGCCGGGCTGGTGTGTGCCATCGCCGGCGGTCTGCTGGCGATTCCGGCATTGCGGGTCAACGGGCCTTATCTGGCGATGATCACTATTGCCTTTGCCCTGGTAGTGCATCACGGGCTGGTAGAGTGGCGCAGCCTGACTGGCGGCGCCAACGGGCTGATGGGCATTCCCATGCCCAGCCTGGGCGACACCGATCCAGCCGTATTACTGGCACTGATCTCCACGGCGCTGATGCTCGGCGCGCTGGTATTTTTCCAGCTGCTGCGCAACAGCGGTTGGGGCCGCGCCATGCGCGCGGTCAAGGCATCCGAGATCGCCGCACGCTCACTGGGCTTCAACCCGGTGCAGACCAAAACGCTTGCCTTTGCTCTCTCGGCGCTGCTAACCGGTATGGCGGGCGCGGTGGTTTCGCCGCTGATGATGTTCATCAATCCGGCGTCCTTTCCATTTACCCAGTCGATTCTCTTTGTCCTGGCGGTGATAGTGGGCGGCGCTGGCACCGTGATGGGTCCGGTACTGGGCGCATTGCTGATCGTGCTGCTGCCGGAGGCGCTGTCCGGCGCTGCGGAATACCGTTTGCTGATCTTCTCCGGCCTGCTGTTGGGCGTGCTCTGGGTGGCACCACGCGGTGTGCTCGGTAGCGCGGCGCGGCTGTGGTTGAAGCCGGTGCAACAACCCGCACCGGTGCAACCCGACCTGGACCAGTTGAGTGCCTTTTTCGCCGATACGCCTTCCAGCAAGGGGCTTGAGGTAAAGGACATCAGCATCCGCTTCGGCGGCGTGCAGGCAGCCAAGGACGTCAGCTTCAGCGCGCCGCCCGGCAGCATCACCAGCATTATCGGCCCGAACGGCGCGGGTAAAACCACTGTGCTGAACATGATCAGTGGCTTTTATGCGCCCAACAGCGGCAGCATCAAACTGGACACCGAAGTGGCCGGCCTCCCCGCGTGGAAGCTGGCCCGCGCCGGAATTGCCCGCACTTACCAGACCACTCAGCTGTTTGGTGAGTTGAGTGTGCTCGACAACCTATTGGCCGGCATGCAACAGGGGCACCTGGGCAATATCGTCAAAGGTGCCAGCGACCAGCAGCGTGCGTTGGCGCTGCAGCTGCTGGCCCTGGTTGGCTATCGCGGCTCGGTCAACAGCCTCGCGGATGAGCTGCCGCACGTGGATCGCCGGCTGGTCGAGATTGCCCGCGCGCTGGCTTCCCGACCGCGCGTTCTGCTGTTGGATGAACCCGCGGCAGGACTTGGCCAGCAGGACACCCAACAACTGGCGGCGCTATTTCACACACTGGCTGGTTATGGCATTGCGGTGATTCTGGTCGAGCACGACATGACGCTGGTGATGGCCGTTTCCGAACGCATTCTGGTGCTCGATGCCGGCCGCCCGATCGCCTGGGGCAGCGCCAGCGAAGTACGCCAGGACAAACGCGTGATCGCCGCCTATCTGGGCGGCACCAGCTATCAGGCGACGCCGCGTGAGCAGCCCTGGAAAGGCTCACGTGACGCACGTCTGTATATCAAAGATTTAGTACTGGACTATGGCGCCGCACCGGTGGTCAACAAGGTCAACCTGGTGGTCAATCCGGGTGAGCTGATTGCCATTCTTGGCGCCAATGGCGCCGGCAAATCCAGCATCCTGCAAAGTCTCGCGGGCCTGCATCCCGCCACCTCCGGCTCTATCCTGCTGGACGACGAAAGTATCCATCACCTGGACGCCAGCCAGATTGCCGCACGCGGCCTGGCGCTGGTGCCCGAAGGGCGACAAATGTTCCCGCAGCTGAGCGTGCGTGACAACCTGATGCTCGGCGCTTTTTCGCGCACCGACAAGGTGGATGCCGATGCCGAGATCGAAGCCATCCTGCGCCGCTTTCCACGCCTGCGTGATCGTATTGATAGCCCGGCCGGGCTGCTGTCCGGCGGTGAACAGCAGATGGTAGCAGTGGGCCGCGGCCTGATGGCCAAGCCAAAGATTCTATTACTCGACGAGCCGTCGCTTGGCCTTTCGCCAGCCATGATCGGCGAACTCTACGACGCCCTGGCGGCGCTGCGCGACGAAGGCGTCACCCTGCTGCTGGTAGACCAGATGGCCAACCTGGCGCTGCAGGTTGCGGATCGCGCCTACGTGCTGGAAACCGGGCGCATCGTCAAATCCGGTACCGCCGAAGAACTACGCGGTGATAGTGCGCTGGAAGCGGCCTACCTGGGTGAAGGAGCAGTAGCATGAGTGTATTACGGGTAATCAACGCCCGCCTGCCGGACCAAAGTGGACTGTGCGAACTGCGTATCGAAGACGGACATTTTGTCAGCAGCTTCAGCCCCGGCCAGTCAGCCGGCACCCTCGACCTCAAAGGCTGCCTGGTGCTGCCCGGCCTGCTGGAAACCCACATTCATCTGGACAAGGCCTGCATCATGAGCCGCTGCCATCTGCAGCAAGGCACGCTCGCTGAAGCGGTCGAGCAGACCCGGCAGGCCAAGGCCTCCTTCAGCGAAGACGACGTGTATCAGCGCGGCGCGCAGGTGCTGGAGCAGGCAATTATTCAAGGCACCACGCACATGCGCACGCATGTGGAGATTGATCCCCAAATCGGACTGACCGGGCTGCATGCGGTACAGCGCCTACGTGAAGACTACGCGTGGGCGATTAGCCTACAGATTTGCGTATTCCCGCAGGAAGGTATGCTCAACAATCCGGGCACCGAGGCCCTGCTGGTGCGTGCATTGCAGCAGGGTGCAGACCTGCTCGGCGGCTGCCCCTATACCGATAGCGACCCGGACGGCCAGATTGAACGGCTGTTTGCTCTGGCACAGGAACACGATTGCGATCTGGACTTTCACCTCGACTTTGACCTCAACCCCAACCAAATGGGACTGAATAAGGTCATCAGCTGCACCGAGCGCTTTGGCTGGCAGGGCCGGGTGACCGTGGGTCACGTGACCAAGCTATCGGCGCTGCCGCGCGATGAACTGCTGCGCAAGGGTGCGCAACTGGCGCAGGCCGGCGTCAATGTTACCTGCCTACCCAGCACCGACCTGTTTCTTACTGGTCGCGAGCACTTCCATAACAAACCGCGCGGCCTCGCGCCCCTGGCGCAGCTGGATCAGTGCGGAGTGACCTGCTCGCTCTCGACCAACAACATCGACAACCCTTTTACGCCCTACGGCGATGCGTCATTGGTGCGTCAGGCCAACCTGTTTGCCAACGTCAGCCAGCTGGGCACAGAGGCCGAATTGCTACGCTGCCTGGCTTGGGTTTCAACGGAATCTGCACGCCTGCTGCGACTGCCGGACTATGGACTCAAGCCCGGCTGCAAGGCGGATTTTGTGGTGTTTGATGCGCCCTCAGCGGCAGCTGTAGTGGCGCAGATCAAAGCCCCGTCGATGGGCTTCAAGGCGGGCCGGCAGACCTTTGTCCGTGAGCAGCCGCAGCTCTTGATGCCCGGCTTAGAGGTCAGCCAGCGCCTGGCGTAAATCAACCTCGGGATCAGGCGCTTCGCTCAGATCGAGCTGGCTTTCCAGCTCATCGAGGTGCTCGATCATGACCCGCACAGCGCGCTCACGGTCGCCCTGGGCCAACGCAGACAGAATCTCCTCGTGCTCATCCGATGCGCAGGACGGCACGTCGTTACGCTGATACAGCGATACGATAAGTGAGCTGCGCACCATCAGGTTGGCGAGAATATCGCTCAGCACCTGATTACCGCTGAGGTCACCCAGCATCAGGTGAAACTCGCTCAACTCGCGCACAATGTCGCGGCGGTCATCCGAATCGGTTGCCTTGCGTTCGTTACTCACGTGGCTGCTGACTCGCTGCTGATGCTTGCGCATAGCCTCAGGCGTAATGCTCTCGACAATCGCCCGCTCAATGGCGCGGCGCGCCACAAACACATCACGCGCTTCGCCAGCACTGGGCTGCGACACCAGGGCGCCCCGGTTCGGCTCAATGGTGACGATGCGTTGCAAGGCCAGTCGCTGCAGCGCGCTCTGTACATGATTACGGTTTGCCTTGAGCGCCTCGACTATCTGCGCCTCGACCAGACGGGTACCGGGACGTAGGCGATGCTGGGCAATGGCCCGCGATAACGCATCAAAGATACGCTGCACTTCCGCCTGTTTAGTGGTTTGGATTTTCGCGACCATGATTCTCTCGTCGATCCCACCGGCGGGAGGCCGGCGGGAGATACCTTGCAGGTCAATATTATGACCCCACGCACACTGCCGATACAACCGGCCCGCCCCCCTCAGCCGAGCTGACCCAGGGCTGCCCCCTGCCCGCGCGGATCATGCATCGCATAGCGCCGCCCATCGGTTTCGATGGCAATAGCACCGGCCTGGCCGGTAAAGGGGCTTAGCGCAGGAATACCCTCTACCTCATGCCCCAACGCTGCCAGCTCGCCCACTACCGCAGGATCGATGTCGGCCTCCAGTTTGAGGTTGTCGGTGCTGTCGAAGAAGCTGCGGCCAAGCAGAAAACGCGGCATACGCAGCGCCTTGTCTATCGGCTGCGCGAAGTCCACTAGCTGCGTCGCCAGCACCATCTGCGTTTGCGGCTGACCATCACCACCCTGGGTACCGAAGAACAAGCGCCGGCCATCGTCCGCCAGATAAGCAGACGGATTCAGCGTATGCGCCGGTCGTTTGCCCGGCGCCCAGGCGTTGGCATGCTGCGGGTCGGCATTGAACCCGGCCGCGCGGTTTTGCCAGAGCACACCGGTATCGCCCATTACGCAGCCAGAGCCGAAGTCATGAAACAGGCTCTGGATCAGGCAGGCAGTGCGGCCTTGCGCGTCGGTCGCGGCCATCCAGATGGTATCAGCCGGGCGCCCTTCCTCACTCCAGGCAGCGGCCCGTTGATCATCGATGATGGCGGCATAATCGCGACCACTAGCATCCGAGAGGCTGGCGGCATAGTCCCAATCAACGAACCCAGGATCACAGAGCTCGGCATTGCGCCGCAGCAATCCCTGCTTTATCGCCTCGACCAGATAATGGTAATAACGCGCACTGCCGTTACCGCATGCGGCTATCGCCTTGTGCTGCAGTGCCGCCATCGCCTGCAAGGTGTAAAGCCCCTGACAGGGCGGCGCAACGTTATACAAGGTGCCCTGGCGATAGCGAATCGACAGCGGCGCGCACTCTTCGGCGCGGGTAGCGGCGAGATCTTCACGGCGTAACCCACAGCCTATTCGCTTAAAGGACTCGGCAAAGGCGCTGGCTAGCTCACCGTGGTAAAAGTCCTCTACGCCATGGCGAGCCAACTGTTCAAGGGTGTTGGCCAACTGCGGCTGACGCAGAAGATCACCAGCCTGCAACCAGCGCCCATCCACCTGGCACAACGCTTTGAGATCCGGCAGGGTTTCGATCAGCGCCTGGCGCTGCTGCTGCCAAAATAAATGTGATTCGCTCACCTCGGCGCCCGCACGCGCCACCTGCGCAGCCTCACCAAGCAAGTCCTGCCAGCCCATGCGTGAACCCCACTCGCCCCGGCTGATGTTATGCGCCGTCTGCCAACTGGCCAGCGCACCGGCCGTTGTGGCAACAGCGCTAGGGCCGCGCAAGCCAATCACGCCGCCATCGGGCAATAGCTGCCCTGCCTGGCCGATCCCCACAATGGTGCGCACCCGGCGATCATGAATCATCCACAGTGCATCACCACCCAGCCCGGTCATGTGTGGATAGACCGCTGACAACATGGCGCTGGCCGCCAGCATGGCATCAATCGCCGTGCCGCCCGCATCCAGAACACGCATGCCGGCGGCGCTGGCCTCGGAATGGGGAGTACAAATGACGCCTGCGCGCGATTCAGCCAACATGCCAACCTCTCTTCTTCTCTAGCGATAGTTGTGTTAATTGCTAGCAATGCAAGCAAGACCCGTTCCAGCCTCACGCCCTAGCTCAAGCGAAAACCTGTATGGGAATTTGTTTTTTGCTCTACGCGTTAACCGGAGCCAGAAAAGCGAAAACCATTTCGCGTGCCTGCTCGCGATGCTGGAGCTGCCATGCAGGGTCAAGCAGATCATGCCGAAATATCTGTGACAGGGTATAGGCGTTCGAGCGATGGAAGTACGCGAGACTGACAATAGTCACGTACAGGTGCAGGGGATCAACATCCGATCGAAAAACCCCCAGCTCAGCGCCACGCCGTAGCAAGGTAGCCAGCGCCGCAATCACCGGCGAGGCGCGTTCGGGGATGCGCGTCGACCGTTGCAGAAAGGCTGCCTTGTTAAGGTTTTCTGAGGACAATAGGCTCATCAGCTCAGGATGACTGGCAAAGTGACCGTGAATGAAGTCGAAAATCCGGTGCACGCCCTCGCGCGGACTGACGTGCTCGAAATCCAGACCTAGCTCATCTTCACGCAACTGATCCAGCACATGCTCAAGCACCTCGATATACAGCTGGTCCTTGCTGCCAAAGTGGTGATAGATCATCCGTATGTTGGACTTACCGGCACGTGCGATATTTTCAATGCGCGCGCCACTGAAGCCATTGGCCGCGAATTCGCCAACCGCCGCCGCAAGGATCCGCTGGCGTGTGGCAGCAGCATTACGCGGCGGCCTTGAGCGCTTGTTTTCGCTGCGGGAGGTGGGGGCAGCTTCCATGTCGATCATCCAGTTATCAGAGGTGAGTTCAGCTTCGACTATAGGGCTGAGCCAGCGAGCCCGGCGCGGTCTGACGACCGATCAGGCCCGCAACAGCAATCAGCGCCAGCACGTAGGGCAACATGATCAGCAGCGCATTGGGCACCTGGATGCCGATCGCCGGTAAAAAGAACTTCAACGCAGCTGCCGCACCAAACAGTAAACAGGCAAGTACCATACGACCGAGCTTCCAGTTACCGAAGATGATAGCGGCAATTGCCAGGTAGCCGGCACCACTGGTCATACCCTCGGTAAAGGTATGGATGTCTCCGATGGAGATAAAGCAACCGGCAAGCCCCGCCATCAAACCACTGAACAAGACCGCCAGATAGCGCAGACGTGCAACCGACAGCCCGGACTTGTCGACCGCTCGAGGTTCGGCGCCACAGGCATGCAGCGCCAGCCCGAGTGCAGTACGGTGCATTACCAGCGCCGTCAGAAGGATGATCAGCCCGCCCAGATAGAGCAACCAAACCTGATCAAACACCTGGTCCCCCCACAGCGGAATATCACGCAGCACAGGCGGTGACCACTTGCTCAGACCCGGTATTGCTTCGCTGGAGCGGCTGCCGAAGATTTCTCGATAGGCCAGGGTAGTCGCACCCAACGCGAGAATATTGATGCCGATCCCCGTAACGATCTGATTAGCCTTCAGGGTAATACTGAAGAACGCCTGCAGCAACGCGACTGGCAGGGCAGCGAGGGTACCGAACAGCAACCCGATCAACGGGTTACCGGTATACCAGGAGGCCAGAGCGCCAGCGAAAGCGCCCGTCAGCATCATGCCTTCCAGGCTCATGTTCAGGACACCGGCACGCTGACTGACCAGCTCACCCGTTGCACTCAGCAGCAAGGGGGCAGCCAGACGTATGGTTGAACCTATGAATACCGCCATCATTTCCCAGCTCATACGGCTTCTCCACGACGATTAATCAACGTGACGGCCGCCAGCGTGAGAATGATCACCCCTTGCACTACCAGCACCAGCGCCGAAGGCACCTGCGCCACCATTTCCATGTAGATCCCCCCCGAGCGCAGGAAGCCGAATAGCAAAGCACCCGCAAAAACCCCAGCAATAGAGCCCCGAGCCAACAGCCCGACCACCAGGCCGTCAAAACCGAAGCCAGAGGAAAATCCCGCTTTCAGGGAATACTGCTCGCCCTGCAACATAAAGCCGCCAGCCAAACCACCCAGCGCGCCGGCGATGAACATGGCCAGGATAAGCGTGCGTGCAATCGGCATACCCGCACGATGTGCGGCCTGTTGATTGAGCCCAACTGAACGCAGGTGCATGCCAAATAGCGTGCGCCACAGCACCAGCGCAACCAAGGGGCCAATCACCAGCACCGCCGGGAGCCCGACATGCAAAGGCATTGATGGATCACCGAAAAAGAACGGCAGCATGGTGCTGGACGGAATCTCGAGCGACTCGGGCAATGTTCCGGAATTGGACATGGGTTGACGCAAAAGCGCGCTGGACTGCACACACCAGTAAAGCAACCAGATGCCAATGAACGACAGCATCAGAGTGCTGATAACCTCATTGGTACCGGCCTTGACCTTGAGCACGCCCGGTAAACCGCCCCAGAGTCCGCCTGCCAGCGCAGCAGCCAGCAACGGCAGAATAAATGCCAGCCCCAGTGGCAGATCGGCTACGCCACCATAGAGGCTGACCGCAGTCGCAGCGATGCCACCCACTGCAATCTGCCCCTCACCACCTACGTTGATTAACCTGGCACGCTCGGCCAGGACAAAACCGATACCTACCAAGGCGAACACCAGCGAGCGGTTTATCGACGCGGCAATGGCATAGGGTGACCCCCAGGCGCCCTCGGCGAAAGCGCCCAGCGCCTCGCTGACGGAGGCCCCGGTCGCAGCTACCAGGGCGACACCAAATAGCAATGCGATGAGCACCGCGGTCAGGGGAATCAATGGCCGCAGCAGCGGCTGTGGCACACGTTGCAAAAACGAAAGGCTCATGGAGTTTGTCCCGCCATCATGGCACCAATACGAGCACGCTGATCCGGCTGCGCCGGGCAACTGCCCATGATGCGCCCGCGATACAGCACGACAATACGATCAGCCACAGTCAGCAGCTCATCCAGTTCTGAGGAAATCAGCAGCACCCCAACCCCCTGATCACGGGCCGCACGAATATGGCCATATACCGCCTGTACCGCACCCACATCCAGACCGCGTGTAGGTTGCGAGGCAATCAGACAAGTGAGGTTGCGCAGAGTAAGTTCACGCGCCAGGACAGCTTTCTGCTGATTACCACCCGAGAGGCCGCCAAAGCGACTGTCGACACTGGCAGCACGCACGTCAAAGCGCCGCATCAGCTCGCTGGCAGCCGCACGCATTGCCGCGCGATCAAGGCAGCCCCAACGCTGAAACTCATGCAGCCGGTTGAGGAAAATATTCTCCGCCAGGCTCAGGTCGGTGATACAGCCCGTTGCATGGCGATCTTCCGGCACCACACCCACTCCGGCACGGGTAACCGCTTGTGGCGACGCACCACTGAGCTCCTCACCGTTGATGAAAAATCGTCCTCGGCTCGGGCTGCTCATGCCCGAGAGCACCGACGCCAGCTCACTCTGACCATTACCCTCAACGCCGGCCACGCCGATAATCTCGCCGCGATTGAGCACCAGCGTAAAGTTATCCAGACGCGTTACGCCCTGCACATCGGTAACACCCAGGCCATCTACCTGCAGCACCTCGTCCTGCAGGCGCGTTGACCGGGATGCAGCAGCGGCAGGCGGCGCAGGGCTATCCGGCGCATGCTGAATCATCGCCTGCACCAGGGCATCCAGCTCGTCCGCCGGATGCTCCGAGTGCGCCACAATACGACCACCACGCAGCACCGTTACCCGGTCAGCCACCTGCTTTATTTCCGCCAGTTTGTGCGTCACCAGCAGCACACTGCAGCCCTGCGCAGCGACCCGCCGACAGACCCGTAACAAGGCATCAATTTCATCCGGCAGCAGTACCGCCGTCGGCTCGTCCAGCACCAGCAGACGCGGTTCACGCATCAGGCACTTTACGATCTCAACCCGCTGACGTTCGCCCACCGAGAGCGTACTGATCAGTGCGTGCGGGTCCAACTGCAAGCCATACTGCTCGGCCAGGCGCGCAACCCGGTCAGCCATCGCGCCGCGCCGTAAAAATCCATGCGCCTGCCCGAGCAACAGGTTGTCGACCACACTCAGATCAGAGACCAGACTGAAATGCTGGTGCACCATGGCAATGCCTTGGGCGAAGGCATCCGCCGGGCCCTGGGGCTGGTAAACACCGCCATCGAGTAACATCTGTCCGGCGGTTGGCTCATGTACGCCAAATATCAGATTACAGAGGGTCGACTTGCCCGCGCCGTTCTCCCCGAGTAAACACTGGATTTCACCGGGACGAATCTGCAGCGCGACGTCCTGCAAGGCCTGAAAACTGCCGAAGCGTTTGCCGATCGATTCCAGCTGCAGCCAAGGCTGACCGGCCTTGGCTGCATGCTGCTGGGACTGATGCATGGCGCTGGCGCTGTGCTCCATGTTCAGCCCTCAAGTACTGAAATCTTGCCGTCTTTGATGTCCTGCATGATCTGCTCGAGCTTGTCTTCCATCTCGGGCGTGGCATTACAGACCTGCATATCCGCAGCTTCAGGCCCCATATTCAGGCCGAACGCCTTGTAGCCGGGAACCCAGGTGCCGGCAACTGCCTGATCGATAGCGTACTGCACCTGATAGCCAACACCGGTAATGCTGTAACCGACATAAAGCGGATCGCTGCCGCAACGGTTGGTGTAGCTGCCGACGATGTGGGTGCCCTGCTCCTTGGCTGCCTGCTCCATGCCGCGCAGACCCAGGTTGAGAATGTGATAGTGCACATCGGCGCCCTGGGCGATGGCGGCGAGCGTCGCTTCCTTGGCCATCGCGACGTTGTCGAAGTCGCCGGTATAGTTCTCGATGAACTTGATATCGGGGTTGATTGAGCGAGCGCCATTACCGAACTCCGTACCGGCGTTGACGATAGAAGGCAGCTCCATGCCGCCGACATAGCTTACGCCACCGGTCTTCGACAACATCGCGGCTGCGGCACCGGCAACATAGGCGATCTCAGCCTGTTTGACATCGTAGCCAGCCACATTCGGCGCTTCAGTGCCCGCATTACCGCCAACAATCGAAAAATGCGTATTGGGGAAACGCTTGGCTACTTTGAAGACGGCAGCCTGAGTCTGACCACCGATCCCGATCACCAGCTCGTTGCGCGATGCCAGGTTAGTCAGCGCCTGCTCCATATCGGCATAGCTGATGTTCTCGATCATCTGAACCTTGATCTCACCCTCATGGGTCTGCTCGGCGGCCATGAGACCGTCGTAGCCTGACTCCATCCAACCTTTGTCAGACTTGGAGCCGGGAATCAGCACACCCACCGTCAACTGATCAGCAGCCTGCACCTGCGGTACCAGAAGAATTGCGCTGGCCCCCATGAACAGCGCCGCAGTAAAAGACAGCACAACTCCACTACGCGATTGCAGATTAGACATTCTGGCACCCCTTTTGCAGTTTTCGAATAAGTAAGTAAACGTTTACTTAATTTACTAAAGCAATCCGCATGCCAGACAATGGAGACCTCAATGACTACCGAATTTCAGCCGCTGATCAAAAGTCGCAATGGCGTTCTGGGCAGCGCCAGCAATAATCGTTGGCAAGCCAGCGTTGAGCTGGTCGACATGACGCCAGCCCCTGCAGCACCGGTAAGGATTCAGCTCACGTGCGAGCCGCAGTCAGTCATCATTGACCTGCGCCAGAGCGCAATCGTGGTTATCGATATGCAGAATGACTTTTGCGCAGCCGGTGGCTGGGTCGATCAGATGGGTACCGACCCAAGCCCCAATCGAGCGCCTATTGCACCACTTCAGGGCCTGCTGCCCGAGCTACGCGCCAAGGGGGTGCCTGTCATCTGGGTTAATTGGGGAAATCGCCCGGACCTGGCCAACATGCCGCCGAACCAGATTCACTTATATAAGAACAGTGGCGAAGGCGTCGGTCTGGGCGATCCGCTGGACAGCAACGGCGCGCCCGTATTGCAGAAGGATTCGTGGGCGGCAGCGGTAGTCGACGAACTCGCCCCCGAGGCCAGCGATATCTGCGTCGACAAGTACCGCATCAGTGGATTCTGGGATACACCGCTGGACAGCATACTGCGTAACCTGGGCGTCAAAAGCGTGCTGTTTGCCGGAGTCAATATTGACCAATGCGTACTGCACTCACTGACTGATGCCAACTTTCTAGGCTACGGCTGCGTACTGCTGGAAGACTGCTGCGCCACGCTGTCTCCCGACTTTTGCACCCAGGCCACCATCTGGAATGTGAAGAAGTGCTTTGGTTTCGTCACCGACTCAAAACGCCTGATCAGCGCCATGCAGGCGACTGTTTCGGTATGAACAGCTCGCGCTCTGAACCATCGATCTCGGCCAGCCGCTCGCGCGCATTTGTACCGGGCGCCTCCTGCCGGGTTGCCGCAACCGGGAGCGGTAAACTGAACGGACTGCGTTTTGCGGTAAAGGACCTGATTGATGTGGCGGGATACATTACCGGCGGCGGCAACCCGCACTGGCTCGCCGAGCAGGTGCAGTCGACACGGCATGCCAGCGCCGTTGCCAGACTACTAGCGGCGGGTGCCAGCGTGCGTGGCAAGACGGTCACCGATGAGCTGGCCTTCAGTCTGGAGGGCGAAAACTGGCACTACGGTACACCTGTCAACCCACGCTGCCCCGACTGCCTGCCCGGAGGCTCCTCAAGCGGTTCGGCGGCTGCGGTCGCCGCCAGGCTGGTGGACTTTGCTCTGGGTACCGACACCGGCGGATCAGTACGCATACCCGCGTCATTCTGCGGACTGTTCGGCATGCGCCCCAGCCAGGGTGCCGTTGCCATGGACGGCGTCATTCCCTTTGCTCCCAGCTATGACACCATCGGCTGGTTTACCCGCAGCGCCGAGATGCTGGCCAGCGTGGGCGAGGTACTATTGGACAACGGCGAGGTAGCCACGTCCCACTCTGCGCCAACCCTGCTGATCGCCAGTGACGCCTTTGCCCTCTGCGATCCGGCGGTCGCCACGTATCTGCAAGGCGCTGCTACGGCACTGGGTGCAACACAGCAGATCGAGGTGTTCAACGGCGATTGGCAAGCCTGGCTAAGCAGCTACCAGATACTGCAGGGCGCAGATATTCGCATGACACTGGGTCCCTGGCTGGAACGCGTGCAACCCCAGTTCGGTCCCGCCATTGCGCCGCGTTTTGCCCAGCTAAGCGACATCAGCGATCAGCAAATACGTGAGGCTGGTGCACGACGCACGAAGTATCGCCAGCAACTGCAACAGCAACTGACGAACAACCAGATCTTACTGCTGCCAACCTCCCCCACCACGGCACTGGCCAAAGCATCGAGTGCCGAGCAGCGCGGCGACTTCTACGTCCGCTCGTTGAGTATCAGTGCTATCGCCGGTCATGCCGGGCTACCGCAGGTCAGCGTACCGCTTGGACTGCTGCACGGTAAACCGACCGGCCTGTCGTTCATTGGCGCACAGGGCGCTGACGGCCAACTGCTGCAAGCGCTGCCTGCCTGGGTCAGAGTACTGGAGGACAGCGGATTCGGCGCCAACTTACCTGCCGCGGAAACACTGGCATGACCCTTGCTGGATAATTTTGTGCGTCTACCCATGGCTGTCTCTCCAGCGCGCACATGAACTAACCGGACTTCATGCCAGATGACCCCGCAGTTGACCATCATGCCCAGAGCCAACGCCGGCCGCCCTCACCGCTCAGCTTGGCAGGTGAGCTACGTGCCTCATTGGCAAGAGTCTGCCTTTCCCTTTCAGCTCAACTGAGCTGCATCGTCGTACCGAAAAAACCTTGCACTGCCACCGCCTGAAGCGGTGACCAATACGACTGCATGCCAGCCGCACCGGCTGGCACTGAACAAGGCATAGCCATGAGCATTCAATTACTCGACCATATCGATTACCTCGCCACCTTTGATGATCAGCGCCGCGAGATCCGCGATGCAGCCATACTGATCGACGGCAACAAGATCCTCTGGGTTGGCGCCAGCGCCGACAAGCCGGATGTCGTCGCTGGCCAGACCCACAACCTGCGTGGCCACGTGGTGATGCCAGGCATGGTCAATACACACCACCACATGTACCAGAACCTGACGCGCGTGATGGCGCAGGACGACGAGCTGTTCACGTGGCTGAATACTCTCTATCCCATCTGGGCCAAGCTGGATGACGATGCCATCCACGTCAGCAGCAAGGTCGCCATGGCCGAACTCATGCTGTCCGGTTGTACTACCGCTGCAGACCACCTGTATATGCTGCCCAATGGCTCGACGCTCGATAGCCAGATCGCTGCGGCAGAGGAAATGGGCATTCGCTTTCACGCCTCGCGTGGCGCCATGTCGCGCGGACAAAGCGAGGGCGGTCTGCCTCCGGACAATTGCGTCGAAAAAGAAGAAGACATACTACGCGACGCCGAGCGGCTGATTCAGCGCTATCACGACCCGGCAGCGCAATCGATGCTGCGCATTACGCTGGCGCCATGCTCACCATTTTCGGTTACCCCTGGATTGATGAAGGACGCCGCGCAACTGGCGCGAAAGTACCCGGGCGTGCGCCTGCATTCGCATCTAGCGGAAGAGCTGGACGAGGAGGAGTACTGCCAGCAGATCTACGGTATGCGCTCCGTCGCCTTCGCCGAATCGGTCGATTGGATCGGCGACGACGTCTGGTTTGCCCATGGCATTTTTCTAGATGATGCCGAGATCGCACTGTTCGCCCAGACCGGCACCGGCGTCACTCACTGCCCCAGCGCCAACATGCGCTGCGGCCAGGGCATCGCCAAGGTACGCCAGATGCTGGATGCCGGCGTTCCAGTTGGGCTGGGTGTAGATGGCTCGGCCTCCAATGACTCCAGCAACCTGTTTCTTGAAGCGCGCCTGGCGCAGCTGCTGCAGCGGGTGGCGCCGGCACGTTATCGCTCGGAAGCACCCGGCGGACGCGGTGGCTTTGGCGGAGATCCGGGCGCGCTGTCGGCCCGTGAAGCACTGGAGATGGCAACTCGCGGCGGCGCTCGTCTGCTCGGGCGCGACGATATCGGCCATCTGGCCACCGGCATGAGCGCAGACATCATCGCCGTGAGTACCGAACACTTGTCCTTCGCCGGCACCCAGCGAGACCCGCTCGCAGCACTCATCATGTGTGGTCCTTTTACCACCAGCCACAGCTGGATAAATGGGCGTTTACGGGTAACCGACGGACGCCTGATCGATCACCAGACCCCCATCCTCCTGCGTGAACACGAGAGGGTAATGCAACGAATTTATCTGTAACAGCAACAGAGCCCAGACAGAGCTGCGTATACTACTAAGCTGGAACAGGGGCACGTGTCTGTGTGCCCAGCATGACGTTAAAATCCCGCAGAGGAATGCTCAATGAAGATGTTTGCCCGTTTCATACTGTGCGCGCTGGCGCTCAGTACTGTTATTGCCGCACCCACTTACGCCGATACCGCCGTTGCCCCGGGCTACGAAGAAGAAGCTGCTCGCGCTTCCGCCTTGTTGCAAAAGGCCGTAGCCATGTACAAGGAAGAGGGTAATGCCGCATTCGCCAAGTTCAGTCGTCAGGGCGAGTTTACTGATGGCGACCTGTACGTTTACGTACTGGACCGTAACGGCTACATGCTGGCCGCCGGTGGCCCGTCTGCCGCACTGATTGGCCGGGACGTTTCGCCCCTGCTGGATGAGGAATTGAAAGAACACCTGGCGACCGCCCTGCAGCAGCCGGATTCAGATCAGATCCACAGTGACGAATACCGCTGGAAGAACTGGCGTGACGGCAAGGTAGAACGCAAGCGCGTTTACTATCAACTCTATGACGACAAATCCTTTGCCGTAGGCTATTTCGTCAACCGCTCCAGCCCCGCCGCCGCAGAGCAGCTGCTGGACGATGCGGCGCAGGCTATGCAGGCTGACGCTGAGGGTACTATAGAACGTATCAATCGCCTGGACCCCGAGTTCAATCGTGATGACCTTTACGTTTTCGTAGCCGACCTGGACAGCCAAACCATGGTTGCCCACGGCTACAACCGTCGCCTGGTCGGCATTCATTTCCCGGATATGAAAAATCGTGAAGGGATGCTCGTGGGGCAAAAGCTGATTGACGCCGCTAACGCGGGCGAGACCTCAGTTAGCTATGTATGGCCCAACCCGGTCACCGGCAACAATGAAGAGAAAGAAACGCATATCCGCAAAGTAGGCAACTATCTGGTCGCGGTTGGTTACTACCAAGAGATCAGGTCTGCTGGGGAGTAAAGCTCAACAGAACTAAGCCACTAGGCTAAAGACAGAACCGGCCCCAAGCATTTGGGCGCCGGTTTTTTATTGTCTTTTATTCGTGCTTGGCAATACCTCGAACCTACAGCCAGGAAACAGGTCAGATGCTACAGCACAGCAGAAAAGAGGTGCGTCAAAACGCTCGCGCTGCCGACTGTGCAATCGATAACAAGAAGAGGCAATTATGATTACGCACTTTATGCACGACGGAAAACTTGCCTGTGGCCGTGAAGGCGACCTGACCAGCACAACGCTGCTAAAAAAGGTTAAATGCCGCAACTGCCGTAATACCGAAGTATTCAAACAGGCTCGCCGCGATCAACGCAACGCTGCAAGACGTGCCTCACGAAGCGCCAGTACCGCACACAGCGCCATCGCCTGGCGTGCTGGCTGGAGCAAACAGCTGGCAGAGCTCAAAGGGCCTCAACGCCTGCCCCGCGGCTTTGGCAACCAGCCTTTCGTTTGAATCAGTCAGCCAGGTGGCAGCGCTATTTGCCACCTGCCTTGGCTGTATTGAACGCCTCGCGCAACAGTTCTGGTAATACCTGCCCAGCCAGCCCGGGCAACACCCATTCTCGCCCTATACCCAGCGCCTTCGGCTCAGGATTAACATGAACCACCCCCGCCCCGCTGCGTAAGGCGATCTCTGGAATCTGCGCAGCGGGATGCACCACGCCGGAGGTGCCGACCGACAAGAGCAGGTCGCAGTTGGCCGCTGCGGCAAAGGCAGCTTCCATCACCGGCACCGGCAAGCTTTCACCAAACCAGACCACACCAGGCCGCACCGCGCCACCGCACAGGCTGCATCGGGGCGGCGCCAGGCGACGTCCTTCTGCTGGCTCCTGCGGCGCTGCATCAGGCAGCGAATAGTCTTCATTACAGTCAAAACAACGCGGCTGTTGCAGACTGCCGTGCAGGTGCAAAACCTTAGTGCTGCCAGCCCGCTCATGCAGATCATCCACGTTCTGGGTAATCAGCGTCAGCTTAGGAACATGCTGAGCCAGCTGCGCGATCGCCCAGTGCGCCAGGTTGGGTTGGCTGGCCAATAGCTGCATACGGCGCCATTCATACCAGCCCCACACCAGCTCAGGATCATCAATGAACGCGTCTGGCGTAGCCAAACGGGCTGCGTCAAAACGCGACCAGAGTCCGGTCAAGGCATCGCGAAAAGTAGGGATGCCACTTTCTGCCGACACACCGGCGCCGGTGAACACAACGACCCGTTGAGCTGCACGCAGCTGCGCTGGTAATGCCTGGTCAAATTTCATCTAATGCGCCTGAATTGAGCCTTTGACGCATACTGACAGAGCGCGAATTAGCCGGCAAATACATAGCCTGCCAGCGGCACGCCCATGGCAACATCGCGAAAGGCACACACACCCGGGTCACGGCCAGCGGCGCCAGCTACCACATGCAAAGGCAACAGATGCTCTGCATCAGGGTGCGCCAAACGCGCTCCAGGCGCCTGGCGCCAGTGCGTTAGCGCCTGGTTGCGCTGTGCCTCGGGCAACACCACAATCTCCGCCAACCATTGATCAAACGCCAGAGCGGCCGGGCTTGAGTGAGCCAAATTGGAGCGCATCAGCGGAATGTTATGAAAGCTCATGCCGCTGCCGATAATCAGCACGCCCTGTTCCCGCAGGGGAGCAAGTGCCTTACCTAGAGCAATGTGACCGGCCGCGTCCATATCAGCCTGCAGCGATAATTGCAGGACGGGAATATCCGCTTGCGGGCAAACCAGCTTCAACGGCACAAATACGCCATGGTCCAGTCCGCGCTGATTATCAGTCGCTACTGCCATGCCCGCCTGATCAAGCAACGCGGCCACTTCAACGGCTAACTCAGGCGCGCCAGGTGCTGGCCATTGCAACTCGTAGGTGTGCGGTGGGAAGCCGTAATAATCAAACAACAGCCCAGGGGCTGCATTAGTGTTCAGAGTAAATACCGCTTCTTCCCAATGGGCGGAAACTACCAACAGTGCTCGCGGCGCTACACCCAAAGTAGGCAGTAGCTCGCGAAGCCAGGCCTCCATCCGCCTCCAGGTGTCGGCCGGCTCCCACTCCATAAAGAAGCAGGGGCCAGCGCCGTGGGGAAGGAAGACGGTCGGCATCATCACAGTAGACATGCTCGACTCCTCGTATACAGGATCAGATAGGGAGGCGCAGGCGGGCATCCAGCGAGAAGCGATCACCGCCGCGCAGGAAGATGCCGAAAGCCGTCAAGGCCCAGAACAGCGGGTATTCAACGCCACCGTTAGTCCAGAAAAAGCCATTAGCCATGTGCACCGTAAGCGCCACACCCAGCATAAAGGTGATTGCCAGTGCCGCCGGACGAGTCAGCAGGCCAAGGACCAGCGCCAGGCCACCGAAGAACTCGACCAGGCCAGCCAACAAGGCAAACAGTACACCCGGCTGCATGCCCAGGGTTTCACCGAAAAACTGGCCGGTGCCTTGCAAACCATAACCACCAAACCAGCCAAACAGCTTCTGCGCACCGTGGGGCATCAGCATCAAACCCGCAGTAATGCGAATCAGCGGGTAGCCCAGGGGCGCTAAGCGCGCGATGAAGGCTGGACCTGGGGTAGCAGTACTGCCTGTATTCTGATTATTCATGAGTGTTCTCCATCGGCACTTTGCCGAAAAACAGGTTGTTTGTGTTGCTGGAAAACATCCTATAATCGTTTCCAATTTCACGTAAGACAGCTGAAAAGGAACTCATGGTTGATAAATCGGAAACCCTAGGCGGCGCACTGGAAGATCTGCAGGCATTCTGCGCCGTCATTGAGTTCGGCAGTATTTCCGCTGCAGCGCGCCAGCTGCAGGAAACCAAGGGTGGCGTCAGTCGCCGTATATCTCGCCTCGAGAAGCGTCTGGGAGCTGCGCTGCTGGCACGTACCTCGAGGGCGGTGAGTGCGACTGAAGAAGGTACCGCCTTTTACCTGAAAGCACGCGACGCCCTATCGCTATTGAGCGAAGCAACCCACGATGCACGTCAATCCGGCTCGGTGCCACAGGGGCATTTGCGTATCACGGCGCCTATGGACCTGGGGATCGACGTACTCCCCCCCATACTGGTCCGCTTTCGCGCGCAACACCCGCAAATCAGCATTGAGCTGCTATTGACTGATAGCACGCTAGACCTTGCCGCCAACCGCATAGACCTCGCACTGCGGGCAACACCTGGCAATCTGCCCAGCATGAACTATCGCGCATCCATCCTCTGCGCCTTCACCATGAACCTTTACGCCGCACCCAGCTATCTCAGCGAAAACGGCTCACCGCAAATCCCGCAGCAACTGCCTGAACACGCCCTGGTCGCAGGCCGCGAGCTGGCGGGTGTGACCAGTCTGGCAATGCAAGACCAGCGCGGTCGCAACACCGAGTTGTTAGTGCAGCCCAGTGTTCGTACCAGCGACTATGCCAGTGCGCAACGCCTGCTACTAGCCGGCGCGGGTATTGGCTCACTGCCTGACCTGGTCGCTGCCAGTAGCCTTGCCAGTGGCGGATTAGAGCAGGTCTTACCTGACTGGCATCTTAGCCGGGGAACGCTCTACGCCATCAGTCTGGGCGGCGCCGAAGCACCCGCGAGGGTTCGCGTGTTCCGTGAGTTTCTACGCAGTGAACTAGTGCAGCTCCAAGGGAAAAGTCAGGCGTAAACCTGACCAAAGGAAAGATAGCCATTACACTGACCTCATACACTCAAGGCTGGAACCCGCATGCAGATTGAGCTGATCGAAATACGCGACCACTTGAGTCGCTTTCCGCCATTCGATGAACTGCCCGAAGAGCAGCTCAACGATATTGCTCGTCAGGTAGAGATCGCCTACTTCAAGGCAGGTACAGAGATTCTCACCTTCAACCAGGAGATTCACGAGCTGCACTATGTGCGCAGTGGCGCGGTTGATATTTTCCGCCGCAACGGGGATCTGTATAACCGGCTGACGGAGGGCGGCATTTTCGGCCACTTCGGTCTGCTAAGGCATAACCGCGTGCGCTTTCCGGCACGCGCTATCGAAGATACCCTGCTCTACTACATTCCCGGCGTACTCTTCGACCAGCTCTGCGAGCAATATGAAAACTTCGCCGACTTTGTCGAGGCCGAAGGTCAGTCACGGCTCAAGGCAGCGGTCGACAATGGCCGCGCCAGTGAGCTGATGAAGATCAAGGTGCGCAAGCTGATCTCGCGGCTGCCGGTCACCGTACCGCTGACTACGACGGTGCAACAGGCCGCACAAGTGATGACCGAACAAAGCGTTTCATCGCTGGTCGTAGTCGACCCGCAGACCAGCTGGCCCAATGCCGAGCGCGTGCCTGTCGCCGAGCCACATCACGCCGTCATGGTCGGCATCATGACCGACCGCGACTTCCGCACACGCGTATTGGCCGAGGGCCTGCCACTGGATACACCAGTAGCCAACATCATGTCGCCCAATCCCATTACCGTGCAGGGCGACGATACCGTGTTTGAGGCCATGCTCAGCATGCTGCGCAATAACATTCACCACCTACCCGTGGTGCAACGCCGGCGCCCTATCGGCCTGATTAATCTCAGCGACATCATCAAGTACGAATCACAGAGCAGCCTGTATCTGGTCAGCAGTATCTACAACAAGCAATCGGTCAAAGAGCTGCAAAGCCTGCTGCCGGATGTACGCGCCACCTTTGTGCGTATGGCCCGTGACGAAGCCAGCGCACACATGATTGGCAGTGCGATGTCGGGCATTGGCCGCAGCTTCAGCCAACGCCTGCTCGAGCTCGCCGAGGATCAGTTCGGGCCACCGCCGGTGCCCTACTCTTACATGGCACTGGGTTCCATGGCCCGCGATGAACAGCTTGTAGTGACGGACCAGGATAACGCACTGGTGCTGGATGACAGCTTTGATCCCAAGCTGCACGATGAGTACTTCCTCAAGCTGGCTACTTTCGTCAGCGATGGCCTGGCAGCATGCGGTTACACCTACTGTAAGGGTGGAATCATGGCGACCAACCCCAAGTGGCGCCAGCCGCTCAAAGTATGGCGCCGGTACTTCACTGACTGGATCAACAACCCCAAGCCCGAGGCCTTGCTCAACAGCTGCATTTTCTTCGACCTGGATAGCGTCTACGGTGAGTCTGCAATGGTAGAAGAGCTACAGGAGCTGCTCGCCGAGAAAGCCAGCCGCAACGAAGCCTTTCTCGGTGCCTTGTCGCGCAACGCCCTGAATCGCACACCGCCACTGGGTTTTTTCCGCACCTTTGTGATGGAAAAAGACGGCGAGCATAAAAACGTGATCAATCTGAAGCGTCGCGGCACCGCGCCGCTGACCGACCTGATACGCGTACACGCGCTGGCCTGCGGCTCACGTGCGCAGAACTCATTCGAGCGCCTGGATGCGATCGCCGCGACTAAACTGATGCCACCCGAGGCGCTGGAGCGTTTGCGTTACGCACTGGAGTTTCTCTCGCTGGTGCGAATCAAGCATCAAGCCCTGGCTATCGAGGAATCGGTCGAACCTGATAACGACATCGAGCCGGAAAATATCTCTGCCGCCGAGCGACAAGCGCTGAAGGACGCCTTCCAGGTGCTAAGCAATGCGCAAAAATTTCTGCGCTTCCGCTACCCACACATGCCGGCCACCCGTCCACTATGATCCGCTTTACGCCAGGCTCGCCCGAGCCAGGACAAGCCCCGCCGGACTGGCAAGATCAGTTGGCGCAACTGGCAGAGCACGCGCAACATCCAGCCCTGCAGGCCTTCTATCAGGCGGGTTGCCCCGCAGCTGACTGCGCTCTGGATGACGCGCCACTGATCGCACTGGATATCGAAACCACCGGCCTCAATACCCGTCACGACGCCATTGTAAGCCTGGGCATGGTGCCGTTTAGCCTGGAACGGATTCGATGTCGTGATGCGCTCTACCAAGTAGTCAAACCCACCAGCGAGCTAAGCGACGAATCCATTACCTTCCACCGCATCACTCACTCGGATATTCATCAAGCGCCGCGTGTGGCCAGCGTCATTGAGACCGTACTGGAAGCACTCGCTGGCAAACTGGTAGTCGTACATTACCAGGCCATTGAGCGCGGCTTCCTGGATCAGGCCTGCCGGCAAGTACTTGGGGAAGGCCTGCAGTTTCCGGTGATTGACACCATGGAGCTGGAAGCTCGCTTGCATCGCGGTGATAGCGAACCCAATGTATTTCAGCGCATGTTCGGCAAACGCAAACAGTCCATCCGCCTGGCCGACAGTCGCCTGCGCTACAACCTGCCGCTCTATCAAGCGCACCACGCGCTGACCGACGCGATTGCTACGGCGGAGTTGCTGCAGGCTCAGGCGCTAACCCATTACAGCCCGCAGGTGGCGGTCAGTCGGCTGTGGAGTTGATTTCGTAAGCATGGGTAACACCTGACGCAGGCCATATCATCTGCGGCTCACCAGCATACGGCCACAAAAAAGCCGGACCCAAATGGCCCGGCTTTTTCTGCACCGCGTTAATCTTACTTGCGCGGCTCGCTCATCAAACCTTTGACGATCGCGATACAGCCAACCAGTAACACCACGGTAAACGGCAGACCGGTAGACACCGACATTGCCTGCAGCGCGGCAAGACCACCGCCCAACAGCAATGCGATGGCAATCACGCCTTCACTGATTACCCAGAACACACGCTGTGGTACAGGTGCGTTGACCTTGCCGCCAGCGGTGATGGTGTCGATGACCAATGACCCCGAGTCAGATGACGTAACGAAGAACACAATCACCAGCACGATGCCGACAAAAGACGTGATTTCCGTCAATGGCAGCTCACCCAGCATGGCAAACAACTTAAGTTCCAGTGCTGCTTCCTGCACACCGGTGAAGCCATCAGTCACGAACTGGCCAATAGCAGTGCCACCGAACACGGTCATCCAGAGCACGGATACCAGTGAGGGCACCAGCAATACGGCAATCAGGAACTCACGCACGGTACGGCCACGGCTAACCCGCGCAATGAACATGCCGACGAAAGGTGACCAGCTGATCCACCAGGCCCAATAAAACGCAGTCCAGCCCTGAGTAAAGTTAGCGTCCTCACGACCGATCGGATTAGACAAAGCAGGCAAGTTGGTAACATAGGCCAGCAGGTTATCGAAGAAACCGGTGGCAATCGCCAGTGTCGGCCCAACAACAATAACAAAGCCCAGCAACACGATAGCCAGCACCATGTTGATCTCGGACAGACGTTTGACGCCTTTATCCAGACCAGCCAACACCGATAACAGTGCCAGACCGGTAATACCGGTAATCAACAACACCTTGGTCACGTTGCCAGAGCTAAAGCCAAACAGGTAATGCAAGCCCGCTGTTGCCTGCTCAGCCCCCATACCAAGCGAAGTAGCCAGACCGAACAAGGTCGCAAAAACGGCCAGGATATCGATGATATGCCCCGGCCATCCCCAAATACGCTCACCCAGAATGGGGTAAAAGATAGAGCGAATAGTCAGTGGCAGACCCTTGTTAAAGGAGAACAGGGCAAGCGCCAGCGCGACGACCGCATAGATCGCCCACGGATGCAGGCCCCAGTGAAAGATGGTTGCGGCCATACCCAGGCGCGCCGCTGCATCGCTATCACCCACGGCACCTGCAAGCGGGGCCCAGTCAGTGCGCAAGCCGTCTTCACCCACAGCTACACCGCCAAGAGACGAAGAGAAGTGCGACATGGGCTCGGAGACCCCATAAAACATCAAGCCAATGCCCATGCCCGCAGCAAAGAGCATGGAGAACCAGCCCAGATAGTTATAGTCCGGCTTGGCATCCATACCACCAAGGCGCACTTTACCCAACGGCGATACAATCAAAAACAGACACAACAAAACGAATATGTTGGCAGCACCGATAAAGAACCACGCCATGTGCCCAGTAAGCCAACCACGCAGAGCGGTAAACAGCGGAGCGACTTCACTCTGTAGCGCCAGGGTCAACACCACAAACAAAACGACCACCAAAGAAGAAATGGTGAACACCTTGCCGTGGATATCGAGATTGAAGATGAAGTTGCCAGAAATATTGTCCTGGCCGATGACATAATCGGTGTCAATCAGGTTGGAATCGCCGCTAGGCGCTGGGATGCCATCTTGAAGAGGTGGCTCCTTTGATGGGTCGTGATCATTCAATGGTTCTTTTGCCATTTGAAGTGCTCCGATGTGCTAATGGCGCGGTAAAAACAACCGCGTTCTGATTACTACTCCCAGCGCACAGGCGACAGGGCAGCAACAATTGACAGCCCCACAAGGGACCTATGAAGTGTAAAACACGTATTGGCATTGCAGCGTTTTCCGCATACCGGAAAGCCTCGCTGCACGCTATTCCTAATGTAATACTGCGCACATAATAGCCATTGGTTAGCCATTAGGGAAATCGCGCTGCAGCCAATAGCCTACCTTTTCGCCGCTATTGGCCTGCTATTCACGACCTTATCCCGCTATATCCTGCAGCACAGAGGCGCCAGCAAAAAGCATGATGATCTGCTCATGGGCCAGTTCCAGAATATTATCGCGACGCTCCGGCTCGGCTATAAAGTCGAGCGAAAGGTGGAACAGGTTGCGGCTGAGCAGCGCGGCAATCTGGTTGATTCGTGCTGCGCTTATACTTGATGGCGCCAACCCCAGCTCCTGAATATCGGCCGCCATATCCTCGGCAAAACCGTTCATCTGCTCACGTAACTCAGCACGCAGCAGCTCCGATGGGCCATGCAGCTCACGCCCGGCAATAACGACCGAATCGCGGTGTTCAAGGACGTAATCGAAATAGAGCTTAACCGTCTGTTGCGCCACCCGCCGACCACGCAGTGCGGCCTCCTGCGTCGAGTCTGTCGTGTTATCAGCGATGCTCTGCTGCGCTGCCTGCCGACGCAAAGCCCGCAGCGGACCACGCAACCTGTCGTTGCCTTCGCGCAGCAATTGCAGACCCAAATCATCCATATTGCGGAAGTGGCGGTAAAACGTGTTGGGATTCAGGGCGGCTTCACGGGCTAACTCGCGTAGCCCAAGGCTGGAAATACAGCGGCTGCTCGCCGCCAAACGTATTGCTGCATCCATCAGGGCACGCTTGCCCGGAGCCTCCGTGGATTGGCGGCGCCTCTTTTGACTATCTGTCATGCGACTCCAGTTTCATCCTGGCTTTCAGCGTGACTGCGATTCAAGTATCTGCAACACCAAGTTCGCATTGAAACCATACTCTTTCATGAGCGCCTTCAACTCATCGTTGAAGGCGAGCTCCTCCTTTAAGCCGGCATCCTGCTTCAGGCTTTCCAGCTGCGCCAGCTGGTCGGCAAGCAAGCGCTCAGCCGCACGAAATTCGGACAATTTGCTCATAAGCTACCTGTTAAAGGTGATTAAAAAGAAGGGGTACATGGACTTCACTGAATTCTACACCAAGTCGCCGTAATTGCAGTTGTCATCAGTACTGCGGGTGCGCATGCCGATGAACTGCATGTTAGTCTTGTTTGATTAACCACAGAAGTGGAGAGATTCCGATGCCGTCAAAGCCCACCGCGCTTAACCTGCCACCGCTGACCAAAACTGCCGAGGGTGCGCAGCGGCGAGTCGGGGTAGAGCTGGAAATGAACGGCCTGGAGCTCGGTCAACTAAGTGCGCTGGTTGCCGAGCATTGCGGATGCACTATAGAGCAAACCAGTCGTTACGAACGCACGCTTAAGGGTGACCCGGCAGGTGACTGGATTGTCGAGCTGGATTCTGCCCTGCTAAAGAAAATGGGACGTACCGAGCACCCTGAAGACCCTACCTCTGCTGAAATTGTCAGCTCCGCAGAAGACGCCATCATGTGGGTCGCCGAGTCGCTGGTCCCCTATGAGCTGGTTAGCCCACCGCTACCGCTGGATCGCCTGAACATCATCAACGAGTTGATTGCGCTGCTGCGCGACGCAGGAGCCAAAGGCACCGCCGACCGCCTGACCAACGCCTTTGGCATGCAGTTCAACCCGGAGGTGCCCGCTACCGACGCACGGACACTAACGGCCTACCTCAAGGCGTTTCTCTGTCTTTACGACTGGATTAACCAGCGCGCCAGCATCAACTTTGCCCGCCGCGTCACCACCTACGTAGACCCTTTCCCCGGCGCTTACGTGCGCAAGGTTACCGCAACCGACTACTGGCCGGACTTGCCTACACTGATCGATGATTACCTGCTGCACAACCCAACCCGCAACCGCGCGCTAGACATGCTGCCGCTGTTCCGCCACCTCGACGAGCCCCGCGTGCTAGCGCGCACCCAGGACGAACTGATAAAGCCACGCCCCACCTTTCACTATCGCCTGCCCGATTGCCTGATCGACCAGCCTGGCTGGGACCTGACTCCGGCCTGGAACGATTGGCTTGAAGTAGAGAAACTGGCTAACGATCACGAACGCCTGCAAGGCTGCTGCGGTGCCTATCAAACCTATCTGGGACAGGGTATCGGGCGACTGCTCGACAGCTGGCCCGAACACTTGACCCGCAACTGGCTACCAGACGTCCGATGAGTAAACCGGTCATTGCCATTACCGGCCCGAGCAAAGGCGCCGCGGGCCCTCGTTTTCTGGTTGCCCAAGCTATTCGGTATTACGGCGGCGAGCCACTGCAGCTTAAACCCGGGGACGAGAAGCGAAACCAGTCCTATCAGGGCGTCGTGGTCACCGGTGGTCACGACATCGATCCTGTGCTCTACGCGGCAGAACCCGAGGTAAAGCCCAAATACGATGCGGCGCGCGATACCTTGGAGTCAGCCATTATCGATGATGCGCTCGCCCGGGAACTGCCGCTACTCGGCATCTGTCGCGGCGCGCAACTACTCAATGTGCGCTGTGGCGGCGATTTATTTCAAGATCTCAAATCACGCCGCAAGCTGACCTCCAACCGCCGCACACTGCTGCCGCTGAAGACCCTATGCCTGGAGACCGACAGTCACCTGGCGCGATTGCTGGGTGTTGACCGTGGCAAGATCAACAGCCTGCACAATCAGGCCATCGACAAGGTGGGTGAAGGATTGGTGATCAGCGCACGCGACCTGGACCATATCACTCAGGCCATCGAAGCGCCGGGGCGACGCTTCGTGATCGGAGTGCAGTGGCACCCGGAGTTTCTGCTCTTCATGCGCCGTCAGCGGCGGCTGTTTCAGGCCTTGGTGACGGCTGCGCGGGAAGTGGGATAGCAGAGCGATACCAAACCAGTTAGTGGCGCTTCTTTTAGCCCTACAAAACTTGGCAGAATTGCCCCTCTTCGGCGTAAATACACTCACCGACACCGTGTATTGAATGCCTGCCCAGCCCCAGCAGTACGCAACCTTGAACACAACTGTGTCGGTGACCTACCTGACATTCCGTCCCAACCAATTCAAGTCGGAGTAGCCCATGCCAACCGATCCGTTGAAAACCCTTTCCGACCTGGTCAGCGATGCCCATGCGCAAATTCAAGCGGCGCATCAGCACATCAACCCGGTGGTAGAAGTGCGCCAGAGCATGCGTGATGCCGGCATACCCGCAGATGTGCTCACCCTAGACTGCTTAAGCACCCAGCGTCGCATAACCCTGATACTGCACGACCAGCAGCCCGGCGTGGTGTTCTACCAGTTCGTGACACGGGAAGAGGAGGTCGGCGGTGAATTCAAGCAAATTCTTCTGGCGGACATGAGCAGCGCCACACTATTTGATTGGGTGCAGGATTATTTCGGCTGAATTTAGCCGATCTTTCACCGCAAGATCGTATGTAAATAGGTGTTGCGGTCAACTTCTGGCGTCGGCAAGCCCGGCAAAAAATCCTTGCGACCCTCGGCGTGCGTAACGTCCACCATCAAACCCGTCATCACCGAATTCATACCAGAGGCGCAAGCGGTACATTCATCTTGTAGTAGCCGCTCTACCGCATAGGCATAGGCATAGTCAAACTAACCGATCCAAAAGCCTGCGCTATAGCGCTGCCGTCCAACGCTTGCGCGCATGCAAGTAAGCCGCTGGTTCGCAAACCTAACCGCAGCAAAAAGCCGGCAGCCCAGCCAAGCAAGGCTTCTTCATGAGCACGCGCATTGTCCTGATTGCCGGCTCCAATCGCCCTGACGCCCAGAGCAGCCGCGTAGCACTTTGCCTGGCGGGGCGCCTGCAGCACCTTGGCGCTGAAACCGACATAATTGACCTGGCCGCCACGCCGCTGCCGCTATGGCCCGAGGAGTCGCCAAATAATCCCTGGCAGGGGATGGTCGACACGCTAAATGCGGCACAGGCAGTGGTGGTGATCACCCCGGAATGGCACGGCATGGCCTGCCCGGCAGTCAAGAACCTATTCCTTTACGCGGGCCGCCGCGAGCTGGCACACAAACCGGCACTGTTATATGCGAGCGCTATGCAAGCACTGCACGAGCGTCATCGTAGCCCGCCGGCCGATTTTATGAACGTAATGTAATGAACGGCATGTAATGAGCGAAATGTGATCAGTCTGGACCGGGGCTCAAGTCCAGTCCGCTGATCCGCCGTACCGGCGTTTGCACGGCCGCCTCGAACACACCGGGGCGGCTTTCCAGCAAGGTAAACTGACGGCTGGCTCGGGTAATCGCGGTGTAAACCAGCTCCTTGGTCAGTACCGGATTGCGCGCCTCCGGCAATACCAGTACCGCGTGTTCGAACTCCGACCCCTGGCTTTTATGTACCGTCATCGCAAACACGGTTTCAACTTCGGGCAGACGACTGGGCAGAACAAAGCGAATGTTGCCGCTCCCATCGTTACGCGCAAACGCCACGCGCAATGCATCGGTTTCAGCCTGCCCCGCGATCAGGGCCGGCTCGCGAATCCGCAGGGCGATACCTATGTCGCCGTTCATCAAACCCAGACTGTAATCGTTGCGCGTCACCAGTACCGGACGACCTTCGTACCAGAGCTGCTCGCTGCGCAGCAAGCCGCGCCGCTGCAATAACGCAGCAACCCGCTGATTGACCGCTTCTACCCCCCACTCGCCACGCCGCACGGCGCAGAGCAACTGAAAGCGATCAAATGTCTTAAGCACCGCGCGCGCCCAGTCTTGCCAGAGCGGATCAAGGGCAGCTGTCGATGAGGCCGGGCGCTGCTGATCCAGCACCTGCAGGTATGCAGCGTAGCCCGGCAACCCGGTGTCGCTGTCACTGCCCAGCGCCAGCGCGGCAAAGCAGGGATCACTGGGGCCAGACAAGCGCTGGCTGCGAATATCGGTGAAATGGCCCCGTGTAAGTAGCTCGCGCGCCTGATCGGCAGCGCAGCGATTGACAGCGCGGGCCAGCTCGCCAATACCGCTGTCTGCACCAAAGCGATGGGAGTGACGGAGCATAGCGGTTTGCTGCGCCAGCGCGTGCTGGCTGTCGTCTCCGATGTGCAACTGCGCCGCTGCCAGCGACTGGCCACTGACCTGCTCCAGCCAATCACGGGTCTGCTTGCTGTAATAACCGGCGTCCGCGTCGCGGCACAGGTCGCCCAGCACGGCCCCGGCTTCCACCGAGGCGAGCTGATCCTTGTCACCTAGCAATACCAGTCGCGCCTGCGGCGGCAGCGCGGCCAGCACGTTGGCCATCATTTCCAGATCGATCATCGAGGCCTCGTCCACCACCAGCACATCCAGCGCCAGCGGGTTACCCGCGTGATGGCGGAAGTGGCGGCTGTCCGGCAGGCTGCCGAGCAGGCGGTGCAGCGTGCTGACCTCGGTCGGGATGGCGTCTTTCACCGCGTCATCGACCGGCAACTGCCCCACTTGCTTGCCGATGGACTCGGTCAGGCGCGCAGCGGCCTTGCCGGTAGGTGCGGCGAGGCGAATACGCAGCGCTTGGCCACGCTCGACGGCTGGCGTCTGCAACAGTGCCAGCAGCCGCACAACGGTGGTGGTTTTACCGGTACCGGGGCCACCGGTAATAATGCTGAAACGCCCACGCGCCGCGAGCGCGCAGGCGATGAGCTGCCAGTCCGGCTGCTGCTGACTGTCGGCAAACAGCGCCTGCAGTCGTGAGGGCAAGTCATCCGATACGGGCATCGGCTGCAGGCGTGCACGCAGCCCTTCCACTACCTGCCGCTCGTATTGCCAATAGCGCCGTAGATACAGCCGCGAGCCAATCAGCACCAGCGGGCAACTGCCCTGCTCCGGTTGCTGGCTGTCTACCACCCGACTCGCCTGCAACGCCGCACGCCAGCTGTCCAGCGTAACGCCCGCCAGTACCGCCGACGGCAGCGGCGTATCGATCAGGCTCTCCCCTTCCGGCGGCAGCGACAGGGCAAAGTCCGGCTCGGCCAGCGTAGTCGCCAGATCGAGGCAAACATGCCCATGGCCCAACTGGTGGCTGACCAGCGCCGCCGCCAGCAGCACTGCCGGGCTGGTTTCCGGCGCCTGCTCCAGCAGAAACCCGGCGAAGGCCCGGTCCAGCGCCCGCAGCCAGCCGTTGGCTAGCCAGTCGTCCAGCAGCTGCAGCAGCGCGTCGCTGCTGTCCAGCTGCGTTGCGGATACGGGCAGCGCGCCCAGCAGGTCCAGTTGATCACCCTGCATGGTCAATCTCCTCGACCGGCTGGCCGGCGAACAGGCGGTCCAGCGTTTCAATCAGCTCGCGCGGCGGGCGCTGATGGCAGAGGCCGCCGTTTTCCGCGTCCACACCCCGCATGAACCAGTAAAGCGCGCCGCCGATATGACGGTCGTAATCGTAGTCCGGCAGCCGCGCCTGCAACTGGCGGTGCAGCGCCAGCAGGTAGAACACGTATTGCAGGTCGTAGCGGTGCTCCAGCAGCGCACGGCTCATGGCCGCCTCGCTGTAATCGGCCGCCGTTGCACCCAGCCAGTTGGACTTGTAGTCGAGCACGTAATAGCGCCCCTCGTGCTCCAGCACCAGGTCGATATAGCCCTTGAACAGGCCGTTCAAGCGGTCACGCTGCAGCGCCGGACGCGGCTGCCCGTCCAGCGTCATCGCCGTGACCAGCCGATCGATCTGCTGCACGTCGACCTTGCTGGCGGCAAACATAAAGGCCATTTCGCTCTGGTAACGCGACGGCGGCAGCTCACCCAGCGCCAGCTCGGTACCCGGCACCAGCCCCGGGCGCTGCAGCAATTGCCCCAGCCAGTCGCTCAGGCACTCACTCCACTCTCCCCAGCCACGGCGCTGGCAGCGCGGTGCCAGCCAGCGGCGGCAACGCTCGGCATCCTGCAGCGCTCCGAAGCCTTCCTGCGCCGTCAGCTCCAGCAGACCGTGCAAAAAGGTGCCGGGCTGCGGGCCACGGGGGAACCGGTGAATGCTCGGCTGCTCGCCACGACGCAGCGGCACAAAGCGGCTCTGGCGCTCGTCGTCGGCAATCCATTCTGCCAGCGCGCTGTCGGCACTCTCGCCGCTGAGCGCCAGCGCACTGTAGGAGCCGATCCACCATGCATCGAAGCGACCGTGTGCCGGGCTGCGAGCATCGACCAATGCCGGGCCATCATCCAGCAGTGGCAGTCGATCATCACGCGGCTCCGGCGCTGCCTGCAGCGCAATTACCTCGCCGTCCGGCTGCCAGCGGGTCAGCCAGTCTTTCAGTTGAATAGATGATTCCAGCGCCGCGCCACCGCCCAGCAGCCAGGCAATCGCGCTGTGGTGCAGCACCGATTGCTTGTTGTTGCCGCTCTTGAGGTCAGCCATGCCCAGCCAGCAGGCGTGACGCGCGCGGGTCAGCGCCACATAGAGCAAGCGCAGATCTTCACCAAGCCGCTCGCGGTCAGCCTCGGCCACCTGATCGGTGTTCGGCTTCAATACCCAGCCGTCGCTCAGACGCAGCGGCTGATCCGCCCGCACCGGACGGCTCAGGCAGATAAAGGGCAGGAACACCAGCGGGTACTCCAGGCCCTTGGACTTGTGGATGGTCACCACCTTGACCAGCTCGGCGTCGCTTTCCAGCCGCAGCACCTGCTCATCCGCAGCCCCCTCGTCCGCCTGCCGAATCAGCTCTGCCAGGTGGCGAATCAGCGCCTGCTCGCCATCCAGCTCGCGGGCGGCGCGCTGCAACAGCTCGGCCAGATGCAGCAGATTGGTCAGCGCGCGCTCGCCATCGTCCTGCTGTTGCAGCCGTGCCGGCAGTTCAAAGTCGTGCAGCAGGCGGTGCAGCATCGGCAGCACACCCTGGCGCTGCCAGATGCGCCGGTAATCACGGAACTGATCGACCCGCTGCTCCCACAGGCGCTCGTCCTGATTCAACTGTTCCAGCGCCTGCCAGTTGAGGTGCAGGCTGTGGCTGGCCAGCGCCGCGCGCAGCAGGCGGTCGTTTCCGGGCTCGGCACAGGCGCGCAACCAGCGCAACACATCCTGCGCCTGTTGGGTTGCCAGCACCGAGTCCTTGTCGGACAGATACACACTGCGCACGCCGCGGGCGGCCAGCGCATCACGAATCAGCTGCGCCTCGCGACCGGTCCGCACCAGCACCGCCATGTCTGCCGGGCGCACCGGCGCAAGCGGCTGGTCGCTGCGGGCAAACCCGGCGCTGCCCTGCTGGCCTGCCTGCAGCAGCGCGGTCATCTCGCTGGCACAGCGCTCGGCCATCTCCCGTCGGTAGACATCGCCAGTCAATGGCTCTTCCGATTCCAGCAACCAGGCGGTCAAGGCCGGCGCGGGCTCACCGTTGCAACACCAGACCTCCTTTCGCCCGCGCGCCTGCACCGGCAGAAACGGCATGGGGTTGTCATCACCCTTGCGAAACAGAAAGGCGCCAGCGGCGAAGTTCTGCTCGGCCTGCTCGAAGACCCGATTGACCGCCGTGACCATCGCCTGGCTAGAGCGGAAGTTTGTATCCAGATTCTCGTGCCGCCCGGCGGTGTCGCCACGGGCGCGCAGGTAGGTATGAATATCCGCCCCGCGGAAGGCGTAGATCGCCTGCTTGGGGTCGCCAATCAGCAACAGCGCACAGTCCTGATCGTTTTCCGCTACCCGGTAGATGCGATCGAAAATGCGGTACTGCAGCGGGTCGGTATCCTGAAACTCGTCGATCAGCGCGACCGGAAACTGCAGACGGATAACCTCGGCCAGCCGGTCGCCATTGGGGCCCTGCAGCGCCGCATCGAGCCGGGTCAGCATGTCATCGAAGCCCATTTGCGCACGGCGGCGCTTTTCCGCCTCAAAGCGCACCGACATCCAGTCCGCCGCATGGCGCAGAGCATCGCTGTCCGGGTTAGGCAGCGCAGCCAGCGCCTCGCGCAGTTGCGGCAAGCCGCGCAACGCCGGGTGATCGGGTACAGCGCCCTTCTTCCAGGCCTCGCCGAGGCCGTCTTCGCTGAGCCGGGCCCAGGCCGCCGGCGGCAGTTCAAGCTTTATCTGTTCCGGCGTCAGCGCCCATTGGCGCAGGGTCTCAAACCAGGGCGCGTAGTAGCGCTTCTGAATCTTGCGCTTGTCGACCACGCCCTGCTCGACCGCCTGATCCAGCAACGCTTCCAGCTCATCGGCCCACTGCACACAGGGCACCTTGAGCGCGGCCAGTTCGGCATCACGCTGGTTGAGCACCTGCTCCAGCAACGCCTGCAGTTCGGTAGCTGGCGCAGCGGCTGTCGGGTCGAACAACCGGCGCGCCTGCGCCAGCAACGCGTCCGGCTGGCCCCAACCGGACTGCACCCAGGCCAGCGCACTGCCGTGCAGGTGATAGCAATGCAACCGCCAGTAATCACGCGCGACCTCGGCCAGCAGATCACGTTGGTCGGTTTCCAGCGTTTGGGTAAACAGGCTGCCGCTGTCAAAGGCATGCTCGCGCAGCATGCGCTGACACCAGCTGTGAATGGTCGATACCGCGGCTTGATCCATCCACTGGGCGGCGATATCCAGCTTACGCGCGGCGCTGGCGTGCTCGGCTTCAGGGATATCCGCCAGCAGGCCGGCGAGAATCGGGTCCGGTTCAGTCAGTTCACCACGGAACGCCTGTGCGCCCTCTACCAGCCGCGCACGGATACGGTCGCGCAGTTCCTGGGTCGCGGCCTCGGTAAAGGTCACCACCAGCACGTCCGGCGGCAGCAGTTCACGGCTGAAGGCACTGTCGCCCTCGCCATGCCCCAGCACCAGCCGCAGATAAAGCGCCGAGATGGTGAAAGTCTTGCCGGTACCGGCACTGGCTTCAATCAGGCGACTGCCACGCAGCGGGCAGCGCAGGGCCAGAGGGCGTTGGTTGCTCATGCTTGGTCCTCCCCGGCCGGGGTAATCATCAACCATTCATCCTCAATCGCCTGCGCCAGCGGATGATAGAGGGACTGTGCCCAACCGATAAACTCGTCGTTCGCCTGCAGGCTGGCAAAGTCGGGATAGCTGCGTTGCAGCGCCGGGCTGCCGTCGACCTCGCCGCGACTGAAGTCGTTGCCCTGGTAGCAGAGCCGCGCGGCACCGAGGCGCTTTTCGTCCTTGCCCTCGGTCAGCCAGGCGAAGGCGGTTTCCACAGCGACCGGCAACGGTCGGCTCAGGCCGTGCAGATACCCCAGCAACCAATCGCGCACGATACTGGCGGCGCGTTCCTGCTCCAGCGGCAGCAGCTGAATGCTGGCATCAGCGCCGATCAGACAGGTCGTGAGCCGGTGACCAGAGGCCGCAGCCAGCACGTGCTGGCACAACTCGCCCAGCAACTTGCGCCAGCGCAACGCGCCCTTTTTACCGAGCAGGCTGCCGGTGACCAGCTGGACCCTCATCAGGCCGTCCAACGGAGCACAACGGCGCACGCCGGCAAGCCAGCTGACCACTTCGATAGTAGCGTCCGGTGTGCTCGCCACCGCCTGCAGCAGCAACGGATTTTCCAGCGGCTGATCCCACAACAGCAGTTGCTCACGGAAGCGCTCAAGCTGTCCGCCCAGGGGCGCAACCAGTTGCGCCAGGGTCAGCTCACCGAAACCTGCCAGCGGCAGGCTGCCGCGCTGCTGCAGGCGGCTGGCCTGCTCAAGCAGCAGGGCCTGCCAGTCATCCTGCAAATCGCCCTGCTGCACCTGTTCCAGCAGCCACTGGCTGAGCTGGTGCCGTTGCAGGCCGTCGAGTGCAAAGGGTTCGTCGTCTTCGCTGGTGCTGTGCTGCTCCTGCAGCCAGACCTTCAGCCGGGCGGCAAAAAAGTGCTCAACCGGGTTACGCAGAAAGCGCTGCAGCGCCAGCAGCTCGATGGGCGCTTCCAGCGTGGCCGGTGCCAGCGGCTGGTCTTCATCATCGCCAGCACGGGAGTTGTGCAGCTGACGCCACTCGCGGGCATAGCTAAACAACGCCGAGTCGGCAGAAAAATAACGTCGACTGAATGGCTGCAGAGGGTGTTCGGTGGTCAGGGCCGCAAGCAAGTCTCCGCCATCGGGCAAACACCACCCGGCCGCCAGATGGTCACGCAACTGACCGACCAGTACCGACGGCGGACGTTCGCTGTTGTCGCGGATGCTACGCCCGACCCAACTGATATACAGCCCATCACGAGCCGACAGCAGCGCTTCAAGCAGCAGGTAGCGGTCATCCTCGCGGCGCGAGCGATCACCGGGGCGGTAGTCGCGCCCCATCAAGTCAAAGTCCAGTGGCGGCTGCGCCCGTGGGTAATCACCGTCGTTCATACCCAATAGACAAATCCGTTTGAACGGAATCGCGCGCATCGGCATCAGGGTGCATACATTCACCGCGCCGGCCAAAAAGCGCTGGCTGAGCTGCGACTGGCCTGCGCCGTCCAACCAGGCCTCGACTACCACATTGAGCGGCAGTGGACTATCCAGCTTGACCGCCTCACATAGCTCCAGCCAGTTGGCAAGGCTCTCGTGCAATTGCGCCAGCAGCAGCTGATCACGCTCGGTATCGACGCTAAAAAAGTCTTCCAGCAACTGCCGCAGACGCTGCCCCCAGACCACCGGCGCGGCGGGCTGGCGTAGCTGCTGCTCGTACTCATCCAGACGCTGCAACAGCTGACTCAACGGTCCAATCAACGCAGCGTCCAGCCCGCCGATTTCGTCATAGGGCTCGATACCCTGCCAGGCAGTCGTCCCCCCACCAGCGTAACCGAGCAACATGCGGCGTAATCCGAAGCGCCAACTGTTGGCTTCCAGGCCAGCCGGCATACCCAGTGCTTCGCGACGCTGCTGATCCAATCCCCAGCGCACCCCGGCGCCCTCAATCCAGCGGTGCAAGGTAGGCAACTCAAGCTCATTCAGCTCGAAGCGGTTACGCAAGGCCGGCACGTCCAGCAAATCAAAGACTTCGCTGACTGGCAGACGACTGTCCGGCAGGCGCAGTAAATGCTCCAACGCAATCAGCAGCGGCTCCTGACCCCGCTGGCCCTGATCGGCTAGGGTATAGGGAATGGCGCGCGGATCATCAGGGCTGTACTGGCCGAATACCGCCTGGATATGCGGCGCATAGGTATTTACGTCTGGCACCATTACGATAATGTCGCGCGGCTTCAACGTCGGATCGTTGGCGAAGGCGTCGAGCAATTGATCATGCAGGATTTCCACTTCGCGCTGCGGGCTGTGGGCAAGGTGAAAGCGCAGCGAATGGTCCTGCTCGGCCTGCAGTGCTGGCCAGTGCTCACGGGTTTCAGTGAGTGGGCGCAGCTCAAGAATGTCGCTCTGCAGTTGCGCCAGCAGATGACTGCCCTGCGGCTCATCAAACAGGTCTACGCGGCCACCATTGATAGCGGCAAAGCGTGCCTCGTAGGCGGCGCGTTCATCATGCTGATCCAGTAGATTGATGTAGTCGCGACCTTGCTTACCCCAGGCCGCCAGCAGCGGGTGCGCATGCTGGTGCAGGGTGCTGTCGTCGAGCTGAACCGGCGCGCCAGGGCGGCGTTGCTGGCGACGATACTGGTGTCGCAACAGATCCTGATCGGCAACGATATCGCCCCAGTGGAACTGGCAGGGGTTAAGTACGCCCAGCAGTACCTGACTGAAGCGTCCGATCACCGCCAACGCCTCCAGTGTCTGGGCCGGCAACGATGAAATACCAAATACAATCACCCGGCGCGGCAGGCTCGCCGGGCGCTGCTCGGTATTCAACAGGTACTCAACGAAGCGCGGGTGAATACCGGCACGGCTATCACTCAGCCGCTCGATCCCTACATCGGCCAACACCGCGCGCCACAGCGCCGGCTGCCAGACTTCTTCGGCTTCCAGTTGACGAAATCCCTCACGCGCCAGGCCAATACGGTCCTCGCCCGCGGCCCAGTCATTCAGCCAGTCGGCACGATAAACCTGATATTGGTCAAACAGATCAGCCAGCCGTTCGGCCAACTGATAGCGCTTGCGGCAGTCGCTGTCATCGGCCAGAAAGCGTTTCAGCGGAACGAATTCGGGCTGCTCAAGTAGCTCTGGCAGGAGTCGCATCAACCGCCACAGCAGCGGTTGTTTGTCGAGCGGCGACTGCTCTGGCACCGCATCGCGGCCCAGCACGCCCCGGTAGCTGTCCCACAGAAAACGCGCCGGCAGTTGCACATCCAGGGCGGCGGCAATGCCGCTGCCGCCCTGGTCCGTATCGGCCGCGAGTGCCATCTGCAGCCACTGGGCGATACCGTTGCTTTGCACCAGTATCACTTCATTCTCCAGCGGCCCGAGGGGATGCGTGCGCATCCAGTCGACCACCAGCTCACGCAGGGTTTCCAGGCGATTGCCATGGATGATCATCAAACCGGGGGCGAGCGTGTCGGCGTCCTGCATGGCGGCTCCTGTCAGCGGGGGGGAAACGACGGCAGTCTGACATAGCCCTGCGACAAAGCCAGTCGCAGGGCATAACAATCAGTTTATCTGCCGGTTATACCTGGCTACCCAGGTAGCGCCTTTCCCAGGGCGTTATCTCATCCATGAAGCTTTCCAGCTCCATGCGCTTGGTGGCCAGGTAACCGTTGACGAATTCGGCACCCAATAGCTCGCGGGCGACTTCGCTGCGATCCAGACGGTTGATGGCCTCGTGCAGTGTATTAGGCAGTACCAACTCATCAGGCGCCGTGAACTCGCCCTGCGCTGGCGCGCTCGGATCACAAGCATGATCTATCCCATATAGCCCGGCCGCGAGCGATGCCGCAACGGCGAGATAAGGATTAGCGTCGGCACCAGGCAAACGGTTCTCGACTCTGCGCGCGACCGGCTCGCTGGCCGGAATACGCAAACCAGCGGCGCGATTGTCGTGCGACCAGCAGAGATTGTTGGGTGAAGCGTAGGCATGGCAGAAGCGCTGATAGGAGTTAACGTAAGGCGCCATCAACAGTGTCAGTTCAGCCATGCAGTGCTGCAAACCACCGATGAAATGGTTGAAAGCGGCGGTTGGCTCCTGCGTGGCTGCGTCAGTAAAAATATTCTGCCCGCTGTGCTGGTCAACAATGCTCTGGTGAATATGCATCGAGCAGCCGGGAACCCGCGCAAGCGGTTTGGCCATGCACACAGCAATCAGCCCGTGCTTGAGCGCCACTTCGTGCAACATGTGCTTAAACAGAAAGGTCTGATCGGCAATCAGCACCGGATCACCGTGCACAAAGTTGATCTCGAACTGACTGACGCCCATCTCGTGCATAAAGGTGTCACGCGGAATACCCAGTGCCGCCATACCGGCGCTGATCTCGTCAAAGAAAGGCTTCAGGCCGTTGCTGGTGCTGACACTAAAGGCGCCCGCCCCCACCTCGCGGCGACCATCCAGCCCGACCGGTGGCTGAAACGCCTGGGTATCGTCACGGTTGGGCTCAAACAAAAAGAACTCCAATTCGGTCGCCACCACCGGGGTCCAGCCGCGCTCGGCGTACTGGTTGACCACCCGGCGCAACAGCGCGCGGGTAGACAGGCCGGATAGCTGACCATCCAGCTCGACCGCCTCGCAAATCGCCAGTGCGCGGGTCTGATCCAGCCAGGGCAACACATGCACCTGGTCGGCATCCGGACACAGCACCAGGTCACCATCGTCATGTCCGTAAAACTCGGCCTCAGGATAGCCACCCATGATGCACTGCAGCAGCACGCCGCGCGCTAGCTGCAGGCGACGCTCGCTGAGAAAGCCCTCCACTGTCATCACTTTGCCCCGCGGGACACCATTCAAATCAGGCGTTACACACTCAATATCAGCCACACCCGCCAACCGCTCGGACATGGGGACTGCAGACAGTGGAGAACTCATGGCGCGACTACCTTTGCTGGCCGGTTTGCCGAAAATGGCGTTGCCGGATCATACCCCATCTACTTGCGGCGAGACCAACCACAGGCCGCCCTCTTACCCGCAGCTCGCTGGTTTGCACTGGTGGCTGATTCAGAATACTTGCAAAATGAACGAACATTCATTCACTATATAAGCCGCTACGCTGTGAACGACAGCAACTATAACGACAATAAAAAGGTATACCCATGACAGTTACCACCCGCCTCCGCTCCAGGCTAAGCCTTGGCTTGCTCGCACTATTGCTATCTGGCTGTTTAAGCAGCGGAGGGGGTAATGACTCAGCCAGTGAGAATAGCCCTCCCTCGTCTGCCGATAACCGCCAAAACAGCATCTACTTAAGGGCCGCCGCTATCGGTGTTGCTGATCTGGATGCCGCTCTACAGGTCTATACCGAAGGCCTGGGCATGAGCGAAGTTGAGCGCGTCACCCGGGACGACCGGATTGAGGTTGTGTTGGAGTCCGCCGACAAGCGCGGTTCATATATCGTTCTGATGAGTTACACCGACGACCTTGGCCGCAATACTCTGCAGAATCCAGGCAAACTGGTGTTCTATGCCAAAGACCCGAGCGCCTTTGCCAGCCGTTTTGTCTTGGCCGGCGGGCGCATAACAGTGCCACCCGCCCCACAAGCCAGCGTTGGCGGCATTGTTGTTGGCTTCGGTCGTGACCAGAACAATAACCTGATTGAGATCACCGGCAGTGAAACGGCCCAGGACTCCTACTTCGGCGCGTTCGGTATCGGCGTCTCGGACCTGGAAAGCGCGCGCAACTTCTATGTTGATACACTCGGCTTCCTCGAAAGCCAGTTTCTCTCAATACCCGGTCAATACGACGAGTACATTTTGACCTCACCGGTTCCGGGCAGCTCGGCAATGGTGCTCATGCACTGGACCAATGCCACCCCACGCAACTACATCGACAACCCGGTCAAGCTGGAGCTGGCCAGCGCTCAGCCGCAACGCCTGAGCGATGCCATTACCGAGGCTGGCGAAACCGTCAGCCTGGAGCCGGCGGCGTCCACAGATGCGGACCTGAAGGGCGCGCTGGTTGGCTATGCAACTGATGCCGACGGCACATTGCTGGAAATCCGCCAGTCGCTTCGCGCGTACCTGAGCGGCGCCGCGATCGGCGTCAGCAGTCTGGATGATTCGCTTGCTTTCTATCTTGAAGGGCTGGGCATGCGCGAGATTGAGCGGCGTACCCGCGAAAACCGCGAGGAAGTAGTGCTGGAATCCGCCGATGGCCGTGGCTCGCAGGTCATTCTCATGGGCTTTACCGACGGTGTGACTCGCAACTACCGCCAGAATCCGGGCAAGCTGGTGTTCTACGCCAAAGACCCGACGGCGTTTGCGCAGGATATCCGCGATGCCGGTGGCGTTGTTCTGGTTGAGCCTGTGGATCAGGGCCCTGCGCTCGGCAATGCGGTAGTCGGTTTTGGTCGTGATCTGGACAATAACCTGATCGAGATCGTTGGCGACGCTGCCGCCACCGATTCCTACTTTGGTGCCTTCGGTATCGGCGTGAGCGATCTCGCTGCTGCCAAGGCATTCTACGCCGACACGCTCGGCTTCAAGGTATCGCTATTCTTGCCCATTGCCGGCCAGTACAACGAGTACATCCTGCAGGGTTATGGCGGCTCAGCCTTGGTGCTGATGAACTGGACCAACGGCTCAGTCCGCAACTATAACGACAATCCAGTGAAACTGGAGATTGCGACAGCATCACCAGAGGCCTTTATCCAGACCATAGACGATGCCGGCCAGCGCATCATTCAGACGCCAGAGATTTCCGAGGAAGTTGGCCGCAGCGGACAGCTGGTAGGTTACGCCAAGGATGCCGACGGTACCCTGCTGGAGTTACTACTAGCGCCCTGGGGGCAATCAACGACCACACCCTGACAAAAAAAGGCCAGCTGTTCAGCTGGCCTTTTTTGACGGACGCTGTGTTTAGAAACTCAGCGCACGATCACCCTGCTCATCCTTGATACGGGTCGGCAAACCCATCTCATTGAGCAGGTTGATGAAGGGCTTGGCATCCAGCTCTTCGACGTTAACCATTTTCTCTACATCCCAGGCACCATTGGCGATCAGAATGGCCGCGGCCACCGGAGGCACACCAGCGGTGTAGGAAATACCCTGGCTGCCCACCTCGGCATAGGCCTCGGCATGATCCGCCACGTTGTAGATAAATACTTCCTTGTGCTTACCGTCTTTTTTGCCTTTGACCACATCACCGATGCAGGTTTTGCCGGTGTATTCGGGCGCCAGCGAAGAAGGGTCGGGCAATACCGCCTTGACCACTTTCAGCGGCACAACTTCCAGCCCTTCGGCGGTAGTCACTGGCTGCTCCGACAATAAGCCCAGGTTATTCAGCACGGTAAACACGTTAATGTAGTGTTCACCAAAGCCCATCCAGAAACGTACGTTCGGTACGTTCAGGTTCTGCGACAATGAATGCACTTCATCGTGACCGGTCATGTAGCTGGTCTGCATACCCACGACAGGAAGGTCGTCGGTACGCTTGACCTCAAACATCTTATTGCTGGTCCATTGGCTGTTCTGCCAAGACCACACCTGACCGGTAAATTCACGGAAGTTGATTTCCGGGTCAAAATTGGTCGCAAAGTACTTGCCGTGGCTGCCCGCATTGATATCGATGATGTCGATTTCATCTACGCTGTCGAAATATTCGTTAACCGCAATACTGGCATAGGCGTTGACCACGCCCGGATCAAAGCCAATGCCGAGAATGGCGGTGATCTTGTTTTCAGCACAGAGCTCGCGACGCTTCCACTCGTAGTTGGCATACCACGGCGGCGTTTCGCAGATCTTTTCCGGGTCTTCATGAATGGCGGTATCAAGGTAGGCAGCACCGGTCTCGATACAGGCCTGCAGGACCGACATATTGATGAATGCCGAACCAACGTTGATGACTATTTGCGATTTAGTCTTGTCAATCAGCGCCTTGGTGGCAGCTATATCAAGCGCATCCAACGCATGGGCCTGCAGTTCACCGGCCGTTTTCAGACTGTTCTTTTCGCGCACGCTGTCGACCAGTGCCTGGCACTTGTCGAGGGTCCGCGAGGCAATATGAATATCGCCCAGCACATCATTATGTTGCGCGCATTTGTGCGCGACCACTTGAGCGACGCCACCGGCACCGACAATAAGAACGTTTTTTTTCATCACTCTTCCTCGCAACGCCTCCTTGGATAAAGGCTGGGGTTGTGCCTCAGGAGAGGCTTTCTAGGTAATCCTGGAAACCGAATTCACGGACCAGTTCCACTTCACCATCAAGCTGCTTGATTGCAATGGCGGGCATATTCACGCCGTTGAACCAGTTCTTCTTGACCATGGTGTAACCGGCCGCATCGATAAAGGAGAGGCGATCGCCAACACTCAGCTCGCGATCAAACTGGAACTCGCCGAATATGTCTCCGGCCAGACAGGACTTGCCACACACCATGTACTGATGGGCGCCGTCACAGGGTTCCATTTTAGCGTCCTGGCGGTAGATCAGCAGATCGAGCATATGTGCCTCAATCGAACTATCAACCACCGCTAGCTGCTTACCGTTGTAGAGGGTATCGAGCACTGAAACTTCCAGCGACGTACTCAACGTAATCGCCGCTTCGCCTGGCTCGAGGTAAACCTGAACACCATACTTCTCGGAGAAAGCCTTTAGCCGCGCACAAAAGTCGTCTACCGGATAATCGTCACCGGTAAAGTGAATACCGCCACCGAGGCTGACCCACTCGACCTGCTGTAACAGATGACCGAAACGCTCTTCGATCTGACCCAGCATGTCATCGAACAGAGAAAAATCACCGTTCTCGCAGTTGTTGTGAATCATGAAACCGGAAATCAGCGGCAGCACAGCGGCAATTTTTTCCGCATCCCATTCACCTAAACGACTGAACGGACGAGATGGGTCGGCAATGAGGAAGTCGGAGCTGCTCACGCCAGGATTCAGGCGCAGGCCGCGCACTGTATTCTTCGAGGCGTCGCTAAAACGGGTCAGCTGGCTGATCGAGTTAAAGATAATCTTGTCAGCATTGCTCAGGACTTCTTCAATTTCGTCGTCAGCGTAGGCCACGCTGTAAGCGTGGGTTTCACCGCCGAATTTGAGGCGGCCCAGTTTGACCTCGTTCAATGACGAAGAAGTGGTGCCATCCATGTACTCACTCATGAAGTCGAACACGGACCAGGTGGCGAAGCATTTGAGTGCCAACAGGGCCTTGGCGCCGGAATGCTCTCGCACGTAGGCGATCCGCTCCATGTTCTGCTTTAACTTACTCTTGTCGATGAGGTAGTAAGGCGTCTTGATCAATTCGGTTGTTACCTCCAGCGGTCTAAAGCCCGGTGCACCCGGACATTTTAAAGCGCGCGATTATAGGTTATCGAAGCAACGGCTTCGATAAAAACCACTCTGAATACGCGCGATTGCCCGCCAAGGGTACACCCGCGATGCTTCAATTTCACTTCAGCACCCAACCCCATGCAAAAAAAGCATCAAAATAACAATAAAAATGCATTAGCCAGATACGCACAAGACTGCCTATAGTTTTGTCAGCGCCAATCGTTCTTTCCGATCACAACAAGAGCGCGTCTAACCAGACGACGCCAGCTAAATCCTGGGAGACACCCGATGCGAGCTCGCACCTTCATCTACTGCATTAGTGCAATAGCAGCCACCGTAAGCCTTGCCACACAGGCTAGCACCAACCCTGCGACCGCCAGCACTGCCACCAGTAACCAAGCGGTATTGCAACAACTACCCTTTGCCAACCAGCAAGCTTTTACTGATGCCCAGCGCGGCTTTATTGCCCAACTGCCGGACGGCAAAGTAACGAACGAAGATGGCTCAGTCGCCTGGGATATGAGTGTTTATAGCTTTCTTGACCAAGAAGCCGCACCGGATACCGTCAACCCGAGCTTGTGGCGTCAGGCTCGGCTAAACAACATTCATGGTCTGTTCAAGGTAACCGATGGCCTTTATCAGATTCGCGGCATGGATTTGGCCAACATGACGATTATCGAGGGTGACACAGGCCTGATCATCATTGATCCACTGCTCTCGCCCTCTACGGCTAAAGCGGGCCTCGAACTCTACTACCAGAACCGCCCAGAGAAACCGGTTGTCGCTGTGCTCTATACCCATAATCACGTTGACCACTGGGGCGGCGTTAAAGGCGTGCTGGACGAGGCTGACGTCAAGGCTGGCAAGGCGCACGTGTACGCCCCCGCAGGCTTCATGGAGCACGCTGTATCGGAAAATGTCATCGCCGGCCCGGCGATGAGCCGGCGCGCCACTTACCAGTTTGGCGCTACATTACCGCCTGGTGAGCGCGGACATGTCGACACCGGCCTGGGCAAGGCCCTTTCTCACGGCTCACGATCGCTGATCGCGCCAACCGATACCGTGCCAGACAATGCCAATCTGACCATCGATGGCATCGAAATCCAATTCCAGATGGCGCACGGCTCGGAAGCGGAGTCAGAAATGATGATGTACTTCCCCAAGTTCAAGGTATTGGACACCGGCGAAGTCACCAGCCAGCACATGCACAACGTCTATACCATTCGCGGCGCGGCAGTGCGCGATGCCAGTGCCTGGTCGCACTATATTGATCTAGCCTTGGAGCGCTTTGGCGACAAGACTGATGTTCTGATCGGCCAGCACCACTGGCCAGTATGGGATCAGGAGGCAACCAAGCAGTTTCTCTCTGCCCAGCGTGATATGTACAAATACATCCACGACCAGTCGGTACGTATGATCAACAAGGGCTACCTGCCTGGCGACATTGCCGAGCAAATAAAACTGCCCGAAAGCCTTGATCAGCAATGGTACGCGCGCGGCTACTACGGCACCTTGAGCCACAACGCCAAAGCCATCTACCAGCGCTATATGGGCTGGTACGACGCCAATCCAGCCAACCTCAATCCGCTACCGCCTGAGCAAAACGCGGCAAAAACCGTGGCCTATATGGGCGGCGCCGACAAGGTTATCGAACAAGCCCGCAAAGACTTTGATAACGGCGAGTATCGCTGGGTGGCGTCAGTGATGAACCAGGTAGTGTTCGCCGAACCTGAAAATCAGGCGGCCCGTGAACTCGGCGCAGACGCATTGGAACAATTGGGTTATCAGGCAGAAGCAGGTACCTGGCGAGGAGCCTATCTCACCGGTGCCATGGAGCTGCGCAACGGGCCAACCGAAGCCACTGAAGGCTCGCTATCACCCGACGTACTGCAGGCGCTGGATACCGGCATGTTCTTTGACCTGATGGCTGTGCGCCTGGATGCCGACAAGGCCGCAGGCAAGCACTTGGTGATCAACTGGCAGCTCAGCGATACCGAGGAAAACTACCGCTTGAACCTGGAGCACTCTACCCTGACTTATCGCGAAAACGAGCAGGACGATGCAGCACAGGCAACGGTAGTCATGACCAGAGAAACACTGAACCAGATCTTGCTGCGCCGCACCACGTTCCCTGATGCGGTCAAAGCCGGCGAAATCACCATATCGGGCGAGCCAAGTGCATTCTTCGGGTTGCTGCAGATGCTGGAAGTGCCTTCAGGCAACTTTCCTATCGTAGAACCGGTAAAGCACTAGTAGGCAAAAACCCCCGCCTTTCGGCCACGAGGCGAGGGCGGGGTTTTTCATGGTTGCTGCAAAGCGACCAATAGTCGCTCAGCAAAGAATCCTCGTTGCTTACTCAAGCTGAATAGTCTCGGCGCAAACAACCAGCTCTGGGTAATCCCCATAAGCTGCGTATAAACCATTAGTGCCAACTGCTCTGCAGGCTGAGCTTGCGGTATAGCCCCCTCTTCCTGCGCCGCCAAAAGCAACTCCTGTAAAGTGCTTATCATGCTGCGTGTCAGCTTGCGTTCACGCTTAAGCGTGGCCGAAACAGCTTCAGTCATTTCTGTCTTGTTCAACAGGATCTCAAAGGACTGTCGGAACCAGGCGTCCTCCACCAATAAATCAAACCAACGCGTTACAAAGCGCTCTATGGTTGCCAGTGGCAGTAGCTCGCCGTTACGCGCCTGCGCAACCAACTGCTCAAGCGGTTCCTGAGAGTATGCCAACACCGCTTGAAACAAATCTTCCTTGTTTTTGAAGTGCCAATAAATAGGGCCCCGACTGTAACCTGCTTCAGTGCCAATCATCGCCAGGGTGGTATTCGAGTAGCCATTACGACTGAACAGTATCAGCGCGGCTTCAATAATTTTCAGGCGGGTTTTTTCCGCGTCTTCTTTGGTTCTGCGCATGGGTGTTCCAACAGGCGTTACCGGCAGCCAATGAATGAAATGACTACCGGTAACAGTCAGGCTAAATCAGAGAGCACCATCAGCTGCCATCTGCATGTACTCGGTATCAAACCGCAGCTTGATATTACCGGTATCACCCAGCGTCTTGTCGTTCGGCATTGCGATACCGACAAAATCAGCCGAATCAGCACCCTCGCCTAGCAGGCCTTTCTGGAAGGAAAACTGACGTACGCTATCCATCGCATCTACCGCCTCAGGGCTGCGAATGAAAGCCAGCGCGTCCGCCGGTTGCCAAAACATTTTCATGCCCGCCAACTGCGCTTCATACCCAGCCTGATCGGTACCCGAGGCTTCGCCGAGGAAAGCACGCGCCTTCTGGCCAGCCTCACTGTCGGTACCCATCTCAGTCATCAGCTCAAACCAGGCGCCGACCAAAGCCTTACCCAGCGCCGGATTGTCTCTCAGCGTCTCGCTGTTAACGATAGTCAGATCCTTGATATGGCCAGGAATCTGGCTGGAATCAAACACGCGATTGGCATCCGGCATGCTCAGTACTTCATCAAGCAGCGGATTCCAGGTGACTACGTTTTTCACATCAGGCGTACTGAAGGCCGCAACCATATCAGCATCACTGGTGTTGACCACGGTGACGTCGCTCTCACTCATCCCCACCGAGTCCAGCGCGCGCGCCAACAGGTAATGCGAAACGGACAGCTCAACCAGGTTAACCTGCTCACCCTCGAGGTCTTTCAGATCACTGCTACCTTTCATCACTATGCCGTCGTTACCGTTGGAATAGTCACCTACAATCAGCGCGGTGGTATCTACACCGCCTGCGGCTGGAATCGACAACGCATCCATGCTGGTAGCAACGACGCCGTCGAACTGCCCCGTGCTGTACTGGTTAATGGATTCGATGTAGTCGTTGATCTGCACGATCTCGACTTCAATACCGTATTTGTCAGCCCATTTTTTCATCAGGCCTGACTCATCAATGTATTTCCACGGAATCCAACCGGCATAAATACTCCAGGCCAGCTTGAAGCTATCCTTCTCTTCAGCCGATGCCGCCGGCACCATAACGGTGGATGCGGCCAAAGCGATCAATGCTCCGGAAACGACCTGCTTGAAACGTCGTGCAAAAGGTACGGACTTTTTCATGGTTCTACTCCAGATGATTTTAGTTATCGCCCTTGATTTAGGAAGACAGCAAAAACTGGGCCGCTTAAACACGCGGCCCAGTAGAATCAGAAAAACTTGAGGTAGCGGTCCAGTTCCCAATCAGATACATGCGTGTGGTATTCAGTCCACTCCTGGCGCTTGTAAGCGACAAAGCTATCGAACATTGCCTCGCCCAGAACCGCCTTGGACAGTGGGTCAGCCGCAAAAGCTTCAACCGCCTCGCCCAGGTTCTGCGGCAGCATCTCGATGTCCATTTCACGGACCTGCTGGTCGGTGTAGTTGTACATGTTCTCGCGGTGCGGTGCGCCAGGGTCCATGCTTTCGCGGATACCCTCAAGACCGGCCGCCAGCATCATTGCCGCACCGAGATAAGGGTTGCAGGAAATATCGGCGGCCCGACACTCAACGCGACTGCCTTGAGACGGAATACGCAACATATTGGTGCGGTTATTGTTGCCGTAGCATACGAAGACCGGCGCCCAGGTAGAACCAGACATACTGCCTTTACGAACCAAGCGCTTATAGCTGTTCACCGTGGGTGCGATGACGGCACTGATCGCCTTGGCGTGCTTCATAACACCCGCGATGAAGTGGTAAGCCATCTCGGTAACACCACAGCCGTGCGGATCATTTCCGTTAGCAGGGTCGAACAGATTCTTGCCGGTTTCGATGTCCGCTAACGACATATTGTAGTGCGCACCGCTGCCCGTGCGATTTGCCGAAGGCTTGGCCATAAAGCTGGCGAAACCACCGTGTTTGCGGGCGATCTCATTCGCCATCAGACGGAAGAACACCAACCGATCTGCCATACCGACCGCATCGGTATAGGTGAAATCCGTTTCAAACTGGCCGTTCGCATCTTCATGGTCAAAGGAGTAAACGTCCCAACCCATGGCATTCATCGCTTCAACCAGCTCACCGACGATCGGCAGGTTATCCATCAAACCACGGGGGTCGTAACAAGGCTTGGCTAGCGTATCGCGGCCACTGATCGGCTCGAAACCGCCATCTTCAGTATCCTTGAATAAAAAGAACTCCGTCTCGATACCTAGGTTGAACTTCAACCCCATATCGGCGGCCTTTGCTACCTGGCGCTTCAAGATGTTGCGTGAACAAGCTTCGAAGGGCGCGCCATCCAAATACAGATCACTGGCAAACCAGGCTAACTCGTTGTTCCAGGGGCACACCGTCATAGTCGCGGCATCAGGCATAGCCGCAACTTCGTTATCACTTATATCCTGCGGCACACCATCGAGTGCAGCACCAGTAAACAACTCAGACCCTTTCATCATTCGCCCAAGGTGCTCCAAAGGAACAAACTTGCCTTTGATCATGCCGTGGATATCGACATAACCACCAAGGGCGTACTTCACACCTTTTTCCTGCAGCGTCTGTTTGAGTTGCTCGGTTGTAGCTTGCTGGCTCATGCTGATACTCCAATGATTCTGGCCGCACCCACTGCGGCAACTGGTACGAATCTTCCATTCAACATACATGCCAGCATGCATGTATAAGAGATAAAAACAGATTAGCCATGCGTTAAAACGCCAACTATCGGCTCTTGGGATATACCAATTTATGCAAAAAAATCAGTTATTTGCGAAACACTTCAGTGTCGAGGAATTTAAGCTGCAAAGCGGTGAAACGCTGCTTGACGCGACACTCAGTTACGTCCAAGTAGGCGAACTGAATGCTCAAAAAGACAACCTGATCCTGCTACCGACGTACTACGGTGGAGCACACTCAGGCAACTTGCCCTTCATTGGTGCGCCAGGACCATTGGATCCCAGGCGCTACTGCATCGTAATTCCTAACCTGATGGGCAACGGTCAGTCCAGCTCCCCCAGTAATGCACACATCAGCCAACGCGGCGCAGGCTTTCCGCACGTCAGCTTGTACGACAATGTTCAGTTGCAGCACAAACTGATCGAGACCCGCTTCGGTAACGCAGAGATTGCGCTGGTAGCTGGATGGTCGATGGGAGGTATGCAAGCACTGCACTGGGCGTGTCTCTACCCGAAACAGGTGAAGCGCTTAGCAAGCATCTGCGCCACGGCCCGCTGCTGGCCGCACAACTTCGTATTTCTCGAGGGTATAAAGGCAGCGTTGACCTGTGACGCTGTATGGCAAGAGGGTCGCTATAAGAGCCCCCCAATCGCGGGACTTAAAGCCTTTGGTCGTGTATATGCCGGCTGGGCGTATAGCCAAGCGTTCTTCCGCAACCAAACCTATAAGGAATTGGGCTTTGACTCAATTGAGGCACTACTGAGGTTCTGGGAAGAAGACCATCTACAACAGGATGCGAATGACCTACTAGCAATGCTATACACCTGGCAGAGCGCAGACATTAGCAACAACCCAAGATTCGGCGGTGACATGCAAGCCGCTTTGGGCGCGATACAAGCACACAGCCTGATCATGCCCGGCAGCACAGACTTGTACTTCACCCAGGAAGACGCGAAAAGCGAAGCAGATCAGATATCATCAGCCACATTCAGCTTATTGGAATCGGACTGGGGGCACTGTGCCGGGGCTCCAGGCAGAAGCCCGTCAAATACCCAGCAGATTCTCTCAGCTCTGAGTGATCTGATGAATCGAGGCTAAGCTCGCTGGAAGCTGGAAGCTGGAAGCTGGAAGCTGGAAGAGAGTGGCGTTTGCCTAGGGCAGGTCAATAGGTTTTGGCTTTAATCTGCAAGCAGCCGCAGCGTGGCTATAGCCCGCTTGGGCTTGGGCTTGGGCTTGGGCTTGGGCTTGGGCTTGGGCTTGGGCTTGGGCTTCTAGCTTCTAGCTTCTAGCTTCTAGCTTCTAGCTTGCGGCTTGCCGCTTTCCCACGCAGAAAGTAAAACCCCCGACCTGTTTCCAGATCGGGGGTTTTGGTATAAGCGCTTGACGATGACCTACTCTCACATGGGGAGACCCCACACTACCATCGG
>JGI24519J20070_1000037_pt1 | contig 65138 bp, 66 predicted proteins | sample LinPmetageLP43_FD_20070 | JGI IMG/M metagenome (IMG submission 20070) | reverse complement strand
ACACCCTTGCCTCTGGCTAACACTTCCCCTTGCCGGGCGTGTAGAGGACTTTCACCTCCAAGTGAGTGCGCCCTGCCGGGCGCACCATAAAAAAGGCGCGCCAGAGGCGCGCCTTACAAGCAGTGCCGCCGAACAGGGCGGCGCCAACTTTAGTCCTGCGGGTAAGCTTCAAACAGGCCGGTTGCGCCCATGCCGCCGCCGACACACATGGTGACCACACCATAACGCTTGCCACGACGCTGCAGCTCACGAATTAGATGACCAACCTGACGCGAGCCGGTCATACCGAACGGGTGACCAATGGAGATAGAGCCACCGTTGACGTTGTACTTCTCATTGTCGATCTTGAGGAAGTCACGTGCATACAGACACTGCGAAGCGAAAGCTTCATTCAGCTCCCACAGATCAATATCGTCAACCGTCAGACCGCGTGCTTTGAGCAGCTTGGGCACGGAATAGACCGGGCCAATACCCATTTCATCAGGCTCGCAACCAGCCACGGCGAAACCGCGGAAGTAAGCCAATGGCTTCAGACCCAGCTCCAATGCTTTTTCCAGACTCATCAGCAGCGTCATTGAGGCGCCGTCAGACAACTGAGAGGCGTTACCCGCAGTAACCGAACCATCTTCCGAAAACACGGGCTTCAGGCTGCTCAGACCTTCCAGGGTGGTCTCAGGACGGTTGCACTCGTCGCGATCAACAACGCCATCAACGATGCTGATATCGCCAGTCGCCTTGTCCTGCACCTGGTACTTGACTTTCATCGGTACGATTTCGTCGTCAAACAGGCCTTCAGCCTGAGCACGGGCAGTGCGCTGCTGGCTCTGCAGGGAGTACTCATCCTGCTGCTCGCGGGTCACGTTGTAACGGCGCGCTACGATCTCGGCAGTCTGACCCATGGGGTAGTAAATACCCGGGAAGTCTTTTTCCAGGATCGGGTTGACGAAGTTGTCAGTATTGCGGCTCTTGGCCGTCATGGTGATGGACTCAACGCCACCGGCGACGATAGCGTCGGAGCAACCAGAGGCGATCTGGTTGGCAGCAATGGCAATTGACTGCAGGCCGGATGAGCAATAGCGGTTCAGCGTCATGCCCGCGACATCAATGCCCATTTTCGACAGTACGGCTACGTTGCGGCCGATGTTGTGACCCTGAGCGCCTTCGTTGGAGCCAGCACCCACAATGCAGTCATCAATAAGTTTGGGATCGATACCGGTGCGCTCCAACAGCGCGTTGACGCAATGCGCCGCCATATCATCAGGGCGGGTAATGTTGAACTTGCCACGGAATGACTTGGCCAGACCGGTCCGTACACTGTCGACAATAACGACGTCACGCATGCTAGTAACCTCAAATTCAGCAGGGGGTATAGCGAGCATCCGCCTGCCATGCAGATCAGACACTCGTGAATGGATGGCAGCGCTCATCAATCGCTTCTACCACCAAGGTCGCACAGCATAAAGTCCAGACCGCGTGCGGTAAACACAATAGACCAGCGTGATAAAGCGCTATTTGAGGTGCGCAAGCATGAGCCTGCGCTGAACGGCTGCTCAGTTTACTGAACCGGATCAGCTCTGCTCCAGTCGTCGCGCAGCCAGCTTGAACATCTCCTGATAAATAACCTGCGGATCAGCGCGCTTCTGCTCCAGGGCCAGGCGGCCGCGCTCGTGCGGCAAAATCATGAACTGATCAGCCTCGCTTTCGCGGTAAGTGATATCGGCCACTTCCTGAGCACTGATCGGCGAACTCTGCAGTAACTTGGCCATATCGTTTTTCGACTGATGATCGGGACCGTGATAAGAGTCGAGCAGATTGGTCTGGAAAAAAGAGGGGCAAACCACGCTGACCTTGATACCCAGGGGCTGCAACTCGGCCAACAGACTTTCCGACAGCGCCACCACCCCGGCCTTGGCGACATTATAATTACTCATCCCCGGCGTCTGGATATGCGCGGCCATGGAGGCGATATTGATAATGCGGCCATTGCCCTGAGCCAGCAGCAGCGGCATGAATGCCTTGCAGCCCTTGACCACGCCGATCAGATTGATACCAATTTGAAAGTCCCAATCCTCAAGGCTCAGGTCCCAAAACATGCCACCGGAAGCCACGCCGGCGTTATTGATCAGCACATCGACACCACCAAAGCGCTCTTCACAGCTTTGCGCCAGCGCAGCAAGCTGGCTGTAGTCACGCACATCGCAACGCTGGCTAAAACTCCAGCCACCCGCGTCTGCAACCAATTGCCGGGTTTCCTTCAACCCATCCTCATTAATGTCGGCCAGTGCCAAGCGCGCACCTTCTCGAGCGTACCGTAGAGCCAGCTCGCGCCCTAAGCCGCTGCCAGCGCCGGTGATTACAACTCGTTGCCCTGTTGCCTGCATGAAAACCCCTTAACTATCGAATGACGCTATTTTTGTTGTTGAGCGCGAGCGATTAACTCAAGGATCAGTCTAGCGACAAGCTGGCTGGCAAGCCGGGATTAAAGGGCACTATAAATGCCATGAATCAAGCGTTCTACACGACAGCACGCTGACTCATCATGCCATTGCACTGGCGCTCAGCGGGTCGGGTAATTGCGCTGATAGCGCGCCTGCCCCATGGCGCTGATCTGCCCTTCTATAAGTGCGTCAAAGGGGGCCAGCAAAGGCTCCACGAGCAGGTCGGGCTCAAGCATTCGCAGGGCCTCGACACCGGCTTCAATAGTCGAGAGTGCACCTGCTTCAGGCGCCTTGCGCAGGCGATAGCGGCTGGAAAGGCCAGCAGGCAGGCCAACCCTGGGCAACGCCTGCAAGACCGGGTTCAGGTGCAACAGCTTTCGCGCCTTGCGCCAGGTTCCATCCAGCAATACCAGACGTCGTGGCCGTGTATCCGCGCAGTCGCGCTGAATGATTGATACTTGCGGGCCAGGAAAGAGAAGTTCTGTGCGCCAGCTGGAGTCCTGTAACCGATCACACCACTGCGCGTGCCCTGCAAGCGACTCGGTTATCAAAAGATCGGCACTAGAGAGGCCCAGGGCAAGCAGTCGGCCCGTGTTCAATGCGTGTTTTTGCTCGGAGGGATGCTGCACTATCAGCAGATGAGTGCAATTGGGTACGTTTGGAATAAGAAGACACAGACAGGATTGCGCAGGGCGCAGGCAGCGCTCGCAACGTGGGCGACGTGTGGGCAAGTCGGACGAGGGCATAATGGTCTGAAGTTATTAACAGACCTGCATTATGCCCTACTTCCTGGCGACACAACTCACTGCTCTTTCTTGTGTTTTTTGATATCACTCCTGATAAACAAACCCACACCACCAAAGAAAGCCAGCATCAAACCGACTGTGAGTATCCCTGCGATTACAGCTGCATCAACATACATAAGGCACCTCCTGCGTTTTCCATGTACACAGGTTATGCCGATGCTCTGATTGGAATATTGATCAGGGTCAATGAAGGAGCCAGCGACTTAGCGCGGCTTTTTATTGCGTTTCTTTTTGCCTTTACCTGATGATTTGGCTCCCGCTAGCGGCAACGCCTTGGCGAAAGCACTACGCATGCTCTCAAGCCGCGCATCGTGAATATCATGGATACGCTGTCGCCGCGCCTCAGCGAAGTCGACCACAACAGGCGAATCAGATTTGTCAGACATATTTACCCCCTTACGGCGGAGCTGATAACTCAAGTGGGTTTTGGAGTGAAAGCCAGCCCAGGGCCTGTCGAAACACCAGCGCGAGAACCCTGGTCAAGGAAAGCGAAACACGACCTTACTTACTACGCGCACAGAATCATGCCTCAATATCAACCAGCAACCCCTTGGTTGGCAAGTCAAACTCGTGCTCTGCGGGCGCCTGCTCCAGGCGCGGCTGGCGGCGACGTTTGCGGCGACGCTCTGGCCAGCGGCCGTTATCACGCTGGCGGCGCTCGACGGGGGATGAAGTTGCATTATCTACCGATTTCGACTCTTGCGTCGGCTCCACCTGTCGCTTGACCTTCACCGGGTCATGCTGCGCCCCCGCCGGGGGAATCCCTGGAATCAGCATATTCTATAACCTCATAAAAGCTGCCAGACACCCTGTCGCAGCCTCGTAACCATTGTTGTCTACACTATATCGACCGCGAAGATCGCATCTATATCCAGACAACAGTGATGCAATCGACATAATTGAGTGATTTTTGATCGCATGTAAAGGCAAATTTGGCTGCAGCCAACTGAAACTCGAGGTTTCTGCATGCGAGACGATCGGGTAAGATGTGCGCCCTTTTTTTCGCACGGTCAGGAGAGAGGCATGGCAGGATTTATCCCGGGACAGCGCTGGGTTAGTGACAGCGAATCGGAACTGGGGCTGGGCACAGTGCTCTCTCAGGACGACCGATTGGTGGTGGTGCTGTATCCCGCCAGCGGCGAGACTCGTCACTACGCATTACGCAATGCGCCACTGACGCGGGTGCGCTTCAGCCCCGGCGACAACATCAGCCATCATGAGGGCTGGAGCATTACCGTCAACGACGTTGGCGAGCAGGACGGCCTGCTGATCTACACCGGTTTACGCGAAGACGGTAGCGAAGAAACCTTTGCCGAAACCATGCTCGACAACTTCATTCAGTTCCGTTTGGCCAGCGATCGCCTGTTCGCCAGTCAGATTGATCCTCTTCCCTGGTTCAGCCTGCGGTTTGAGAGCCTGCGTCATTATTGCCGCGTTCAGCGCTCACCGCTGCTTGGCTTGGCTGGCGTGCGTACGCAACCGATCGGCCATCAGCTGCATATCGCTCGGGATGTCGCTGACCGCATGGCGCCACGCGTACTGCTCGCCGATGAAGTGGGGTTGGGTAAAACCATCGAAGCAGGTCTGATACTGCACCGCCAGCTGCAAACGGGCCGCATTCGCCGTGCTTTGATTGTGGTACCGGAAAACCTGCAACACCAGTGGCTGGTAGAGATGCGCCGCCGCTTTAACCTGCAATTTGCTCTCTTCAATCCTGATCGCTGCGCTGGCGCAGAAGATAATCCCTTTGAGGAAGAACAACTGGCGCTGGTTGCGCTGGAGTTCCTGCTCGAGAACGACAAGGTCGCGGACTACGTACAGCAGACCGATTGGGACATGCTGGTAGTCGACGAAGCTCATCACCTGGTATGGCACGAAGAATCGCCAAGCCCCGAGTATTTGCTGATCGAAACCCTGGCGCGGCAGATACCGGCGGTATTGCTACTGACAGCCACCCCGGAGCAACTGGGCCAAGCCAGCCACTTCGCGCGCCTGCGCCTGCTAGACCCCGATCGCTTCCACAGCCTGCCGCAGTTCATTGCCGAGGCCGAGCGCTACCAACCGGTGGCAGACGCCGTACAGCATCTGCTGGAGGATGATCAACTCAGCACTGGCGATCAGAGCGCGATCATCGACTGGCTTGGCAGCAGCGCCGAACCGCAACTGGCGGCACTGAACCAACCCGGCGAAGCGGCAAACCACGCACGCGACAGCCTGGTACGCCAACTGCTGGACCGCCACGGCACAGGTCGCGTTCTGTACCGCAACACTCGCGCGGCCATTTCTGGATTCCCGGAACGGGAGCTGCATGCCTATCCACTACCCTGCCCTGAGCTCTATCAAGACCAGGAAGGCCGAGTTGCGTTATATCCTGAGCAACCCTTGCAGGCTGATTTTGATGCCGCTGAAACCATGTGGTGGCTGGAAGATCCCCGTGTCGAGTGGCTGATCGACACCCTCAAGGTACTTAAACGCAGCAAGGTGCTGGTGATCTGCGCCCACGCCGAAACCGCACTGGATCTGGAAGACGCTCTGCGCGTGCGCAGCGGCGTACCGGCAACCGTTTTCCATGAGGGCATGAGCATCATCGAACGCGACCGCGCCGCCGCGTTCTTCGCCGATGAAGAATTTGGCGCACAAGTCATGATCTGCTCGGAAATCGGCAGTGAGGGCCGTAATTTCCAGTTTGCTCACCACCTGGTCATGTTTGACCTGCCGGCACACCCGGACTTGCTGGAGCAGCGTATCGGTCGCCTCGACCGCATTGGTCAGCGCGAAATCATTCAGCTGCACGTGCCTTACATTGAAGAAACTGCACAACAACGCCTGTTCGAGTGGTATCACCTGGCGCTCAATGCATTCCAGAGCACCTGCCCGGCCGGTAACGCCCTGCAGCACCAGTTTGGCGGCGAACTGCTCACTCAACTCGATCATCCCGATGCCGATGCATGGGAAAAACTGATTGAGCAGGCACGCAACCAGCGGCTGGAGCTGGAGCAAGAACTGCACAACGGCCGTGATCGGCTGCTAGAGCTGCATTCGCGAGGCCATCAGGATTCCGTCCAGATGATTGATGTCATCGAACAACAGGACAACGACTTTCAGCTACCCATTTACATGGAACGCCTGTTCGACGTGTTCGGTATCGATAGCGACGACCACTCCGACAACGCACTGGTATTGCGGCCCGGCGAGCGCATGCTCGATGCTGGCTTCCCGCTGGGCGACGACGAAGGCGTCACCATCACCTATGACCGCGACACGGCGCTGTCACGCGAAGACATGCAGTTCCTGACCTGGGAGCATCCCATGCTGCAAGGCGGCATGGATCTGGTCCTCTCTGGCAGCATGGGCAACAGCTCGGTTGGCTTGCTGAAGAATAAGGCGCTCAAACCCGGCACCATGCTGGTGGAATGCGTCTATGTATGCGAAGCCATCGCGCCGCGTGCCCTGCAACTGCAGCGCTACCTGCCACCCACGCCGATTCGCTGCCTGCTGGATGCCAATGGCAACAATCTGGCAGCCAAGGTCAGCTTCGATACCCTTGACGCCCAGGTTGAATCCTTGCCGCGCCAGCTCGCCACCAAAATTGCCAAAACCCAGCGAGAGCCGGTTGAATCACTCCTCAAGCACGCCGAAAGCGCTGTCGAGGCTCAACACCTGCAAGTAATCGCCGACGCGCGCGCACGCTTCAGTGACGAGCTAGAGGAGGAGATTCAACGTCTGAAAGCGCTAAAGGCGGTCAACCCACTGGTACGCGAGGACGAGATCACGGCACTCGAACGCCAGCATGAACAAGGCAACCACGTGCTACAACAAGCCAAGCTCAGGCTGGACGCCATTCGTGTACTGGTTGTTGGTTAACCCGCTAGCCTCAAGCCCCACCTGCGTAGGAGTCGACCTCGGTCGACTCCTGTAGCGGACACAATAAACCCAGAAAGCGCTGCAGGGATTCCGCCTTGGCCAGCGCATCACGCCGCCCCAGCTCGATCAACTCCTGACAATACTCCGCCTCAAACAACAGGTAACTCAGCACACTGCCACCTGACGCGCGGGTTGCGCCGCTGCCACGCAGGAAAACACGTAAGCTCCGCGGCAGAGCCTTGCGGTGACGTGCAGCAATCAGATTCAGTGGCTCACTGGGCGAGATAATCTGCACCTCAACCTGACGCACTCCCCGACCGGAATACCGCGAGCCCGCAGGCATGTAGCCAGCCAGGCGGTTCATGCGCTCCAGCAACTCGACATCCGTTTCCAGATTATCAACAAAAGTACTATTCAACAGATGCCCACCAATCTGCGCTAGCGTCGGCGGCAAAGCAGTGCGTAACCTCGGCCCGCGGCGCCCGCCAGCAGGCTGCCCCGCAAAATTATCAGAAACACCAATTACCAACACCCGGTTAGCGCCCAGATGCAATGCCGGGCTGATTGGCGCCCGCTGCCGCACCGCGCCATCACCAAACCACTCGCGATTAAGCAACACCGGAGGGAATACCAAGGGAATGGCAGACGACGCCATTAAATGCTCAAGACCCAGCCTGGTTTGCACGCCTACTCGGCGGTGCCGCGCCCAAGGCGAAATACGCGCCTCACCCTGATAGAAATTAACCGAGTCGGCCGACTGATAGCCGAAAGCACTGACCGATATGGCGCGCAGATGCCCGCTCATCAGGCTGTCGTCTATCTGACCGAATTTCAGCGTCCGATCAAGTAACTGCCGCAAAGGCTCGTTGTCCAGCAAAGCGGTTGGTTTTTTACTTGGAATACCGAGCAAATTGGCGCGCGCCCACCGCCATGCCTGCGCAGTAACGCCCGGCCAGTCACTACGATATACCTGCTCACAACGAAACTGCGACCACACCTCTTGTAGCCGCTCTACACCGTCAGAAAAGGTGCGTGCGTGACTGGCCAGGGCGACCGCATTGATGGCGCCTGCAGAAGTACCGCAGATAACCGGAAAAGGATTGGCTGCACCTGCTGGCAGCAGCTCGGCGATCACCGACAGCACGCCAACCTGATAAGCCGCACGCGCGCCGCCGCCCGACAGTATCAATCCGGTACAATCAGCGGGGCGCTGCATACCCATCAGCGACGGCTACGCCGGCGCTCGCGCTTGGCGTAGGGCCTGGCCACGCCTTCGGGCCGCGTTTTGAAACGCCTATGCACCCACATGTATTGCTCCGGCTGTTGTGCTATCGACTGCTCTACCCACTGGTTGATTCGCAGCGCATCTGCCATGTCGTCACCACTGGGAAAATCCTGCAACGGCGGATGAATGGTCAACTGGTAACCCTGGGCTCCGGGCAAACGGCTCTGCGTAAAGGGCACAACCTGCGCCTTACCCAGGCGGGCAAAGGTACTGGTGGCCGTAACAGTTGCCGCTGGCACACCAAACAAAGGCACAAACACACTCGCCTTGCGACCATAGTCCTGATCAGGTGCGTACCATATCGCTCTGCCACTGCGTAGTGAGCGCATCATGCTTCGTACGTCCTCACGCTCCACTGCCTTGGCATCGCGATTATGCCGTTCACGACCATGGCGCTGGACAAAGTCGAATGCAGCGTTGCGATGCTCACGATACATGCCATCAATGGTGACTACCTGCCCCAGCAGCGCAGCACCAATTTCCAGCGTCGTGAAATGCAGTGACATCAACACTACACCCTGCCCTTTTGCTGCGGCATTGTGCAGGTGCTCAATACCCTCTATTTTTGCCAGGCGCGCCAAACGTCGCTTGGGCCACCACCAGGCCATAGCCATTTCAAACAACGCAATCCCGTTGGAGGCAAAATTTTCCCGCAGCAACGCCTCGCGCTCCTGCTGACTCATGTGCGGAAAACACAGCTCCAGGTTAATACGAGCCACTTCACGGCGTTCAGCCATAAAGTAGTACATGAATTTACCCACCAGCCGTCCGAGCCCCAGCAGCAACGAATAGGGCAACTGAACAACCAGCCACAGCACCCCCAAACCCAGCCATAACAACCAATAGCGGGGGTGCAACAGAGTTCGGGAAAAAACCGCGTGATCCATTCGGATATCCATTTGCGCAAAAACCACATTCTACCCAAGCCGCGCGCGGCTTGCGATCAGCGTAGTCAATCTATATAAGTGTGCGCATTAAAGCGAAACGGACCCACCATGACTGCTGACACTACTTTGGACTTGCTCGACAACGACCCCGTGTTTCATCTCAAGGGCGGCATGCTGACCATGACCGTTGTCGAACTGGTGCGCCTGTCCCACGACCATTTTGCGCGACAACTGGCAGAAAAGGTCGAGCAGGCACCCAACTTCTTCGTCGATACGCCTGTTGTCATTGCGCTCGACAAACTCACAGACCCAATCAACGCTGCCGGTCTGACTAAACTGCTGGCGACTTGTCGCGAGCATAGCCTGCAGCCGGTCGCCCTGCGCGGCGGCGAAGACTTCCGCGCCTTGGCGCAAAGCGCTGGCATGGTTTTGATACCGGTAGGCCGGCAGCGCGAAAAGATCATTGAAACGCCGGCTCCGCAACCGACACCAGAACCGGTCACCAGCGCACCACCGGCGGCAGCCATGCCCGGCGGCGGCAGACTGATCACCGAGCCGGTCCGCTCAGGCCAGCAGGTGTATGCACGCGGCGGCGATCTGATCGTCATGGCGCCCGTCAGCGCTGGGGCAGAGCTGCTCGCAGACGGACATATCCATGTCTACGGCCCGCTGCGCGGTCGCGCACTGGCAGGGGTTCAAGGCAATACCGAAGCGCGGATTTTCTGTCAGAACCTTGAGGCCGAGCTGGTGTCCATTGCCGGGCAATACAAAGTCGCAGAGGATTTGCGCAAGGAACAGCACTGGAAACAGGCAGTACATATCAGTTTGGCAGGTGACAGCTTGAAGATAAGCGCCCTTTAACCGATACTGTTGAGCCATTCGGGGGCGCCCGTACTGCGTGGCCTCTGGCCAACCGATGGGCCCCACCAGAACATCATTTTTCGCGCTGATAACCGCATTTTTTCAGCGCGACATTCCACCATTAGAGAAATTCGACAGGAAGGTCATCTTGGCTAAGATCATCGTCGTCACATCAGGCAAAGGCGGGGTAGGCAAAACCACTACCAGCGCTGCCATCGGTACCGGTTTGGCACTGCGCGGGTACAAGACAGTCATCGTCGACTTCGACGTCGGGCTGCGTAATCTGGACCTGATCATGGGCTGTGAGCGGCGCGTAGTCTATGACTTCGTCAACGTTATCAACGGCGACTCCAACCTTAATCAGACCCTGATCAAGGACAAGCGCTCCGATAATCTGTTTATTCTCCCCGCGTCACAAACCCGTGACAAAGACGCCCTGACTCCGGAAGGCGTCGAGCGCGTACTGAATGAACTGAAAGAAACCTTCGACTATATCGTATGCGACTCGCCTGCCGGTATCGAGAAAGGTGCCCACCTGGCGATGTACTTTGCCGATGAAGCCGTGGTTGTTACCAACCCGGAAGTATCATCGGTGCGTGACTCCGACCGCATGCTGGGCTTGCTGGCAAGCAAATCCAAACACGCAGAAGCCGGCGAGAAGATCAAAGAGCACCTACTACTGACCCGCTACAACCCGGAGCGCGTCGAAAACGGCGAAATGCTGTCGGTCAGTGACGTTGAAGATATTCTTTCAATTCCATTGCTGGGCGTTATCCCTGAGTCACAAGCTGTACTCAAGGCGTCCAACCAGGGCGTACCCGTCATTATGGACGACAAGAGCGACGCGGGTCAGGCTTACGCCGACGCGGTTGAGCGCTTGCTTGGCAAAGATATGCCGCACCGCTTTTTGGAATTACAAAAGAAGGGGCTGCTGCAGCGCCTGTTTGGAGGTCGGTAAATGAGCATTTTCGACTACTTCCGCGACCGCAAAAAACCGGCGACTGCATCTATTGCCAAAGAGCGTTTGCAGATCATAGTCGCCCACGAACGTGGCCAACGTAACCAGCCCGATTACCTGCCGCAGCTGCAGCAGGAAATTATCGACGTGATCAGCAAGTATGTTCAGATTGATCGCGAACAGGTGCATGTCGCCCTCGACAACCAGGACGATTGCTCGATCCTGGAGCTGAACATCACCCTGCCCGAACGCCCCTGAAGACTATGCGCCGCCTGCATCAGGGCGGCGCAGCGGAATCATCATGCCCCTGACCGATATCGGCATCCTGCATCAGGATCCGGCCTTTCTCATCGTCAACAAGCCCACTCTTTTGCTATCCGTACCCGGCCGCGCCGAGGATAACAAGGATTGCCTGATCACCCGCCTGCAAGATAACGGCTATCCTGAAGCCCGTATTGTGCACCGCCTGGACTGGGAAACGTCCGGACTACTGGTCATCGCCCGCAACCCCGATGCTCACCGCGAGCTGTCACGTCAGTTTCATGACCGTGAAACAGAAAAGGCCTACATTGCGTTATGCTGGGGACAGCCCGATACCGACTCCGGCCATATTGACCTGCCACTGCGCTATGACCCGCCCAACAAACCGAGGCACATAGTCGACCATGAGCAAGGCAAGCACGCGCAAACCTTTTGGCGGATACTGGAGCGACACGGTGACTACTGTCGAGTAGAGCTAACTCCGATTACCGGCCGCTCACATCAATTGCGCGTTCACATGCTGGCGATCGGGCATCCCTTGCTAGGTGATCGCCTGTATGCGCACGAGCAGGCGCTGGCAGCTTGCCCACGACTGGCACTGCATGCCGCCAAGCTAGTGATAAGCCATCCAGAGACCGCCGAACGCTTGTCCTTTGAGTGCCCCTGCCCTTTTTGAATCACACTGCCCGCGAGGAATACGGCATGTCGCATACCGACTTGAATCAGGACCTGGCTGACTTTATCAGTCAGTCACCTACTCCATTTCACGCCACCGCGACATTGCGCAGCCGCCTGCTCGATGCCGGCTACCAGGCACTGGATGAGCGCGCAGACTGGCAGCTTGAAAGCGGCGGCAAATATCTGGTGACGCGCAACGACTCGTCATTGATTGCCTTTCAGATGGGGGGCGCTGATAGCCTGCAGCGCGGAATTCGCCTAGTCGGCGCGCATACCGACAGCCCGTGCCTTAAGGTCAAGCCGCAACCGGAACTCGATCAGCAAGGCATGTGGCAGCTAGGCATAGAAGTGTATGGCGGCGCCCTGCTCGCGCCCTGGTTCGACCGCGACCTGTCCCTGGCCGGTCGCGTCAGCTTTCGTACTGCAGAAGGACGCATAGCCAGTCGCTTGATCAACTTCAAACGACCCATTGCAATAATCCCCAGTCTGGCTATCCACCTCAATCGCGGCGTCAACGACGGCCTGCCGATCAACCCACAAACCGATCTGCCACCGTTGCTGGCCCACAGCCTGGAACCGGCACGCGACCTGCGCGCCTTGCTGTCTGAGCAATTGCAGCGCGAGCATGCCGATTGCGCCAACCTGGACATCCTCGATTACGAGCTGAGCTTTTATGACACCCAGCCGCCAGCTACTATCGGCCTGGACAATGACTTCTTCAGCGCTGCTCGACTGGACAATCTGCTGTCCTGCCACGTCGGCCTAACCGCACTATTGAGTGCAGAGTCCGAACAGGCCTGCTTGCTGGTCTGCACCGACCATGAAGAGATAGGCTCAAGCTCCAGCTGCGGCGCCGACGGCCCCTTCCTGGAAGACGTACTCAGCCGCATAGTACCGGACGCCGCTCAGCGCGTTCAGGTACTTCAGCGCTCACTGCTGGTGTCCGCGGACAACGCGCATGCAGTACACCCCAACTACGCAGCAAAACACGACGACAATCACGGCCCCAAGCTGAACGCTGGGCCGGTTATCAAGATCAACAGTAACCAGCGCTATGCCACCAACAGCGAGACAGCGGCCTTTTTCCGCTCCCTCTGCGAGGCCGCGAACATTCCGGTGCAAAGCTTTGTTGTGCGCAGCGACATGGGCTGCGGCAGCACCATCGGCCCAATTACCGCGAGCCGCCTGGGCGTGCGCACCGTCGATATAGGCGCGCCCACCTTTGCCATGCATTCCATCAGGGAGCTGGCCGGCAGCCGCGATCCAGGCTATCTAACCAGCGTGTTGCGTCACTTCTACAACTGCGCGCAGCTCATTTAGCGAGCACAAAAAACCCCGCTGCGCATGTTGCACAGCGGGGTTTTAGTCTGCTCGATCAAGCCTCGCGCAGCAGTATCACTTTACCAACGATCTTGTCACTTGCCAGCTCGGCAAACGCCGCCTCGGCATCCTCAAAAGCAAATGTCTTGGCGACCAACGGATGCAGATCGCCCTTGGCAAACAACGGCATCAGGCGTTGTTCCATATCAGCCAGCAAGGTTGCCTTAAAGCCAGCATCGCGGGTGCGCAACGTGGAGCCGATCAGGCGCGCACGCTTGACCAGCATCTTGCCCAGGTCCAGTGTCGCCTCACGGCCACCCATAAGACCAATCAGCACCCAGCGGCCATCAACAGCCAGCAGATCAAGGTGATCAGCAGCGTAGTTAGCACCAACCGGATCCAACACCACATCAAACGGACCTTGGTCAGCTAATGCAGCAATACCACCCTGACGCAATACGCCGCCTTCAGCGCCGAGCTTGATACAGGCGTCCAGTTTTTCCTGGCTGCCGACAGTCACCCAGCAAGGATTACCCTGCGCCTTGCACAGCTGAATGGCTGCAGTACCCACACCACTAGCACCCGCGTGGATCAATACCTTTTCGCCCGGCCGTGCGTTCGCCAGCTCAAAGATATTCAACCAGGCAGTACTGAACACCTCCGGAATGGCAGCGGCTTCAGCCCAGTCGAGATTAGCGGGTACGGTAAGCAAGTGACGCTCATCAACCACGACTTCATCAGCCATACCGCCGCCGGCCAGCAGCGCACAGACCCGATCACCCACTTTCCAGCGCGTGCCCTCGGCGACTTCCACCACCTGACCGGCACACTCCAGCCCCAGCACGCTGGTCACGCCAGCGGGTGGCGGATACATACCCGCCTTTTGCAACAGGTCGGCGCGGTTCAACCCCGCGGCCATGACCTTCACGCGAACTTGGCCAGGTTGCAGTGTTTCTGCTGCCTGTTCCTGCCAAACCAGTGCTCCGCCCTCGGCTTGCAATCCTCTCACGCTGCCTCCATAGTTCATCTAATAGGTAAATACAGTCGGGAACTCAGGCTCCCACACAACCTCTATAAAGCATACTCTCTCCGGATACGATACCCCAGATGAAAGGTTCCAACACCCTGCGCCAGTCATGCCTGATTGCTTTTATGTCAATCAGCGCCACCGTTTTTGCCGCAGAGAAGGCCGAGCCGCTCGACCTTGATCAGCTGCAGCCCACTCGTGATCAAGTCATCGCCAGCCTAAACACAGTAGAGCTGCTACGCCGCCATCACTACAACCGTACACGCCTGGACGATGCTCTTTCAGCGCAGGTATACGACACCTACCTGACGCACCTGGATAGTCAGCGCAGCTTGTTCAGTCAGCAGGACATCGATGGTTTTGCCAAAAACCGTCTGCGCATGGATGACCTGCTGCTCAGCGGCGATCTGAGTGTTGGCTTTGATATGCACAAGCGCCAGCTGGAGCGTTTGGAGCAACGGCTGGAATTCACCCTGGGTCTGCTGGAAAATCAGCTATCAACTCTCGACTTCTCCACCGACAAAGAGATACTGGTTGATCGCGAAGACGCTGCCTGGGCAAGAGATGATGACGCGCTGCACCAACTCTGGCGCGACCAAATCAAAGATGAGGTGTTGCGCCTGAAGCTGTCCGGCAAAACGTTGGATGACATCCAGACCCAGCTGGTGAAGCGCTACAAGGGACAACAGATACGCATCAGCCAGACCCGCTCGGAAGATATTTTCCAAAATTACATCAACGCACTGGCGCAGGTGTACGACCCCCACACCCAGTACCTGTCACCGGAAAATGCAGAAAACTTCGATATCAACATGAGCCTGTCTCTGGAAGGTATCGGTGCCGTCCTGCAGAGCGATAATGAATACACCAAGATAATGCGCCTGGTCCCCGCCGGACCGGCCCAGCGCAGCCAGCAACTTGCCGCGGCCGACCGTATCGTCGGCGTTGCCCAGGCTGATGGAGAAATGGTCGACGTTATCGGCTGGCGCCTGGACGAAGTGGTCAAGTTGATCCGCGGCCCCAAAGGCTCGAACGTACGCCTGGAAGTCATCCCTGCCAGCAATCCACCCGGCGATATGGCCAGCAAAGTGGTCAACCTGACTCGCGAAGCGATCAAGCTGGAAGACCAGGCAGCCAAGTCACGTGTGATCGAGCTAAACAACCAGGGCCATGACTACCGCATCGGCGTTATTGATCTACCCGGTTTTTACCTCGACTTCAAAGCCTACCGCCAGGGCGATCCGGATTACCGCAGCACTACGCGTGACGTACGTCGCTTGCTCGAAGAGCTGAAAGCAGAGAACGTTGATGGCGTGGTCCTTGATCTGCGTGACAATGGCGGCGGCTCCCTGCAAGAAGCCACCGAATTGACCGGCCTGTTCATCGACCAAGGACCTACCGTACTGGTCCGCAATACTGAAGGCGATGTACAGGTGCTTGACGACCCCGAGTCAGGTGTCACCTACAACGGCCCCATGGCCGTGCTGGTAAACCGCCTATCCGCCTCCGCATCGGAGATCTTTGCTGGCGCCATGCAGGACTATGGCCGCGCGCTTATCATTGGTGAGCCAACCTTTGGCAAAGGCACGGTGCAGTCGATTCAACCGCTCAATCATGGCGAATTGAAATTGACCCTGGCCAAGTTCTATCGTGTTTCCGGTCAGAGCACTCAGCATCGCGGGGTGGTACCCGACATCAGCTATCCATCATTGCTGGACAGTAAGGAAATAGGCGAAAGCGCGCTGCCTCATGCCATGCCGTGGGATACCATTCCGCCTGCGCGCTACAGCAGCAGCCAGCAGCTCAAACCCTTCGTCCAGCAACTGCTGATCGACCATGAAGCGCGCGCGGCAAACGACCCTGACTTTGTCTACACTCTGGCCCGCTTGGGCCTGGACGACGAAATCAAGGCGCGCAAAACCTTGCCGTTGAATGAGGACAAGCGTAAGCAACAGCTGAACGACTACGAGTCACGTCTGTTGGTCATGGAAAATACGCGGCGTACGGCAAACGGTGAGGAGCCGCTAGCCTCTCTGGAAAAAGAAGATCCTGCAGACGAGGTAGCTTTGCACAGCAGCACATCGGACGAAGAGCCCGACGCCTTTCTGGTCGAAACGGGGCAAATTCTGGTGGATCTCCTGCAACTGGAGCATCAGGTGGCCAAGGCCAACTAAGTTGCGCGGCCAACAACTGTAACTTTTCTGTAATATGGTGATGGCACACTGCCTCGGGTCAGTACAATTGCCCGTCAGTGTGCCTATCCAGAGCCTCTCAGGCTGCCGGGCAAAGTAAAATCCATTCGCCCGGGATCGCCAATGACCGTCTCCGAACAACGCCAAGCGCTGCTGAACATCCTCAACAGAGGCGCTATATCCAGCCTGTTTCAGCCCATCGTATCCAGCCTGGAACAACGCGTCATAGGCTATGAGGCGCTGAGCCGAGGCCCTTCCAACAGCCCCCTGCACTCCCCTCTTACCCTGTTTGCTGCCGCTCGCTACCACGGCATGCTAACCGAGCTGGAAATGCTCTGCCGCAGCCACGCCATCGACCGATTTTGTGCCTTAAGGCTGCCTGGCAAGCTGTTTCTCAACGTCTCACCGGAAAGTCTGCTCGAGCAGCAGCATTACTCCGGCGGCACACTGGCAATGCTTGAAGCCAAGGGGTTAACGCCTGATCGTGTAGTGATCGAGCTGACCGAGCAAGCCCCCATAGAAGACCTGAACCTGCTCCAGACTGCGCTCCACCACTACCGCGACATGGGGTTCTCCATTGCGCTGGACGATCTTGGTGCGGGCTACTCCAGCCTGCGCCTGTGGTCCGAATTACACCCAGAGTACGTCAAGATAGACCGGCACTTTGTTGATGGCATACATCAGGACCCTATCAAGCGCGAGTTCGTCGTATCCATTCTGCAAATGGCCAACGCCTCAAGAGCTCAAGTCATCGCCGAAGGCATTGAACAACCCGAAGAACTTGCCGTTCTGGAAGAAATCGGTATCGACTGGGTTCAAGGGTATTGGCTGGGTCGCCCTGCGAGTGTGCCAGAGATAAATCCCGAGCTGCTGGCAGAGCGATTGAATCAGCGTAAATCGACCAGCAGCGACGACGCCCCAATCCACAGCCTGCTGCTGCCCGTAGCCGGGCTGAACGAAAACACGCTGGTACAGAACGTACTGGCTTTTTTTCAGCAACAACCCACGCTCAACACACTAGCCATATTGGACGACCATCAGCGCCCGATCGGCGCGGTGCAACGCCATGCGTTAAGCCAAACCATGCTCAAGCCCTTTGCGCAGGAAATTTACAGTCGCAAACCCATCCGTAAATTAATGGATACCGATTGCTTGCTGGTAGATATACGGCAAAGCCTGCAGCGTGTGAGCCGGCTGCTTACCAGCCGAGCGCGCCAGCGCCTGGAAGACGACTTTATAATTATCGACCAAGGCGTTTATAAAGGGCTGGGACGCGGCATTGACGTACTGCGACAAATCACCGAACTCAAGCTACAACAAGCGCGACACGCCAACCCGCTAACCCTGCTGCCCGGGAACATCCCTATCCAGCAGTGCCTGGAGCGCCTGCTGGAGCAGCAGGAGGACGCACAGCTATGCTACGTCGACCTGGACAACTTCAAGCCCTTTAACGACCTCTATGGTTATGGCAAAGGTGACGAAGTACTACTGGCCCTGGCCCAACTATTACGCGAGCTATGCGACCCACAGAAAGACTTCGTCGGGCACATCGGCGGTGATGACTTCATGCTGGTCATGCGCAGCAAAGACTGGCGCCAAAGGCTTAATCAACTAGATCAGCGCTTTCAGCAATTATGCCTGACCCTTTATCGCCCCGAGCATATAAAAGATCAAGGCTTCAGCGCGCCAGACAGGGAAGGTAATTGGCGCAAACACGACCTACTCAACCTCTCCATCGGCGTACTTCAACTAAGGGGACAACACGCCGAGAAGATAGACCCTGCCTATCTGGCAGAGCACGCCTCCCGCGCCAAACACGATGCAAAAAAGATACGCGGCTTCAGTATTGCACTGTCGAACGCACTGCAGCTAGCGAGCACTGAGCAGGCGCCCGAGCAAAAAGAAGATCATCACTGTCAGATTATTTAGCTCGCCAATGAGCTAAGATTAAAGCGGTATCACTGATAGCGGGTTAACTGTGTCCAATTTCACCTCTGGTCTGGCTTTGGCTGGACTGGCCCTTACAACGCAGCTTAGTCAGGCTCAGCCGCTGCTATGGGGATACTCCCCAGCAGACCCGGCTCCTTATGTGATTGTCCAGAATAACGACTTGCAAGCAGGCCTGACGCACGACATTGGTATCGAAGTCGCCGCCGTAGTCGAGCGCGACGTTATCTTTGTTGCGACCCCAAATAACCGAATTGAAGAATCCCTGGCAAACGGCCGGATTAATATCATCTGCAATACGCAACCAACGTGGCTAGGCTCACCGACATCTCTGCTGTGGACGAAAAGCCTCTATGAGGATGCGGACGTGATAATAACGCGGCTGGACACTCCTGCCCCCGCATCACTCGGCCAGCTCAAAGGGGCAATAGTCGGGACCACGCAGGGCTACCACTACTCCCCCCAGGCAACCCTTGCCTTTGAACAGCAGCTCATCACGCGGCACGACGTACGTGATCTACCAACCAGACTAAAGATGCTTGAACGAGGTCGACTGGATGCCGCCATCGACCTGCGTCGCGCAGTAAAACACCTGCTACCGACCGGCCAAACATCATTTCGTATCAGTAACTGGGCGGTAGAAACCTTCTCACTGCAATGCGCCATTACCAACCCCACTGAAGACAACAGCCAAAGACTGGCCCAAAGCATTGATCAGATGATTGAAGATGGCCGAATGCAACGCATAGTCCAGCGCTTCGACTGAGCAACCCCTTACACCTGGTACATCTTGATCGGTTACCCACAGAACCTGTGGATAACTCTGTGTAAAAAAACTGGAAAAGTGCTTCAAACGCCCGTTAGAAAGCGCTTGCAGTCAAAAAGGGTATATTTTAACCAGAGAAAAAAGCGATATTTTTCAGCCAGTTACAAAGGAAGGAAAGGATCAGAAAATAAGTAGGAAGTAAACAGAAAGTGTTACCGGAAATTGTGCATAAGGGTAACACTTGAATGCCCGAAGGCCTTGCCTCGGGCATTCCTACGTGTTACCGCTTATTCTTCTGTGGGAGCAATGGAGATCAGCTCCATTTCAAACACCAGGACAGAATTAGGCGGAATAACCGGGCTAGGACTGCGCTCACCGTAGGCCAGCTCACTCGGCAAGGTCACTTTCCACTTATCACCCACGTGCATTAGCTGCAGTGCTTCCATCCAGCCAGGAATAACACCATTGACCGGCAGCTCTGCTGGCTCACCGCGCTCGACAGAGCTGTCGAAAACAGTACCATCAACCAAGCGACCTTCGTAATGCACGACAACCACGTCATCCGCAGCAGGCTGCGCAGAATCCTGATCGCCAGCAGTCAAGACTTCATACTGCAAGCCAGACTCGGTGGTTACCACATCGTCTTTCGCGGCATTTTCTTCCAGATACTTCTTATTGGCTTCCAGGGATTTGTCAGCCAGGTTTTTGGCACGCTCTTGCGCGCGCTCCTGCAACGTGGTGAAAGCAGCAGTCAGCTCCTCATCACCTACCCGATGATCAGCCTTGGATAGCGCATCTTCCAGACCGAGCGCCAATGCCTGAGCATCAATATCATCCAGGCCATCCTGCAACAGGCTCTGCCCCATGTTCAAACCAATGCCATAGGAGGCTTGCTGGATAGGGGTAGTAAGTTCTGGTTCCTTCTCGCAACCGGACAATATCAAGACACCGACTGCAACACTGACTGCCAGCAGATTACGCTTCATGCTTACCTCAATAGACAGGCCCACACAGGGCGAAATAAAGCAATCAGCTTAACAGGGCTTGAAGGGGCAGGCTACAGGATCAGAGATAAACGGACAGGCGAATCAGCGCAGTGATAACTGCTACACGATTCAGGGGATAAACAGGATTTACATCTGAGGGGGAAATGGCGCAGCGGACGGGACTCGAACCCGCGACCCCCGGCGTGACAGGCCGGTATTCTAACCAACTGAACTACCGCTGCGCTATATACCTCGAGTGGTGGGTGATGACGGGATCGAACCGCCGACCCTCTGCTTGTAAGGCAGATGCTCTCCCAGCTGAGCTAATCACCCGTTTGCTCTCGAAGTGGGGCGCATTCTAGGCAGCTTTTTCGATTATGGCAACACCTTTTTCAAAAAAAAATTAGCCTATTTCAATATCTTATTCATCAGCCCCGTAAATACTGGTCGTGACGCATGGGCTCAGGCAAAATTGCTCGCTTTCTCGGGCGCACTGCCCCAAGGCAACAACAGAAGGACAGCACAATGTGGTTTCGTAATTTGCTTCTCTATCGCTTCAGTCAACCGATTCCTTTCAGCGAAACCGAGCTGCTCGATGCGCTTGAGGAAAAGCCATCACGTCCCTGCGCCAGCCAGGAAACCCATACACTGGGCTGGACTACCCCCTATGGCCGTCACTCAGAGAACCGACTGGAAACCAGCAACGGTTATTGGCTGATCGCTATGCGCAAAGAAGAACGCATCTTGCCCGGTAGCGTGGTCAAGGAAGCGCTGGCTGAGAAAGTCGAGGAAATCGAGAACCGTGATTCGCGCAAGGTTTACAAGAAAGAGCGCGACACCCTGAAAGACGACATCATCATGTCATTGCTGCCAAGGGCCTTCACGCGCACGCAGACGACCTATGCCTGCATTTGCCCGGGTGAGGGCTGGGTCGCGGTCGATAGCTCCAGCCACAAGCGCGCTGAGGACCTTCTGAGCCTGCTGCGCGAATGCACCGGGACTCTGCCGGTTCGTCCGCTGAACGTTAAGATGGCTCCCGCTGCCTGCATGACCCAGTGGGTGAAAGATGGCAGCGCACCCGAGCAGATGGTGATCGGCGACGAATGTGAATTACGCGACACCAGTGAGGATGGCGGCGTAGTGCGCTGCAAGCGTCAGGATCTGGCCAGCGATGAAATTCAGCTGCACCTCTCAGCCGGTAAGCAAGTCAGTCAACTGGCGCTGCAATGGCAGGAGAAACTCAGCTTCAGCCTGGACGACAAGCTCACCGTCAAGCGCCTGAAGTTTGAAGACCTGCTGCGTGATGAAGCTGATGATAACGCCGGGGATGACATGGCAAGCCAACTGGACGCCAGCTTCAGCATCATGTCCAGCACCCTCAGTGAACTTATTCCCGCGCTTACCAACGCCCTCGGTGGCGAGGATATCCCGCAGGGGATCTGAAACGACGCGTAACTGGCCCGGCCTGCGAAAAGCTATCCACAAAATCTGTGCATAACTTTGTGGATAGCTTGTTTGAACAGCGCGCCGAGCTAGGGTAGCTGGGGCGACGCTGCAAAATGGTTATTTTTTAACCTATTTTTTATCCAATAAAATCAACAACTTACAAATTCAACACCCAAATTCAAGCACTTACAGAGTTATCTTACGGTTCAATGACAGCCCGCCCCGTATCTGTGCACAATGTCAACCCGAGGCGCCCCGAATAAGCGCAAAAAAAGCCGACCGAATCGCTACAAAATCGCTTGACCTGACCCCGCACTCTGACCTAGCAGTAACTAATCTGACGTCGACGATGGCGCCGTACCCAACCAGTGTTGCGCCTCAACGGCAGCCTTGCTTCGTGGGTAATATTGCGTCAAGTAACGCAAGCGCGCCTCGCCTCGCTCGCGTTGTCCGGTTTCCACATCCAGCATGGCCAGGTCGTATTCAGCTTGCGCCATACCTTCCAGCAGGGTCTCCAGGCGCGGCACAATCTCACTGCGATAAGCAGACTCCGGGTAGTGCCGAATGAAGCCAGTCAGTTGGGCATGTGCCTCGCGACCCACTCGTAAGCGCTCCTGGTCATCACCGGCTGCCATTTCAAAGCGCGCGAAGGGCACCATCGCCTGCAGGTACGAGGCGTAATCCTGATACGGCGCATCCGGGTGGCGCTTGGCAAAATCCTCCAACACCAATTCAAGCGGCGGCAGCTGACCCTGCTGCAAACATAGATAGGCCGCCTCCAGGTCGAGCTGTGGGTCACTAAGTTGATGTACCTGCTGCGCCAGATTCATATTGCATTGCCCCATACCCAGGCGCGCTCGCGCATCGGCAACGGCCGAACTCTGTTCCTGCTGCTTTACCGTTGAGCTGGCACAACCTGCTAATCCCAAAAGCACTGCCAGTAACCATACTCCGCGCATCGCGCCCATCCTATTATGCTGTTGCGTTAACATTGTCATTGCAGCCTTGCGCGCCAGTGTACCCAACCATCAGCATCGGGTCGTCCCAACATCGTCAGGCCCTGAATCAAGCCTGGATCAGCCTGCTGGCGAGCCTTTAACCGGGTATCCAGTTGCATGGCCTGTGCCGGACGCCATTTTGCCGTTCCATCGAGCGCCAACGGCCCATCCAGGTCAGAGGAAAGCGTCATCATCAACCAATCGTTTTCACTGCTCAGATCTGCAGCCAGATGCCCCAGCGCGAGTGGTTCCGGCAGGCCGCCGCCCGCCTGTTGCCAAACAATACGTCCCTGCGCCTGGGCTACACGCTCAAACTCCTCCAGCCTAAGCTCGGGAATATCGAGTAGCCAGTCGCCGGTCAGGATAAAAGGCGCCTTGTTCACCGCCGCCATACTGCGCGCATCCAGCCGGCCATTAACCTGCTCCAGTACCAGCGTATCCAGCCCCAGACGCAAGGTGGCGTATACCTGGCCATTTCGCGGACGCCAATCCAGATCAAGCGCCAACTGACCCTTGAGCATGGCCACCGGCAACCAATCCCAGCGCAAGGCACCCTGGTCTATTCCATCTACCCGCATATTGGCAACATTTCCCTGCCACAAACTGCCGGAAATCCCCTGCAGTTCTACCTCCGCCGGCAAGCTCGGCGCCACCTGGCGCCAGACCAGACTCGCTGGCAAATTACTCAGCAGAGTCAATACAAACACCAGCAGGGACAACACCAAAAGGGTTCTGAGTCGCAAAAGACGCTGCATCAGGGACGCTCCACAAGCAATCTGGCAGAGACCATGCCCTTGGCTTCTGTTACGTCCAGCGCTAACTGTGTGACCTGCAATCCCTGGCGCTGCTCGAGGTCGGCCAGCCAACTCAATAACGCGTCCATACCAACCTGATCAAAGCTCAACCGCGCGCCCTGACCTTCCGGCTGCACCCGCGACAGCGCCTCCTTCAAACCAGCCGCATGAGCCGACACTTCAACCAGCGTCAACACTGAGCCACTCGAACTGGTTTCGCCCTGTGACATCCGCGCCCGACGCCTAACGTCGTCCACTACCTGCTCCATCCAGAGACGTTCGGCTGACAACGTCCGCACTTCCTGCCTGAGCTCTGCACGTCCGGCAATCAGCGGCTCCCAGATAACCAGCCAGAAAGCCATAACCAGCAAAAACACCGATCCTGCCAGCAAAATCAGTCGTTCACGCGGGGCCAGTCCTGCCCACCAGCTTTTCATGAGCCACTCCTTTGTACTTTCACGCGCGCGGAAACGCCGTCATTCTCCGAATCAGCTCCTTCCAGGTTCTCGCTAATGCCCGGTAACGCTGACAGCTCCGCCCTGATAGCCTCAAGGTCCGAGAAAGAGGCCACGCGCAGCTCAATTTCAGCGCTATCCTGGTTACCGCGAATCTTCACCACCTCAGCATTCGGGTGCTCTGCCAGCACCGTGAAGAACGCATGCAACAGGGGCCCCATACCGCTATCCGAGCTAATCTGCGCGCCCCCCTGCAGGGTTTGGCGAAACTGCATGACCGGATCACTACGCCGACTGTTCGGCATGCCGCGATCAAACAAACGGTCAATATCTGCCCGCAGACTGTCGCGCTCTTGGCTGAGAATCATGTGCTCTCCAGCGAGCCACCCCAAGGCCAACAACAACGAGACCCCGCTGGCGATCATCAACGGCCGCAACTTGCGCCAGGGCGGTGCGGCCATACTGACGGCATAGGTCCCACAAAGCAGGTTGAATGGTGGTTGGTTGCGCACGGCCTGATGCAAGGCTGGAGCAAGGCGGTCGCTAACCGGAAGCTGCGTTATCTGTACCGTCTCGGGCAACGAAAGATTGAGTTCTGCCAGCGTCAACCCCGACAAACCAAGCTGTTGGGCGCCAGCTTCCAGCGCAGCCAAGCGGCGTGTAATCCAGATGCCCGCCAGGCTGCGGTCCAGCAGCACTGGCTCCTCTGAGGAGGACAGCACCAGTACTTGCTCTGTTTGCTGGGGCCACGGTGACGCGGCAACCAAAAGCGCCTGCTGCGGACTCTCATCCGCATGCAGCGTAGCCTGCGGCAAGAGCCCTTCGAGCCGCCAGCCGGCTTGGCGAAAACGCTCAAGCCAGCTTTGCATGGGCGTGTGCGAGACAACCGCCGCACTGGTCTGGCCGTCGGCACGACGCGGCCCCATGACAATATGCAGCTCATCCAGCTCCTGGCTGACCAGCTCTTCCAGCGCATAGGGCAATGCGGCGCGCGCCGCAGCGGCGCGCTGTGTGGGCAGTCGCACCCGGAACAGGTTAACCGACGAAGCTGGCGCCAACGCCCGAATACGCTCATTGCCAAAGCGTTGGCGCAGCGCACCCAGCCCGTCCAGACCGTTGTCCAGCTGGCTACCATCGCGATCACAACGCCACCAGTACAGGGCCGGATCAGCATCGTCCGCCAGCAGCGGTTGTTCAGGTAAAAGCACTATCAACATAGATTGTCTGATCCAATTATTATCATGGCTCACAAGCCGTTTGTTCTCGCAGGACCACTTTGCCGTTGGGCGCATCCAGCAAGGTGCATTGAAAAAAGCGCCGCTCACCAAACTCAGCGACTATTTGCAGGCGCATAAACCAGGCCGCATCATCACCTGATGCGCGGTCAGCAAAGACCTCTTTCATCAGATCCGGGCTTCGCTCCAGGTCGATCGGACTTTCCTGTGCGGGGTAAGCCGTCACATAGGGTGCCAGCGCTTGCCAGGCTTCGCTGGTCATACCAGCCACTGAGTTCAATTCAGAGGCAACCAGCATGGTGCGATTGGCGGACAACCTCGGTGGATCCTGCAGGCGGTATAGCGGGTCATCGGTCTCGGGATCCATCCAGTCGCTGACCGCCACGGCCAGCTGCGCCCCTGATGGCATAGTCACACCTGAATCCTGCGCCACCCGATCAACCAGTCGCGCGAAATCGGCTTGCTGCTGTTCGTCACCGCCCGCTAGCGCATTCAAGTTGTAGCGACACCGCATGTTATCCAACGTGGCCTGGAGCTTTACCTGGTCAACCTCGAAGGGCAAAACAGGTGATAGACAGGTATCCCATAGCAAATCATCAGGTCCATCTGCCTGTTCCAACACCTGCAGCACCATTTTTTCCGCGCCTAGCGCTATGTGCCGTGACAGATCACGCTCGAATACCGCGCTGCTGCGGCGAATATCGGCCTGCCCGCGCAAAACCATACCCACGGCCGCTGTCACCGCCAGCGCCACCACCAGCAAAGCGGTAATCAGCGCCACACCGCGCTGCTGCGCCTGCGGCTTCATAGCGTGCCTACCGGAATCAGGCGTCGAATCAACCCCAGGCGCGGCACATCCAGCACAAGCTCAACCGCCAAGGGCAATTGACTGCTGCTGGGATCAAGCCCTTCCGGTGGCCAATTATTGACCCGCTCCAGGCCGCCGGGACCGCGTACCACGAAAGCAAAGCCCGTCTCAACACCCAAGCGCTCGCCCTCTTCCACCAGATCAGCAAAGGGCTGAATACGCCGCTGCTCGGCATCGGTAATATCAACACCGGGCCAAAGCTCGCGCTCCAGCCCGGCTTCCGTGAGTCGCCAGGCAGTGCGTCGCAAGCGCTGATCTCCGCCGGAACCGGCGCGCACAATTTCCAGCAGCGGCTGCTCGGTACCGGCCAGCAACCGCAACGGCGGCAAACGATCGCCAAACTCATCGCGCACCTGAATATCAACCATCTGCGCCAGGTCTCGCTCCAGCACACTCAGACTAACCTGCAAATCTGCCAACTGACTGGAACTGGCACGCGTCACATGATCCGCATCCAGCACCGCGCGCAGACCGGAATAGGCCACCACACTCATGATCGCGAATACCGCCATGGCAATCAGCAGTTCTAGCAGGGTAAACCCTCGGGATTGTTGCGTTTTCATGGCAGCACAAAGCCGCTGACAACAGCCCGTTGTCCGCTTTCATCGCCCGGCAACAACCAGAGCCGGATATCGATTCGGCGTACCGCAGGCAATGGAAATGGCGAGGTGGCACTGTAGTCGCTGACCTGAGCCTTATAGCCAAAGCGATAAGGTCCCATCTCGGTCTGCCCATTCAGATCGCCCACCGCCGCTGGCCGCATGCCGGACTGATATTCCGCCAGCAGATTTTCTCCGGCCCAATGCGCCATGGTGCGCTCCTGAAGATAGATGGTATTGCGGGCATGATCACTGCCGGACTTGACCAGCGCTGCGAGCGCTACCGCCAGGATGGTCAACGCAACCATGACTTCAAGCAGGGTAAAGCCGCCGGATTTACGGGCGCTCATTACTCACCTCAATACTCCCCTCCAGGCTGATACTCAGGTACTGCACCAGGTCCTTGCCTGGCACCCGCAACACAATCAGCCCCGGTGTCAGCTCTCCGGTATTACTCAGTCGTACATGCGGCTTCCAGCTGTCGGTTTGTGACAGACTCTGCCGCGCGCCGTCAGTCTCATACTCAAGTTCCACCACGCCTTCAGTGAAGTAGTGCGGCCCTAGCTGCGGGTCCTGCAGCGCTTGCCATTCACGGGTAGCGTCATCGAGCAACACCAGATCAAGCATGCTGTAACCCTCTTTGCGCAACCCTAGCGCGCGATCAGCGCCACCGGTAATAAGCAATTCGTCATGGGCCAATTGCAGCACACCGGCCAGCCGCTGCGCCTCCTGGCGTAGTTCACGATCAGCACCATCACCAATGGCCAGCGTTGCCAGCCCAGCAATCACGCCAATCAGCACCATCACGACCAGCAGCTCGATCAGGGTAAACCCCGTCTGCGCGCTCCCGCGAGATAGCCGCCGTTGTTTCATCAGGGTTGATTCGTCTGATCCAGATCCCAGTTACCAATATCCATATTGGCCTCGGTACCGCCCGGACGACCATCGGCCCCCAGGCTATAAATATCGAACTGACGGCCATCGCGACCTGGGGTCTGATACTGGTAGTCGTTGCCCCAAGGATCTTTCTGCAAGCGGTCAAGGTACCCGCCGGTACGCCAGTTACGCGGCGCGTTCTGGCCGGTCGGCAAGCGCACCAGCGCATTCAGCCCCTGCTCGGTGGTCGGGTAGTTGAAGTTGTCGAGACGATACAGATTAAGGGCGCTTTCCAGCGCTCGAATGTCGCTCTGCGCCTTGGTGATGCGGGCCTGATCCGGACGATCCATAACGCGCGGCACCACCACTGCAGCAAGAATGCCCAGGATAACTACTACCACCATGATCTCAATCAGGGTAAAACCGCGCTGAGCAGCGCGCGCCGGCTTGTTTGCAATACACATCATCAGTTCACCAATTGGTTGAGTTCAAAGATAGGCAACAGAATTGCCAGCACAATAAGCAGTACCACGCCCCCCATGGCGAGAATCAACAAGGGTTCAAAAACCCCCATGACCATGGCAATGCGTGCTTCCAGTTCTCGCTCCTGGGTTTCGGCGGCGCGTTCCAGCATCTGGTCCAGGGTGCCGCTGCTTTCCCCGCTCTTGATCAGGCTGAGCGTCATTGCCGGAAAGTAGCCGCTGCGCTCCAGCGAGTAACCAATCCCCGCGCCCTCGCGCACCCGCTGCGCCGCCTCGGAGACCGCTTCCCGCATGGGCAGGTTGCTAATCACACTGGCACTCATATTGAGCGCGTCCAGCAATGGCACGCCGCTGCCAGCCAGGATATTCAGCGTCCGTGCAAAGCGGGCGGTATTCAGGCCGCGGTTCAGCCGGCCAAGCAGCGGCAGCTTGAGCAATAGCTCATGCCAACGGCGCCGATTACTGTCTTTTTTCAGTAACGTCTTGGCACCAAAGCCCATGGCAACCATCACCAGCAACATCAGCCAACCCCACTCACGCAGCGTGTCACTGACCGCAATCAGCGAGCGCGTGAGTAGCGGCAGTTCCTTGTTCATGCCATCAAACACCTGCACCACCTCGGGTACCACATAGGTGAGCAATGCCACGGTCACCAACAGGGCCACGCAGGTCAGAATGGCGGGATAGAACATCGCCAGCTGGATTTTCTGGCGCATGGCGTTTTGCGCTTCTACGTTATCAGCCAGGCGCTCCAATACGATGTCCAAGCGCCCAGCCTGCTCACCTGCAGCAATGGTAGTGCGATAAATCGGCGGAAACACCGAGGGGAACTCGCTCAGCGCATGGGCCAGCGGCAAACCTTCCATTACGCGCGTGCGCACGGCGGACAGAGCCGACTTCACGCGCGGTGACTCGCTCTGCCGGGCGACAGTACCCAATACCTCTTCAATCGGCAGCCCAGCACCTGCCAAGGTCGCCATTTGACGAGTCGCCAGCGACAATTCCAGCGGCTTGATACGTTTTTGCATGCTAGGCATGCGCAGGCGCGAGGTGCTTTCGGCGACCTGATTGACCGACATAGGCGTAAGGCCCTGATCACGCAGTCGCCCGCGTACCTGCCGTGGGGAGTCACCCTCCTCCACGCCCTTGCGGGTATGCCCGGCATTGTCCAGAGCGACATATTCGAAAGCGGGCACGGTCAGTCCTCCCGGGTAACGCGAAGGACTTCTTCCAGCGTGGTATCACCCGCCAGAACACGCCGCAAACCATCCTGCCGAATACCCATTTGCCCGAGTCGAGCGTGCTTGACCATGGCTTGTTCGCTGGCACCATCGTGAATCAGGCCGCGCAGGGTATCGTCGATTTCAATCAGTTCATAAATGCCGGTACGGCCGCGATATCCCCCACCATTGCAGGCATCACAACCTACGGCGCTATACAGCGTAGGCGCCTGTTCAGGTGCAACGCCGATCAGCCGACATTCACTGGCTGTCGCTTCATGCGGCGCGCGACACTCAGGACAGAGCGTGCGCACCAGTCGCTGCGCCAGCACACCATTGAGCGTGGACGACAATAGAAAGGGCTCTATTCCCATATCGCGCAGACGAGTAATGGCGCCCACAGCGGTATTGGTGTGCAGCGTGGAAAACACCAGGTGACCGGTCAAGCTGGCCTGAATCGCGATCTGCACCGTATCCACGTCACGAATTTCGCCGACCATGACCACATCCGGGTCTTGCCGCAGAATCGCCCGCAGACCACGGGCGAAGGTCATATCGACCTTGTTGTTGATCTGCGTCTGGCCGATACCATCGAGGTAATATTCGATCGGATCTTCGACGGTGAGAATATTGCGCGTGCGGTCATTCAGCCGCATCAGTGCGGAATATAGCGTAGTGGTTTTACCCGAGCCGGTTGGCCCGGTAACCAGCACAATGCCGTGCGGCCGGCTGATCACGCGTTCCATGGCATCGTAGTGTTCGCTGCACATGCCCAGCTGACGCAGCTCCAGCCGTCCGGCCTGCTTGTCGAGCAGACGCAACACCACACGCTCGCCATGCCCCGAAGGCAAGGTAGACACGCGCACATCCACTGCACGGCCAACCAGTCGCAAACCAATACGGCCATCCTGCGGCAGGCGCTTCTCGGCGATATCCAGTTTTGCCATTACCTTGATGCGCGAAACGATGACCGGTGCCAAGGCACGCGGTGGCTCAAGTACTTCACGCAGCACGCCATCGACCCGCAAGCGGATAGACAATCTATTTTCAAACGGCTCAATATGAATATCCGACGCGTTTTCCTTCACTGCCTCGGACAGCAAAGCATTGATCAGGCGAATGATCGGCGCTTCATCCTGCGACTCCAGCAGGTCTTCCGGCTCGGCAAGCGACTGGGCAACCGACATCAAGTCAGCATCATCACCCAGGCCTTCAACAAACTGCATGGCGTCATTCGCCGAGCGCTCGTACTTGTTGCGCAGATGCGCGGCAAAGGTGTCGTCGTCCAGCAAGGTCGGGCTGAGCGGATGACTGCTGTGACGTCGCAGCTCCAGCAGACCTTGCGGATCGCAATCCGCGCGCACGAACACTTCCAGCTGACCATCCTCACGCACATTGCCCGGCAGCACGCCAAAGCGGCGAGCAAAACGATAACCGGTTTCCGCGGGCGCATTGGCGAGCGTTGCCCCAGGGCTGAATTCGGTCTCACTCATGACCTGCTCCTAAAGCGCTGACGGCGGTGCAGAAATAGCAGACGGTCTGGCGGCGCCCTGCATGGCATTCTCAAATGGCGCAGGCAAAGTCAGCAGATAGTTCCAATCGGGCAATACTGGCACCACTACATCCGACGCGCGGCCCCGACGATTCTGCTCGGCCAGTTGCTGATCGCGGATGTAGCTGTATTTGCTGTGGGTCAGGCTTTCAGCAACGGCCGTATCGCGAATGATCACGGGACGCAGAAAGACCATCAGATTGCGCTTCTGCACGTTTGAGGTGTCATAACGAAAAAGACGCCCCAAACCGGGAATATCACCGAGCAAAGGCACTTTATCGGCAGTCTCAACCAGTTGATCGTCAATCAGACCACCGAGCACGATCAACTGATTATCATCGACCATGACATGCGTGGTCAGGCTGCGCTTATTGGTAATGATATCGGCCGCACCGCTGGTGCCGGGTGCAATCTGCGAGACCTCCTGCGCGATCTCCAGACGCACTGCGTTGCCCTCGTTGATCTGCGGACGAATCTTCAGTTTGATACCCACGTCTTCACGCTCGATGGTATCGAACGCCTGCCCTGAATCTTCAACCGAGCGGCCGGTAATAAAGGGAACATTCTGACCGACGACGATTTCGGCTTCTTCATTATCCAGCGTAAGCAGACTGGGAGTAGACAGAATATTGCTGGCGGTGTCGCCCTGCAGTGCATTGATCAGCAGCGCAATTTGCGCGCCGCCGATGCTACCTACGCCGCCCAAACTCAGACCGCTTCCCAGCGAAGGCGGTGAGGCCAGATCACCCTCCAGAAACCCATTGAGACCTGCGGCCAGATCAACAATGCCACGACCGTTGCGGTTGAAATTAATGATACCCACGCTCGAGTTTTCACTACCAAAACCCCACTGCACGCCCAGCTCCTTGGCCCGCTCGTAAGACACCTCGGCGATAACGGCCTCGACCAGTACCTGCGCGCGACGGATGTCCAACTGACGAATGATGCTGGATAGCTCGCGGGATAACTCAGCCGGGCCATAGACCACAACCGAATTGGTACTTTCATGCGCCTCGACGCGTACCCGTGTCTGATTGCTCATACTGCTGGTCGTAGGTGCGCCGCCCGCTTGCGATGAGGTGCCAGCGTTTTGCTCGCGCCCCTCGGCGATACCGCGTAGCACCTCTGCCACCTCTTCAGCATTGGCGTAACGCAAATAATGCACCTGAGTATTGCCATCCTGTCCGGGCACATCCAACTGGCGAACCACACTACGCAGGGCAATGCGGCTCTGCGGATCGCCGCGCAGGATCACCGTATTAGTGCGCTCGTCGGCGATCAAGCGCGGCCCCTTGGTGAACTCTTCGCTGGGAGAATTGCTTTCCAGACCTTGAACTATCCGAACCACGTCCAGGGCTGAAGCATGCTCCAACGGCAACACTTCAAAGTCTTCCATGGACTCCTGATCGATACGTTCAACCAGGGACTGGATACGGCGCACATTGGCCGCCGTATCGGCAATCACCAGGGTATTGGATTCCGCTGCCGCGGCGAGATGGCCGCCCTTGGGTACCAGCGGACGCAGAATACGCACCAACTGACCGGCGTTGATATTCTTCACGTTGATCACATGAGTGATGACCTCATCGCCCGGCGTACTGCTGGTTAGCCCGGCCAGCTCGTTTTCCTTGGCCTGCACCTCAGGCACGATGCGCACGACTCCATCAGAGCCACGCACAGCAGCAAAACCGTAGGACTTGAGCACGCCGAGAAACAGCGGATAAAGCTCATCACGCGGGATTGGCTTACCCGACACCACATTGACCTCGCCACGCACCCGCGGATCAACAATAAAGTTGATGCCGGTTTCCTGACTAACGATTTCAATCAAGCCATTGATGTCGGCTCCGCGCAGGTTTAGCACCAGATCTTCGGAACCATCCCCCTGTGGCTCAATCAGCGCCTGCGCCGCCAGCGGCGTAGTGCTCAAACACAGGCTCAATGCCAACGAAAGGGTAAAACGGTTAAGACGAAACTGCATGGGCATCGTATATCAATCCATTGTTATCGTAATGTTCATAGGCTCGCCATCGCGCTCAAGCGAAATCGACACCGAACTGGCGTCAGACAACTCTTTGAGAATGTCGCGATAATCCTCGATATCTGAGATAGGTGTTCCGTCCACATCGGTGATCACGTCACCCGACTGTAAGCCGGCCGCCTCAAACTCGCGTACGTTGCGCGACGGAGAAACCTCAAGGCCATACATGCCGCCATCAACCATTACCGGCGTTGCACTGATAACCTCCATAAAACGCTGAGGGTCGTTAAGCCAGGCGCTGCGATCAATACGCGCCACACCGCCATCGGGGGCCAGAGTAAGATTAGAGTTCGTAGTCGGCAGCGCCGCCTGGCGGCCGGCACTGCGCACGCTACTACCTGCGTCGTGACGCTTGAGCCGCAGGGTTTCAAGCTGACCATCACGCACCAGCATGACGCGGTCAGACAGGACCTGATCAAGACGAACCTGACCTGGCAGTTCGGCGCCCACACGGTAGAGTTTTTCGGGTTGGCCCTGAGTAGCCAGAATCGCAGCGCTGCGTTTCGGATCAGGATCAGACAAGACACCCTTAAGGGTCCAACTAAGTTTGGTATCCGGTGCATTGACCACGACTGGACCATCGGCCGCAGGCGCGCGGCCTAAAACAGACAGTACGGCGAGCTCACGAAAGCCGGGGCGGCCTTCACTTGGCTCGTTACTGGAGGTGGGGTAACCGAGCACCGCAGGTGCCGGCAATACGCTATCAGGCTCAACCAACATCCATGTGATGTGGGCCAACAGCCATGCGCTGAACAGCACCACAATAGCGGTCGTCAGCCTGATGACGATATCCGCTGAAAAGCGAGCGACCAAAGGCATGCGTTCTCCATAGCAAAGCGGCCGGGGGACGGCGGCCGGGCCAGTGAGCAGAAGGATACTGACCTTTCTTTGCAAAATTATTGTTATAAGTTTGAAACAGACTGCGCATTTGTTTCGATTGTCACGATTTTGCCATCTAGCAGCAACCCCTGAATAGGTTATTCCAGAGGCTTTTCTTCAAAGATAAGACGCTATCGGGAGAGATCATGCTGCCACATCACCCAAATGGGTGTCTTTTTAGTTACACACATCACTGAACCCTATGGACCATCATACCGGAAAGCGAAACCGTCTCATAATGAGTCAACAATAACTTGCGAGACAATCAGAACACCGCTTTACTTCGGCAAGCAATGCCAAACCCCAGGACGGGGAACATAACAACAAGGCTTGCGCTACGGAGAACAACAATAATGTTTGAATTCAAGAAAACCGCGCTGATCGGTTTAGCTATCAGCAGTCTTACCCTTTCTGGGTGTCTCAGCGGAGGCGGGGGCGGCGGCAATGACGACGCCGAGCAAGACACCCGAGTGCGGGTGCAGCAACAGCGCATGAATGAAGGATTTTTCGTTGTCCAAGAAGATGAACTGCCATTTGATGCCCTGGAAAGTCCAACGGCCTCATTCGCGCCAAGCGTAGTATCCTATGAAGACACCAGTCGCTGGAGCGGTGTATTGAATGGCGCAGGGTACCGCATAGAAGTGCCTACGAATTGGAACGGCATGCTGGTCATGTATGCGCACGGTTTCCGTACTTCGGCGCCTAAAGAGCTACGCGTAGACAACCCGCCAATGCGGCGCTATCTGCTTGATAATGGCTACGCTTGGGCCGCATCCAGCTACAGCACCAACTTTTATGATGTACGTGCCGGTGTAGAAGACACCAATGCCCTGGCTTTGGCATTCAACGATATTGCTGCTGAAAATGACCGAGTACTCGATGCCCCGGACAAGTACTACATCACCGGCGTATCCATGGGTGGCCATGTGACTGCCGCAGCAGTTGAAAAAGAAACCAAGGAAACAGCAAATCACGTCGTGAATTATGCTGGCGCAGCGCCAATGTGCGGCGTTGTCGGCGATACCGAGCTATTTAACTTTTTTGCGGGCTACACTATCTCGCTACTGGCCTTCACTACCGATTCAGCCGCAAACGTCCCTTTCCAATCCCCCCTACCGACGTTGAAGCAAAGCTAGAGCTGGCCAGATCTACCCTATGGACCAACTACGCAAGCAATCCCGGCAAGACTGGGCTAACCGCGCGAGGCGACATTTTCTACCAGGCACTCAAAAACCTGAGTGGCGGTGAACGCCCGATGTATAAGGTTAGCTTTGGCTTGTTTCAAGGGCTACTGCAAGGCTTTGCCGGCTCGGATGGCACTGTGGACGGAGTGCTTCTAGACAACATAGTAGACACGAACAACATTACCTACCGGTATCGAAGCGAGCTGGGCCATCCTCTCACCATAGATGAGAACAACTTCGCAAACGCGACCTGGACTACCGGCAGCCAAAGTTATTTTGACTGCCCATTTTTGAAATCCTTTTTCAATTCCCATCCCGCTATTACCCGTTAACGCTCCCAATATCCCGCAATTATCTAGCCTTTCCTGTATTACTTATCTCACTCCCCCTCACCCCAACCATTCGAAGAAGGGCCGCACCGCCGCTCGGCTGCGGCCTTCTCCTACCCAAAGCACTTGCTGGGTATCGGCATCGATCACAACGGTGGCGTAGCGGTGGCCCTTGAACAGAGCAAGCTCATCCATGACCAGCCGTCGAATCCGGCACTTATCGGGCTCTGTCACTTCCCGTTTCAGGCGTTGATGGTCAATGGCCTTGACCGTATGCCAGTGCAACCCGAGCAGGTGGGCCACGTGCTGAATCGGCATCAGGCGCACGAGCGACTCAACCCACTGGATCATGCCTGCAGTCAGATGCTGACGTCCGGGTAGCCAGCGAATCTGCTCAAGCTTGGGGCCGCACGTGGCGCAGCGGACTCGACGGACAGGGACTTCCAGCCAAACACGGTAGTGAAGCAGGTCGCGCTCGCGAACGCGTCGGATACTAGAGTCATGGATGGCATGCGTGTGCTGGTGACAGCCACTGCAGCAAGGCAGGTAGCCATCGGCAGGTTGCAACCGTATGAGCAAGGATTGAGCATCGGGCTGACTATAGGATTCTATCGTGAATCCTTCCCAGAACAGGGCAAGAGGATTAGCATTCATAGCGGCGGCGGTGAGTCGGTTTGGATTGTTGTTTTGGCGAACTCAAAACTAACCGGTTTTACCGCCGCCTCCTACTTTTTCACGCTAACCCGCGATGAACCTAAAAAAGTGCTTTATAGACAGTGCATTAGCACACTGCCCGCCATTAACTGCCGACGACACCACCGTCATTCTTCCACACCACTACAGTGGCCGAACGTGGGTAGGCGCTGGCAGTGTTATCCGGCCAGTTGCTGCTGTAGTTACCCGCCGCGAAATTCGCCCCGGAAGTGCCTTCGCCCGGATGCTGAACGTTAATGAACAACGTCTTCTGATCCGGCGACATGGTGATACCGGTAATTTCCTGATCAATCGGGCCAACCAGAAAGCGCTTGAGCGTGCCTTTCCTGGGGTCGGCAACCAACATGGCGCAGTTGCCATAGGGGTCATCAAAGCCGCTATCCATCTGAATCCACACCCGGCTGTCAGGGTCGATCCACATACCGTCCGGCGAGCTGAGAATATTGTCTGCGGTCAACTGGTCGCCGTTCGGGTCATAACCAATATTGGTATCCTGGCCGCTTTCTCCGCTATCACCACCAAACAGAAAGATATCCCAGTTGAAGCTGGTCGCGGCCTGATCGCCACCGGTTTCTGACCAGCGAATGATGTGACCATGCAGGTTAGGTCCACGCGGGTTGGCCTCATCGACCTGGCCAGCGGAACGGTTAGAGTCATTGGTCAGGGTGAAATAGACATCACCATTGGCGGGATCAACAGCGCCCCATTCCGGCCGATCCATTGGGGTAGCCCCCCTCGCATCCGCAGCCAGACGGGTATTGACCAGCACATCGGCCTGGCTGGTGAAGGGCGTATCCGGATGAGTTTCATCCAGGCCATTTTCACCGTAGACCAGAGACAACCACTCGCCGCTGCCATCATCGTTGAACTTGGCAACGTAAAGGGTCCCCTCGTCCAGCGTATCGCCGCTGGCGGTCGCCGCGTTGTAATTACTGGCAGCGACAAATTTGTAGATGTACTCAAAGCGCGAGTCATCGCCGGAGTAACACACCACAGGCTTACCTTCTTCTGCCGGTGCAAAGACCACACCTTCATGGCCAAAGCGGCCCATGGCAGTGCGCTTTTTCGGGTTGCTTTCCGGCGCAAAGGGGTCGATCTCAACCATCCAGCCGAAGCAGACCGGCTCGTCACGGTAATCCTGAGTAGCGTCTGCGCCCTTGATGCTGGCGTCAAAACGGATGAACTCATCAGCGCCACTGTCGGCCAGCTCCCAAGCGCAACGACCCGTACTGTTGGCCTTGTTTGGCACGCCGTAACGTGAGTGCTCACGCGGGTTATCACCCTTGTTGGTGAAGTAGCCGGCCCAGTTCTCTTCGGCCGCCATGTAGGTGTTCCAGGACGTATAACCATTGCCGCAGTTATTCAAGGTGCCACGGGGCATGGTGCCTGTCTGGCTGTAGAGCGTTTTGACAAAATCGGTGCCACGCACAGGGCCGTGCAGCTCCATTGGCGTCAGGCCAGTGATCCGGCGGTTAGAGGCGTCAAACTGCACTTGCCATTCATTGTTAGCGCCTTTGACCACGCGCACCACGGACACCCCGTGGCCATTCAGTTCTTTGAGTACCTCATCAGCCGGACGCTTGCCGTTAACCAGCGGTGGCAACGCGCTGCTGCTCAAAGACTGCCCCACCGCTGAAGCATGCATAAAGCGCGGCTCCACATGCTCGCGGTTCAACACCAGCAGGCCGTCGTCGGAGCTACCGTCAATGCCGTAGCAGTGCATACCATCATGATGCGAGCCTATCTGCTGTGCCTGATCAGCACCGGTATCGGCCAACGCGCGAGTGACGCCGCAAATAATGGGCGTACCTCAAGGAATAAGAACCTGAGAGCTATAACCTTCAGGGACCGTTATCTTGTCTTCACTGTTGACTGCCACAGCAGAAAAGCCGATCAATTCGGCCGGACTACTTGGCTCATCACCATCATCGCTTGAACTGCCTTTGCAGCCAGCAAGCCCCAAACCGAAGAAACCCAGCGCAGCAGCACCCGCACTCCCCTTGAGCACCTGACGCCGCGCCAAGCGCGCCTCAAGAATGCTGGAAAAAAAGGGGGTTCATCTTGCGAGTGCTCAGCGGTTCATCACCCTCGCCATTATCGATAATTATCAGCTGATCGTTTTGCGCTTGAGACATCGGTTCCATCCTCATCAGGGGGTTGTAGTGCCAATCCCAAACAGGATGCAGATCATTGATGACAACAAATGCAAAACCAGATGAAGCTTTAGCGGCTATTACGCAACAAATCGATGTCTTATTGGTGACAATATTTCAAAGCAGAAACTTTTATGACAGAGCCATTTAGCGCACTCAAAAACAGGCTCATACCGAGCAGGCAATAACAGCCCATTGAAAGGCAGCATCAAAGCGCTATTTTACAATGGGCCTGGCCCGAGCGCCTTCCGTGCACGGCAACGCCCCCGCGTAACTGCACACTCAATAACAACGCCAGATCAGACCTTATAGTAGGCCAGCAAGGTCCGTAGCTTTTCAGCCAACTGGGTCAGATTTTGGCTGGCCACGCGGGTTTGCTCAACTTGGGCGCCGTTTTTAACCGCCTCATCGCTGATACGCACGACGTTACGATTGATCTCTTCGGAGACCTGGCTTTGCTCCTCGGCAGCACTGGCGATTTCCGTGTTGACCTGGCTGATTCTGCCTACGGCCTCCATCACATCGATGAACGCCTTGCCCGCCGCAACGGCCGCTTCAGCGTTGCGCGCCGCCAAGGCACGGTTGCTATCCATCATCTGGGAGGAACGCTCAACGCCACCCTGGACGCGCGCGATCATGCTGCGAATCTGTTCGGTCGAAGACTGAGTGCGCTTGGCCAGTGAGCGTACCTCGTCTACGACTACAGCGAAGCCACGGCCCTGATCACCGGCTCGTGCTGCCTCAATGGCAGCGTTAAGCGCCAGCAGATTGGTTTGCTCCGCGATAGCAACAATGACCTCCAGCACCTCGCCAATATCCTTACTTGCCGATGCCAATTCATCAACCACGGCCATCGATGAAGCAATGTCCTGCGCCTGCTGCTGAATACTGGTGACCGTGGCATTCATGATCTCTCGACCATCTTGTGCCTGGCGGCTGGCTTGGTTGGCTGCCCCCTCACCGGACGCCGCACTTTGCGCAACACTGTGCGCAGTCAAACTCATTTCATGCATGGCGGTAGCAACCATCTCGGTCTCGCGGTTTTGCACTGCAATAGAGCTACTCGACTGCTCAGCGATACGCGCCAGTTCATCAGCCTCTTTGAGCATAATGCTGGACGATTCCAGCGCTTCACGGATCGTATGCTGAATGCGCACAAGCAGGCGATCAAAAGTGTTCGCCATGATAGAAAACTCATCACGGCCGCTGGCATTGAAGCGAACCGTCAAATCGCCTTTACCGTCAGCTATATCCTCAATGTGATTGGCGACAGAAACGACTGGAAGAATCGAGCGTTGTTTTGTGATGTCATGGATCTGTTACCACTGCAGACCACTTCGGAGCGCGAGCAGGAACAGATGCCAATTTCCCCGTAGTCGCCCACTCGAACCGATGAGGGCGATCATAGTGTAGTTGGTGAGTGGTGTGGAGGTACCTCAACGTCTATTAAATAGTGTTTGCTGAGATACCGACGAATTCGCTTTGACTCAATATGCTGTGGAGCACTACAACATTGAGGATCGACCATGAGTTCAACAGGAACAATGAATCCACAGCAGATCTGCGAAGACTTTCTCCGAAAGGAAATTCGTTACAACAGTGAACACCATATCCTGCCAAGCGAAAGCGCCGTCGCGGATCGGCTGCTAGATCGCGGGATTGAGATGAAGCACGTTTATCAAGAACTGCATGAAAAGCTTCATCTGCACCCACCAGCACTCTCGCTTCTCCTTGGCTTGGTTCTGAGTGCAGCCGCTTTCTGGAGCCCGGAGAAAATACAGAGGGCGCGAACTGCGCGAGACGATCTCACCAAGACCAATCACCAAATTGCAAAGAAGGCGGCCGAACTAGCAATGCTGCTGGAGCGACGTTCTGACCTGCATAATACATCTGGCTTTAGTAGTGATACTCACTATCACGTCTGCGACGTGCTTGAGGCGGCCTCCCAGCACAATTATCTATTCACGTCTTATGTACAAGATCGCCTGAATGCTTTGAGAGGACAATTTGACCTCAAGTACTGGCCTTCACTGAGCGAATTTTTGCAGGTATTAGCATTAGATGCGAAGACCGCCGACACGACTGCAACGGATCCCTTGACCGCTGCCGCAACTGCGGCAGTCCGTGCATCCAAGGCAGATTTCTTCAAAGCGCTGTTCGCCGCTATTGAGGAGAACTGCGCCGATAATTACGGCCGCTTACCAAACGGCTTCAAGCTTTCCGACCGGACACTGGCCTCACTAGGCAACTGCGCATTGGATCTTGACCCCGACGACTTGGTCGATGATGCATATATCAAACGATTCCGGCAGCGTGAACGCAGTGGAGCCAAGTAGCAAAGTTCGGCGAAGCAAAAAAGGGGGCCGAAGCCCCCCAGGTTCAGATTAAGCCACGTTCGGCAAAGGACGTAGTGTCGCTACCGGCGACAATGACATGATCCAGCGTGCGCACATCCACCAGCGCCAGCGCCTCGTTGAGCCGCTTGGTGATAGTCTCATCGGCGCGACTCGGCTCGGAATTTCCGCTGGGGTGATTGTGTGAGAATATCACCGCCGCCGCATTGAGCCTCAGGGCTTCCTTGACCACCTCGCGTGGATACACCGAAGCACTGTCGATGGTGCCCCGGAACATCTCAGAGTATTCGATCAGGCGATGCTGCGAGTCGAGGAACAGTACCGCGAAGACTTCGTGCTCGAAACCAGCCAGCTTGGCACACAGGTACTCCTTGACAAGAGTTGGTGAGGTGAAGGACATACCACGCTGTATTTTCTGGTCGATGACCTGGCGCGCGGCGTCAAGAATCTGATCTACCGACGCCGGCAGGTAGCGCCCTTGCGCGTCACGGACCAGCAGAGAGGAATCGAACGAGGAAAAGGACAGTTGTGTCATGATTGTGCTCCGGTTGCTCGGGCGGAATTGCCCGGAACCGGCGTCAGCACGGCGCAGCGCAAGCTGTCACAGGGTCATGAACGGCCATGGCCGCAAGCGTGCGAGCACGCGCAGCCCTTGACGGCGAGAACGCCGTGGTAGGGTGAAGGGAACAGCAAGACCGCCCATACCCTACCCACTACATACACTCGCCCTTGGCAAGCGGAGCGCGCAGGCCCTTATGGGCCGGAGGTGTCAGGGATCAAAGCCGGATGGCCGCGATTCGGTACGAAGCGCGGGGCGTAGTAGCCCGCGAGCCCGACGGCGGCACGCCGGGATGAAAAGCTTAGGTGTGAGTAAACTTTAATGAGTATCCAGATTAATCGCTTGATGAATGACAGTTGCAGAAAGGAGCTTAAACATACCCGTGATTCAGAGAAAGAGCGCGACAACAACGCCTGAAAAACGCTTCGTCATCACCGGCGGCCCGGATCGGGAAAAAGCACCTTGCTTGAAGCACTTGCTTCTGTGGGAATCATGCATATGCCTGAGGCCGGGAGAGCCATCATTCAGAGTCAAGTGGCCATCGAAGGCGACGCGCTGCCCTGGAGAAATAGAGAGGCCTTCGCAGAGTTGATGCTCAGCTGGGAGCTGCGCTCGTGGCATGAAGCGGCTGAGTTCGCCGGACCTGTGTTGTTCGATAGGGGAGTACCCGATGTGATCGGCTATAGGCGAGTCGCTGGCCTCTCGGTACCGGGCCATGTACGGCGTGCCGCCGAGCAGTTTCGTTATGCGTCGACGGTCTTCGTGGCACCTCCGTGGGAAGCTATCTTCGCTGGCGACGCCGAACGCAAACAGAGCTTTTCTGAGGCGATGGCCACCTGGGAAACGATGGTCGCCACTTATACCGAGCTGGGTTATACCCTTATCGAATTGCCCCGTGTCAGTATCGACGAGCGTGTAGCTTTCGTGCGCGAAAAATTGGAACGCTGAATTAAGACTTGGAAGAACTTGAGAGGCACCCTTATCAACCAAGTAATCCGGACACCCGCTTTAAATAGCGTTCTGTATGCCAAGCTTGCATAGTGCCAAGCACCATGCAACGTCAGTCACGTAGGGAAGCCTGGCCTGGCTACGCCGGAGTGCTTATTAAGGGGTTTCACACCTCGTGGCGGGCTGCTGTGTAATTACGTCTGAGATCCGAAACTACGGCGATCAATCTATTGACCGGCTCGGCCAATCGTTTCGGTAATACACGATGCTCGGAAAATATTTTTTCACTGGCAATCCAGCGCTTCGCAACCCATATATCGTCTTCGGGGTGATTGTTGTCCACACCGTTGCAATACTTATAGCCAACAAGTGCATCAGTATGCGATAGCAAGATACGCGCCATGGTCATGTGGAAACGGTGCGCCTGAAGGTCTGCTGGTCCCTTGGGACGAGGGAGAGTCAAGCGGAGACATTTCTGATCATTGAAGTCCCTCCAGTCAGGCCCGACAACCTGTCCGGCACGCTCCAGCATCTTACGGGCCTGGTCGTTCTTACCATTGACTATCGCCACAGCAACCGTTCCTTTCGGATACTCCAGCTTTTCAGCCAGCAGATTCATCCAGCTCACCAATTTGTTCAGCGTTTTATCGTCGACAAACACCAGAAACTGATGGCGCTGCTCGTCGTCGAGAAACGCCGGCAATTGCGCATAGAGTGGGTATAGCAAGTCATGGAGATAGATGTAGGTTTGCCGGCGCCCTTGCTCATGGCTGCGTGTGGTCGCAGTCAATACCCGCTGTGCCCATTCCGGCGTAAGTTCGGGCAGGGTCATTTCGGTGATATCGATGGAGATGAGTGGAAAGCCGAGAGACTTTCCGATCAGCGCCTTGCGGCCGTCAAAGGCGTGGCCAAGTTCGATTTCAACACCGCCAAGCACCATCGGCTCAGCCTGGACCGGCGGCCCAAGCACAGCCACATCGAGCCGGAACTTGCTGCCGAAAGGCGTCTCCAGGGGATGCTCTGTTGCCACTCGGTCGGCGCCAAGCAGCAAGTTCCCCTCCAGCGAATAATCCGATGAGTCCACATCCTTGAACGCCCAGGGCATAGCAAGCCCAGCACGCAAACGCCTTGAGAGTTCGTCCGCGACAAGTTCTTTCGCCCGCCGGTGTTCAGGGCTTTCTTGCACAACACGCCCCCGGCTGGCCTCTTCATCATCGAAGTGCGCTTTAGGGTTAAAGGTGTGTTGGGCAGGGAGTACCCGAAAGTGGGATCGCCGACGCAATTTCCCATTTTCAAAAGAGGGGCTGACCCACGTCACCATCTGTCGCGATCCGTCGGGAGAGACTAATGGCCAAAGCTTGCGCGCATGTTCACGGCTTCGTACACCACGTGCCAAGATTGTGGTTTGGAAAATTCCTTTCCGGGAGAAAACTACAATCGCCTCGTCCATTTTCTCTCCCCGGTTACGCCGATACGGCAGTTAGTCTCGTGGCACCATCCAACTTACGATGAATCAGCGATACCAGCGTCAGGATGTCCAAGGCGTCCTGTTCGGACATAGGCCAATTCGTTTTCGCGGCATGGGCAAGCGGATTGCGTACCGCTCCAAACAGACCGATCAGCAGGTTCACAAAGCCTTTCTGCTCGCTTTTTTCAGACTCCGTACTCAGTGTCTTCAAGACAAGTACAGGTTGCTGACCGCCAAATGCTCTATTCACAAGGTCAGCACCATCGCCACTCAGACCCGAGAGCTGGCGAATCCGCTCGGCAACGCCCTTGGTCGCTTCAAATACCGCGTGAAAATAGTTCTCGTCCATGAGTTCTGCGCGACAGTAGTTCAGGACTTCTACATGCACAGCGCGACTTTCCAGCGCCGCCTTGAGTCGCCCGGCTCGCGCACGGGCTTCGTCCAGCGTATTGGCCTTATCGGCATATCCGACTTTGCCATCTTCACGCACGTAGAAACCCGAGAAAGCCAAAACAACATTGAGTTCATCACGGCGCCAAGCAAATGTTCCGGGATCGCTTGCGTAACTCACCGGATTCATCGCGCGATTGATGAACATGATGAGATGGTTGCCAACCTGATGCTGGTTCTGAGCGCCTGCCAACGCATTGAACAGCCGTTTCCACTTGGTCATATCTGGTGAGGGGTCGGCTACCTGGGTTTCTTGCAACAAACGCCCGATTTGCGTGCCGGTCAGACCTTGTGCCGTATCGGCAAGAACGCGGCAGGCAGCTTCCAGGTGCTGAGAACTGAATGGGGCAATTTGTGACGCCACTATCTACATCTCCATCGCACACTCATCAGATAATGGCCTGCAAGCCTTTGTCGGCGATGACATTAAGCAGCTTGAGCGCAGGACCGGCTGGACGCGTTTCGCCTTGTTCCCACTTGCGCACCGTCGAGGCGGTGGTGTGCAGATGATGAGCGAACACTGGCTGACTGAAGTGCAGTCCCTCACGCAGACGTTTAATGTCGTCAGCACTGAACTCGCGTACTGGCGGCGGACAGATCTCGTCAAACTCGCGCATCGTCACCTTGCTGATAGCGCCAGCGTTGTGCAATGCGTCCAGGTCACCGCGCAGGGATTCAATGATTTTGCTCGTCACAACACACCTCCAGTAAAACACCCGCCTGCAATGCCTTTACCAACCCCTTGGCTGATAGCTCCAGAAATACCTTGCCCGCATATTGCAGCGCTTTTCTCTCGTCGCGCGTGATGTTCGCCTTGTCGCTTTTCGGGAACCCATGCAGAAATACATAACGGTGGCCAACACGGGCCGACAATAATGTGCGGTAGCCACCGCTCTTACCTGCACCTGGACGGGCGACTCGTTTTTTGTAGAGGTGGCCGCCCAAGTCGGCATCAATCAGTCCACTTTCCATTTCTTGGACCGCCTTGCATAGAGCCGCATCGGACAGTTTCTCGCCTGTCTGCCACCGCGCAAAGTCTTTTCGCTTCAAGATGTTCATACTCGTCCACCATCAAAACTATACCCGTAACGGGCATGATTGTCTAGCCCTTGCAAGTGGCAGGCTGCCACTCGCCCCCAGAGGTCGTCCATGCCCAATAGCCGCAACAGCGTTGCGACTATTGGATCGGCAAACCGAAACGCCGCGATATTGAGCCTGCTCATACTGCGGTTTCCTTCACGCATGAGGCTCCTGTAATCGTCTTGCGCCGGTTCGCCACCAGTTCAGCTGCTTGGCGCACCGGATCGTCCTCGGTGTGGATATAGCGCATGAACATGGTCACGGTCTTGTGCACCGTCAGAACCATGCCTACCTTGACCGGAATGCCAGAGTTGGCGATGTCTGTGGCCGAGCGGTGTCGGATGCCATGCGTACCGACGTGCGTGACGCCAGCCGCCTTGAGCGTACGAGTCCAACCGCCGTAATACTCCCCATAGGTCAAGTGGGTGAGCGGGTTGCGCGGCGATGGCAGTACATAGCGTGCGCCTACCTGTCGAGGTGCCGTGGAAAGCAGTCGATAGGCTTCCTCACTCATGGGCTTAGACATGCCACCGGTTTTGCTATCCGGCCAAACTACCCGGCGTTTCTCTAGGTCGATCCACTCCCATTCGAGCAATACGATTTCGGAACGTCGGGCTGCGAACTCGAATTGCAGACGAATAGCCAACGGGATGACATAAGGCACTAGCCCGGATTTCTCATAGGTCCCCAGCAAGTCTCGCAGACTGTGCGGGTTACCGCCATTACCGCTCATTGGCGGCCGTGACTGATCAATAATCGATCAATTCCTGTTGTCCGGACACACGGCCCCCTTTCCCCCATTGAGTCGGGCCGGGGGAGCCCGGGCTTCTATCCCGGAACCAGTTGACGCACCAGGTCAGAGAGTTCGTCTTTGTAAGGATAGGCATCGCTCATCAACACCCGTATGCGCCGAGTGTTGCGAATGATGACCGCGCCCACCTTGATCAGCTTCAGCCGCAGGTTACTGGCGCTCATTCTCTCGAAGGGCGTCTTCTTCAAGTGGGCCCGTAATCGCTCGAACAGCGTGTAGGCAAAGCCCGACAGGAGCAACCGCCACTGATTGGTCCACCACCGCGTGCTGGAGGTGCGATCTGCGAACAGACACAACTGCTGATCCTTGATCCGGTTTTCCATGTCACCCCGGGCACAGTATTGCTCGTAGTAGAGTTTAACGCCGTCGTCGTAACGGGAACTGATAATGAACCTGGGGTTGGCACCCAGTTCGCCTTCCTCCAGACGCGCGATCACCCAGCGGGGGTGTTTCCAGGTTCGGGCCTGGTACTGGAACCGGTAGGTGGCGGAGACTTTTTCACCCAGTTCGTTGTGAGCCTTGCGAACCAGCATCGAGGGTACGTCTACCTCCTTGAGCAGCCGGCTGTTCTTGCTGATGCCGACCAGATAGTCCACGTTGTTCCGGTCGCACCAGCTCAGCAATCGGGGACGGTAAAAGCCGCTGTCACCCCGGAACACGATGCGGGTATCCGGCCAGTACTGCCGGATGAACTTCACCAGCAGGGCCAGAATGGCCCAGCTATGGCGGCTGTCGCTTCGATTGCTGGTGCGCAGGTAGCTCACCAACAGGTGACGGCCGCAGAACACGTACAGCGGGAAGTAACAATGGTGATCGTAGTAGGCGTTAAAGAACTTGCCGGGCTGGTCGCCATGCACCGGAACGTCGGTGCCATCGAAGTCCAGCACGATTTCCTTGGGTGGGGCGTCGTGCTGCTCAATGAAGTGATGCCACAGCAGTTCGTGGGCCTTGACCACGGCCTGCCGGTCCACGCGCTGCTCCATTCGGCACAGTGTTGATTTGCCCGCTAGAATGGCCGCTTCGCCAGTCGCGGTCTGAAGTGCCTGGTCAGCGCGTAACGTTTCGTGATCGTTCAGATCTTCGTATCCGGCGGCTACGCCAAAGACCCGTTGCCGGATCATGGTTTGAAGCTTGTGGCGAACCAGTACCGGATTACGGGCATCGTCCAGCACCGTAGCCAGGCGCTGAGTGAGCTGGTGTTGGTTGTCGACTTCGCGAAGCAAAAGCAGGCCGGCATCGGAGGTGATATGACCACCGGAGAAATCGGCTTCAATTTGACGGCGAGACAGTGGCGAGAAGGTCAGTTTTTCAGGTACCATTTTGGATAGCGGCTGTTGGTGCTTGGTGAACGGTGTAAGGTCCTGAAACTATAGCACTTTCAGCCGCTTTCTTTTATCCCCTCATGAGAAATCCGGGCGATGCGCCAGGTTAATCTGGCATGTTGGTGGCGCTGGAAATGCGCTACGAGGTAAGGCTGGCCAGCCGCCTTGGCCCCGAGTCATGGCCGCGACGGGTAACCGGAGTGGGCAAGCGTTGACAGGGGTTGTTGTGGGCCAGGTATTGAGCTCCGAAAATTCTCGCCCTTGGGGTGCCGACGGTATGCCCGTTCACGGAAGGCAACACTGGCCGAGGCGCAAATGGCAAGTCCCGGCCGGGCCCCACGGAGTCATAGACCCTGAGCACGCAGCTCTATACAGCATGCACGGAACCTGGGAGAGCCCAGCGCGTATCTGGTGGTGTGGGTAGTGCATCATCAGATCGGCAGGTGAAGGTGAAAGACCCGAACGACCTGCATGAACGCGGTTGGGCAGTCGGACGAGCCCATAGTAGTGGAGAAGCGGATGAACGAAGGCAATCAACGAGAGCAAGACCAAACTCGCCAAAAGCCGGAGGAATTCGTGGAGCGAAGGGGCTCGGCCAAGGGGAACACCGCTCAGGCGCCCACGACTGGGACACAGAGCCCAGGGGCCGTGTCGCGCGGTCTGATCGGTGTACGGGAAGCCGCAAGAAGGGACAAGACGTTGCAGTTTACTGCCTTGCTGCACCACCTAACGCCGGAGTGCCTGAGAGGAAGCTTTGCGCGCCTCAAGCGCAATGCGAGTCCAGGCGTGGACGGGGTGCGGTGGGAAGATTACGCACCGATTGCAGAGAAGCGGGTCGTGGACCTGCACCGGAGTGTACAAGAGGGCAGTTATCGGGCTCAGCCGGTCAAACGAGCACGCATCCTCAAAGAGGACGGCAGTGAGAGACTGCTGGGCGTCTCTGCCCTGGAGGACAAGGTTGTCCAGGGCGCACTGGTGGAGGTGCTCAATGCCATTTACGAGGTCGACTTTAAAGGCTTCAGCTACGGCTTCCGGCCGGGGCGAAGCCAACACGATGCGCTGGACGCGCTCTGGGTCGGCCTGACCAGTCAACCGGTCAACTGGGTTCTGGATATGGACATCCAGGGGTTTTTCGACCACATCCAGCACGACTGGCTCATGCGCTTTCTTGGCCACCGGATTGGCGACAAGCGCATTCTGCGACTGATCAAGAAATGGTTGCGAGTAGGCGCCTTCGATGAGGGGCAATGGCTCGATCTCGCCGAGGGCTCACCTCAAGGCGCAGCCATCTCGCCGTTGCTGGCCAACATTTACCTTCACTACGCGTTTGACCTATGGGCCGATTGGTGGCGCAGACACCACGCACGTGGACGGGTGGTCATTGTACGTTATGCCGACGATACCGTTATGGGGTTCCAAGGCCGCGACGATGCGGAGGCTTTCCGCACCGCCGTGGCGCAACGCCTCAATCGGTTCGGTCTGACGCTGCACCCGAAGAAGACGCGGCTACTGGAGTTTGGCCGCTATGCCAACATCAACCGTAAGCAGCGCGGCGCAGGCAAGCCGGAGACCTTTGACTTCCTGGGTATGACACATATTTGCTCGTGCACACGCCGAGGCAAGTACACCATCCGGCGCCAGACTGCCGCGAAGCGCTTACGGGCTAAACTGCAACAAGTGAAAAGGCAATTGCGTCGGCGCCTGCATCGACCGGTTCCAGAGACCGCTCGTTGGCTGTGCGCCGTGCTCCAGGGGTACTACAATTATCACGCGGTGCCATACAATCTGGCCTCGCTTCGAGCTTTCTGGCACCATCTCAGCCGCGCCTGGTTCAAGGCGTTGAGGCGCAGAAGCCAGAAAGCACGGGGCTTGACGTGGGAACGCTTCAAACGCTTTCGCGATGCCTGGCTCCCGCTACCGCGTATCCTCCACCCCTGGCCCAGCGAGCGGTTTCGCCGTCGTCACCCGAGGCAGGAGCCGTATGCGGTAATACCGCACGTACGGATCTGTGCGGGGGGTGCCTCGTGAGAGGCATTCCTACCGCAACTAATGTCCAACGGCCACTGGCAACGGTTGTGGTTGGCGGTCTGATCACTTCAACGCTGCTGACGCTGGTGGTGTTGCCCAGTGTGTACCAGTGGTTTGCATCTGAACGTCGTGACGTTTCAGTCTGATAGTCAGGAGACGGTTTATGTATGAAATAAAAGCGTATGTCAGAGAAGTGATGGCAGAGCATGTGGTTGATGCTCTGGCCAAAGTTAAGGGGGTGGCAAGTATTGCTGTCGTGTCTCTCGGCGAATTTGGTCATCTGGTCGGCGATGAGTCGCCTCTGGAGAAAGTGAAGATGGTCAAGCTGGAAATAGACGTAGCGACCGATGATGTCGCTGGTGAAGTTGTGGAACTCATTGTCAGAACGGGCAGAACCCAGGAAGGGCACCCGGGTGACGGTAAGGTGCTTGTATCCCGCCTGGTTCGGGCTGTTCGTATCGACGATGGTGCGACCGACGAGAGCGCACTTCAACCGGCATCAAACCAGCGCTTTTCCTAGATTGGATGGCGGCATCGTGGCCATGAGTCGCGATGCCGCTTCTCCCCGCCCTTATTGAGGAGCACTTTCAAGTTCCCTGAGCTAATGCCTTCCAAATTCAAGTTCATTTCAACCTTTTCAGTTACTATCTCCACCTCTATCTACCTTGTCATGGGCGTCTCGCCCCCATGAATTGTGGCTAACAACCCCTTCGGGAGAAAGTCGATGAAGGCAAGCAAGCACTCGCCCAGGGCGTTGCTGTGTTCAGTACTATTGTCTATTCCTCTGTTCGGTCAAGCGGAGACTGTGAATTGGACAAATTGGCTCACTGGCCAGATAAGCAAGCATCCGGATGTCATGGCGGCGACAGAGCAGGCGGCAGCCCGGGATGCGGATGCTGAGGCAAGCGAACAACCGCTGTATAACCCGGAGCTGTCTGTTGGAGCAGACAGAACGGGCAGTGAAAACAACTTTGAGGCAGGGCTATCACAAACGATCGATTGGTCTGATCAACAGGGTGCGCTAAAGGACAAGGCAAAGCTGATCAGGCTTTCCGCTGAAGCTGATTTGAACGAGGCGGTTTTGGCACAAACGTCCGAGTCGCTGTTTGCGCTTGTCGAGTGGCGCGCGGCGACGCGTGCCGAAGAAATTGCGGAATCCCAGCAACACCGTCTGGATGCCTTGCTGGAGCAGGTTGAGCAACGCCAGCAGGCGGGCGACCTGGGGAGTACCGATGCAGAGTTGCTTTTTTTAAGCCTTTCTCAGCAGCTCAGTGAACTCGCCCAGGCAAAGGCTGCGGTTGATCAGGCGCAAGCCCGGGTCAGAGAGCTTCTGCCGGATTGGCGGCCTCAGGATGGGGGGATCCCCGGGCACATTTGGCCGGCTCTTGCTTCCAGGGTCGATAACGACAATTTGCTGGATCATCCGTCAATTGCTGCTGCCCGCGCGAGGTGGCAGGTGCTGCGGAGCGAAGCCGAGGTGGTCAGTCGCAGAGCGGCGGCATCTCCCACGGTCGGGCTGAGCGGAGGGCGTGATGGCGGTGAGAACCTGGTTGGCCTGACGTTCTCGATCCCTCTGAATGTCCGTAATAACTACGGTGCCGAAATCCAGGCTGCCAACCGACGATCATTAGAGGCCGAAGCTCGGTTTCAGGCACTTTATCGGAAGCAGCAGTATGGTCTGGCGGGCGCCCGAGCTGCCTGGAAGCGATACGACACCCAACTCAGCCGATGGACAGAACTCTCCCAGGGGCGTGTACAGCGAAGTGCTGATTTGCTTGAGAAGCAGTGGCAGGTCGGCGACCTCTCCACCTCTGAGTATCTCCAGGCGCTGGGCCAGCGCGCGGAGAGCCTGAAAACCGGTATTGAACTGGAAAAGCAGGCGCAGCTGGGTCTGATTGAGCTCTTGAGTCAGTCTGGCGAACTGATCACCCCCTTCCAACAATAGTCTGGAAACTGGATATTCATTATGAAAAAAGCTCTGATTTCAGTATTCGCATTGACGTTGCTTACAGCCCCACTTTCTTTTGTACAGGCAGAGGAAGATGCTCATCAGGAAGCCGGTCATGATCATGCTGCCAGTGGCGACGATCATCAGGAAGTCACCGGTGAGGAGGGCGAGCATAAGGAAGATCATGGTGAAGAAGGTGAGCATGAGGAGGAAGGTGATCATGAAGAGGAAGGGGGGCACGGCCACGAAGACGAGAACGGTGGCCATGAAGAAGCGGCCACCGCAAGCATCAATGCCAAACAGAAAGATCTGGCCGGCATTGAAGTAGCAACCCTCGAAAGCAAGCGCGTTGACTATGAAATTTACGCGCCCGGTGAGCTGCTGACCAACGGCTATACCAGCTATCACGTGTCCCCCCGGGTTGCCTCAGTGGTGCTGCGGCGTCACGTGGAACTGGGTGAGCACGTAACCAAGGGCCAGCCGCTGGTAACCCTGTTCAGTGAGACGGTGGCACAGGCGCAGGCGGATTACAGGAAAGCTTTTCCTGAATGGAAGCGAATCAGCGGGCTGGGTCGTTCCGTGGTTGGCGATCAGCGGTTCAATACAGCGAAAGCCAACATTGAAGCAGCAAGGGCGACTCTGCTTGCTTACGGGCTGAACGATGATGACATTGGTGCGTTGAAGGCCAGCGGGGTGGATAGTCTCGGTGAATACATGCTCAGGGCTCGCGTGGATGGTGCAGTACTGACCGATGAGTTTGAGCAAGGACAAAGAGTTGAGGCTGGCCAGCCGCTGGTGACTCTTGCTGATGAGAGTGAGCTTTGGGTAGAAGCCCATCTGCCAGCAAGCTCCGACATTGTTCTAGAGAAGGGCGCGGAAGCCGAAGTCAGGGCAGCGGGTCGTGTGGGCGTGGCAACGGTGTCCCAGGAAGCCCACACCATTGATCCTGTGACCCGCACGCGGATTGTCAGGCTGGAGCTGGACAATCCTGAAGATCGTTTTCATCCAGGAATGTTCGCAGATGTGTATTTTCGTTTTAAGACCAGCGAGCCGGTGCTTGCCGTGCCGGAGACTGCATTGATGCGTGGCGCGGACGGCGACTGGACGGTCTATGTGGAAGAGGCCGAAGGCGAGTATGAACCCGTGGAAGTGGAACTGGGCCGCTCAATTGGCGGGCTCCGTGAGGTTTCCGGCCTGGCTGCGGGCCAACGAGTCGTTTTGCGGGGCGCATTTTTTGTGGCCTCTGAGATTGCCAAAGGCGGCTTTGATCCGCACAACCACTGATTCCGGGAGCCATTATGTTCAACCGAGTTGTCGACTGGGCGGTTCAGAACCGCCTGTTGGTTCTTATTGCGCTTGCAGTGCTTATCGCCACGGCCGCGTTTCAGATACCAAAACTGAATCTTGATGCTTTCCCCGACGTTACAAACGTCCAGGTCGCTGTTAATACAGAGGCGCCCGGACTTGCGGCTGAGGAAGTCGAGCAGCTGATCACCTATCCCATTGAAGCGGTGATGTATGCGTTGCCGGATGTTGAGGAGGTTCGGTCCATCTCCAAAACCGGGTTGTCTGGTGTCACCGTGGTCTTTAAAGAGGGCACGGATATCTATTTCGCGCGCCAACTGGTTTTCGAGCGGTTGCAGGCCGCGCGGGAGCTGATTCCGGACGGGGTCGGGGTGCCTGAAATGGGGCCGAATACGTCCGGTCTTGGCCAGGTCTACCAGTACTTGCTGATAGCGGACCCGGATTCGGGGTACGACGCAATGGAATTGCGCAGCTTGCACGACTGGCTGGTCAAACTGTTGCTGATACCGGCTGAAGGGGTTACGGAAATCCTGTCGTTTGGCGGAGAGGTCCGCCAGTACCAGGTTAACCTGAACCCGGCGCGAATGCTGTCCTATGACTTATCACAGAACGATGTCATGGAAGCCCTGGAGAACAACAACTCCAATGTTGGGGGCTGGTATATGGGCCGCGGGCAGGAGCAGTTGGTTATTCGCGGTATGGGCTGGCTGGGTAATGGCGAGCAGGGGCTCGAGCAGATCCGTCAGGTGCCCGTTAAAACCAGTGATGGCATTACAGTGACAGTGAACGATGTCGCCGAGGTAGCGCTGGGCACTGAAATTCGCCAGGGTGCGGTAACCATGACCCGGAAGGATGAAGCCGGTCAGGTTGAACAACTGGGTGAAGTGGTTTCTGGCATTGTACTCAAACGAATGGGGGCCAACACAAAAGCCACCATCGACGGCATCGAGGCCCGCATTGATCGCATAAATCAGGCGCTTCCGAGTGGGGTTCGTTTTGAGCCCTATTACAACCAGGCGGATCTGGTGACCAAGGCCGTAGAGACGGTGACCAATGCGCTTCTGTTGGCTTTTGTGTTTATTGCGATCGTGCTTGCCCTGTTCCTGATGAATCTGCGGGCAACAACGCTGGTGCTGCTTTCAATACCGATTTCCATCGGGATTGCCCTGATGATCATGGCCTGGTTCGGTCTCTCGGCCAACCTGATGTCTCTGGGCGGTATTGCTGTGGCAATCGGCATGCTGGTGGATGGCTCTGTTGTTATGGTTGAGAACATGTTCAAGCATCTGACCCATCCTGATGCTGAGCATGACGCCCATCGGGATGAGTTGGCTGGAGATGACCCCGATCCATTGGACGCGTCACACGATGATCATGGCATTGCCCTTCGTCTCCAGGAAGCCGGCCGGGAAGTGGCGCGGCCGATTTTTTTCGCGACGGCGATTATCCTGGTCGTTTTCATGCCTCTGTTCAGCTTTGAAGGTGTGGAAGCCAAGCTGTTCCAGCCAATGGCAATCAGCATCATGCTGGCTATCGTGTCGGCGGTGATCGTCGCTCTGGTGGTTGTACCCGCGCTGGCGTCATACATGTTCCGTAAGGGTATCCGGGAGCGGGAAAGCTTCATTCTAAAACCCCTGGAAAAGCTCTATCGCATGGGGCTTGCCTGGTCACTGAAGCATAGCCGCGTGGTTGTTGGCGCGGCGGCTGTTCTTGTTGTGCTGGCGGCGCTGGTTGTGCCACGACTCGGCACGGAGTTCGTGCCTGAACTGGAAGAGGGAACGATTAACCTCCGGGTGACCCTGGCCCCTTCATCAAGCCTTGATACGGCGCTTGAAGTGGCGCCAAAACTGGAAGCCATGCTGATGGAATTTCCAGAAGTGACCTACGCGCTGTCCCGGGCGGGGCGGGCGGAAATAGGCGGCGATCCGGAGCCTGTGAACAACATCGAGATCTATATCGGCCTTAAGCCAACAGCCGAGTGGACCAGCGCCAGTAACCGCTATGCATTGCAGGCCCTGTTTGAGGAGAAGCTCGAACAGCACCCGGGGCTACTGTTTAACTTTTCTCAGCCTATCGGGACCCGGGTTGATGAACTGTTGTCAGGTGTCCGCGCGCAGTTGGCCATCAAACTCTTTGGCCCGGATCTCAAGGTGCTGGCGGAGAAAGGCCAGCAGATCGAAGCGGCGGTCCGAACAGTTCAGGGAACCCGGGACGTGGCCATGGAGCAGATTGCCGGTGAAGCGCAGTTGGTGGTTCAGCCAGACCGTCAGGCACTCTCCCGGTACGGACTCGCCGTGTCGGATGTGATGAGTGTCGTCCGGGACGGACTGGGTGGTGCCGCCGCGGGCCAGATCATCAACGGAAATGAGCGGTACGATATCTATGTGCGCCTGGCCAAACGTTTCCGCGAAGACCGGGATGCCATTGCTGATCTCAGGTTACAGGCACCGTCCGGAGCCTGGGTGAGACTCGGCGATGTGGCCGATGTGTCTATTGAGTCCGGCCCGCCCCAGGTGCGCCGCGACGACGTTCAGCGCCGTGTGGTCATTCAGTCCAATGTGCAGGGTCGTGATATGGGCAGTGTGGTTGCCGATATTCAGGATGTTATCGCGTCAGAAGTGAACCTTCCCCCCGGCTATTCGGTGGATATTGGTGGTCAGTTCGAAAACCAGCAGCGAGCTCAGAAACGATTGACCATTGTGGTACCTGTATCTCTGGGGCTGATTGCGCTGTTGCTCTACTTCGCTTTCAGTTCGGTTGGTCAAGCGCTGTTGATTCTGGTCAACGTGCCGCTTGCCGTAATTGGTGGTGTCTTTTCGCTCTGGGTCTCCGGCCAGTATCTTTCAGTGCCCAGTTCCGTTGGATTTATCACACTGTTTGGTGTGGCGGTGCTTAACGGGGTCGTTATGGTCGAAAGCATCAATCAGCGAATACAGGATGGGTTGAACGTGGATACCGCGGTGTTTGAAGGTGCCGTCTCCCGTTTACGTCCTGTCTTGATGACAGCAATAACCTCGGCGCTCGGTTTGATACCGATGCTGTTGTCGACGGGCGTGGGTGCTGAAATCCAGAAGCCACTGGCCAGCGTGATTGTTGGCGGCCTTATCACCGCAACTTTCCTGACGCTGTTTGTTTTGCCGGTTCTGTTCGGTCGCTTTTCGAGAGCCAAGGTGGGTGATATTCAGCGGTAGATGTGAGGCGGAAATGCATAGTTGCGGTTACATGCATGGAAGTGTAATTCCGCCCGTTTTAACGGAGACGAGGGTCTTGCTGTTGAACTTTGCTCCTAGAAAGAAGGCTGTGACTGTGATTCTGGTGCCCGATGTTTCTGAAGAGTCAATGTTCACCATTTCCGGAATTGTTGTTGAAACATCGGGCACGATGGTTAGCCACGGGTGTGTCGGCCAGGATGAAGAAGGTTCCCTTTAAAAGAATAAGTGGATTTATTGCCGCCGGAGGAATGGCAACCCTTTTCCATTGGGCGGCCATGTCCGGCCTGGTTCTGCTTGGCATGGCCCCCGTAGCAGCCACCTTTTCTGGAAGCGTTGTAGGAGCGGTTACCAACTACTGGTTGCAGCGAACTTTGGCCTTTCCAAACGCACGCCCACACATCCAGGCCATCTGGCGATATGCCTTTTCCTGTTCACTCGCAGCTCTCCTGAACGTTCTGATCTTTTTAGTCCTGCATCAACTGTTTGAAATCTCTGTTGTGCCTGCTCAGCTTCTAACCACTGCGGCTGTCGCTGTATTTAACTATGTTGTCTACCAAAGGCTGGTGTTTCATGAACAAACCTCTTGAGACTTCCCGTGCGCCGAATGAATCAGAGCTGCTTTCCCTGGTGGTTCCGGTGTTCAATGAGCGTTCGATGCTTCCCCTATTCTTTGAGCATGTATTGCCGATCCTTGCGAGCCTCGATATTCGCTCGGAGATCGTGGTTGTGGACGATGGTAGCGAGGATGGCAGTGCCGAATTTGTTAGGACTTTCATTAAAAGGAAATCGAGCATCCGTCTCGTCAAGCTAAGCCGCAACTTTGGCAAAGAGGCAGCGGTAACAGCAGGGCTGGAGCATGCCAAGGGGGATGCGGTGATCGTTCTGGATGCGGACCTTCAGGATCCACCTGAATACATTCCCGAGATGGTCAGGAGTTGGAAGTCCGGCTTTGATGTCGTTCTGATGCAACGTCGATCACGTGTAGGCGAGAGTTTTCTCAAGCGCTGGAGTGCGCACCTTTTCTATCGCTTGCTGAATAAGACCAGTCGCACTGAAATCCCGGTCGACACGGGTGATTTCCGATTGATGAGCAGGCGGGCAGTTGATGCCCTTCTCCGGTTAGGAGAGCGCAACCGCTACATGAAGGGACTCTTTGCCTGGGTTGGTATGCCAACGACGATCATCGAATACGACCGGGCATTGAGAGTGGCTGGCGAGAGTAAGTGGGACTACCCGGGCCTGGTCGGCCTGGCCCTTGAAGGCCTGACTTCCTTCTCAGTGTCACCTCTCAGATGGGCAACGCTTGTCGGCTTGCTGGCCGCCTCCGTTGGTGGATTGTTCGGTGTCTGGATTGTAGCGAAGGCAATAATGCTCGGCGATCCGACTGACGGCTACCCATCGTTAATCGCCCTCATCAGTTTTCTGGGCGGCATACAACTGGTGAGCGTTGGTATCGTTGGTGAGTATGTGGGCAAAACCTACATCGAATCGAAACAGCGACCACTGTATCTGACCGAAGAAGTGGTCGAGAACAAAGAGGTATCAAGCCGAGACCAAATCAGCAACTTCAGAGGCGTCAAGAATGCTAAAGCGATTTGAGCCCTGGTTCTGGGTACTGGCTGCCGTATTGTTCAGTCGCTTTATCGGAATGACGCTGTTTCCTTTCGTGGATACAACGGAGCCCCGATACGCTGAAATCGCTCGTTTAATGGCTGAAACCGGGGACTGGATAACGCCCTGGTTTGAACCCGGCGTTCCGTTCTGGGGGAAACCTCCACTGTCGTTCTGGGCTCAGGCTGCCTCTATAAAAATATTTGGACTGTCTGAATTTTCTCTGCGGCTACCGGCATGGTTCGCCACGATTGGAATCGTATGGCTGACGTGGTGCCTTGCAAATCATGCGCGCGGTGCTGCGGTCGCTCGATGGTCTACTCTTGTGCTTTCCACGATGGTACTCACCTATATCAGTGCCGGCGCAGTCATGACGGATACGTTCCTGGTATTTGGAACGACCCTCTCCTTGGTGAGCGTGTGGTTTGTGCTTTCAGGGCGCTCTGACTATTGGCGCTGGTGGTTTTTCATGGGCCTGGCCATCGGTTTGTTGTCAAAGGGACCGTTGGCTGTTGTACTGACCGTTATCCCCCTGGTGCTATGGGCTGCTATTTTCAGGCAGCGGTTACAGCCGTTGAAAAAATTACCCTGGCTTCTTGGCTCACTTCTGACACTGGCGATTGCCGTGCCATGGTACGTGCTCGCTGAATTGAAAACGCCAGGGTTCCTCAACTATTTCATCATTGGCGAACACTTTAGCCGGTTTCTGGACCCCGGGTGGGCCGGCGATTTGTACGGTAGTGCCCATGACCGGCCCAAGGGCATGATCTGGATATTCTGGCTTTGGGCTTCATTCCCCTGGGGTATCATTGGCTTGGTTGGCTTTGGCCTTGCGGCGGCGCGAGGCAAAACAAAGGATATATTCACTGGTGCTGTTCAAGACGCCTCAACGCTGTATCTGTTGTTTTGTGCGATAACGCCAATGCTGTTCTTCACCCTGGCAGGCAACACGCTTTGGACGTACATACTTCCTTCTCTTCCGTTCTCGGCCATTCTGATTGCCGGATGGGTGTCGAAGCTCGATCTAGGTGCCTGGTCCAGAGTCAGGTCGGGGGCTGTATTGCTTGTGCCCGTTCTCATTACCCTTGTTGTGTTCATCAGTGTGAGCGGAGTCATTCCACTAAAAACCGAGAAACAATTGATAAGCCGGTATGAGAGCATCCATCAAGCGGGGGACAGTCCGATCTTCTACATTGGTGAGATGCCATTTTCGGCACGTTTTTATTCGTTGGGCGACGCTGTGGAAATCATCTCCACAGAATTCAACAGTCTGCTGGAAGCTGACGGGTACGCCAGGGTCTTTGCAGTAATTCCAAACCATGCGGTCGATGAGGTTCTTGGTCCGCGGGCCACTGACGCTCAGAAGTTGGGGGAGAACGAACGGTACCAGCTATTCTCGATCGATCTTCCGCCAACAGACAGCCAGAATGACCCCGTTGATTCTGAATTAAACTCGAAGAATGATTAATGACGCAGCTGATTACTGCTAAAACTGAGTCTTTGAAGGCCGGATTTTCAAGATGGCTGGCCTTTTGGCAGTGATCTAGTCCGGAAATGGCAGTAAAATCAGAATCCTGGCTCCTCCGTTTTTCGAGGATCCGATTTCCAGGTGTCCGAGGTTGTCTTCGACAATCTCGGACACGATGGACAATCCGAGTCCAAATCCGGCGACCGTTTCATCCAGCCTGGTGCCCCTGTCCATGACAGTGGCTGCCGCCTCGGGAGAAATTCCGGGGCCATCGTCCGTTACTTCTATGGAGAGTCCTGATGACGTGCGGACGATTGTAACGTCGACGGTTGTCTGGCACCACTTCCCACCATTTTCGAGTAAATTGCCAAGCAGCTCTGAAAGATCCTGCCGCTCCATAGGCCAATTGAAGTTTTCGGGTAAGGTGGTGTGGAGGCGGAAAACCGTATCAGGGAATATTTTTTCCATGACGGTGATGACACTTGCCGTGATTTCAACCGGCATGCACGTTCGTCCCATCTGTCTGCCTGATATGTCTGCCTTGCTCATCCTGTAGTTCAGGGATTTGTCAAGCTCCCGCAAGTTAGAGGCCATGAATACAATATCCCCCCGGGACGGAGGCAAGGCATCGATATCCGACAGAATGGCAAGATTGGCAGAAATGGAGGTTTTGACCAGGTGAGAGAGGTCGGAGTTCAGGCGGCGGTGGCGGTCCAGACGACGGTTTGACAGCTCAAGCAAATCATTGAGCTGGCGGATCAGCGGACGAAACTCTTCCGGTACGTGAGGGTTCAGGCGACTTTGTTTCCCGGATTGGAGCCGTCTCAGGTCCTCTTTTATCTTACTGATGGGCTTTAACGTCAGATGTGTAGTGGTTCCAATCAGGGCCAGCAGTATCGCGAGAAGAACGGCCGAGGCGCCGAGCAATGTCAGGTGAGCCTTCAGCGGTCGTTCAGAGAGCGCCCCCTCGGTTTCAAGAACGCTGATTGAGGCCAGTTTTTCACTGGCGGAGAAAATGCGTTTGAGCCCGAAAAGCGTGTTCGCACCCTGCGCTATGTGGATGAAACCCTCGGGCTTCTCTGCAGCGCCCTGCAGTTGGCTCTGGTCAAAGTTCGGGCTCGCCAGGACGCTTCCGCTAGCCGTTTCGATGACGATGGCATGCCCCAGAAGCATTTCAAACTGATTGATCATGTTGCTGAGGTCGTCGGTTGTGGGGGATTCAGCCTCAATGATTGCCTGAAAGTTTCCCAGCTCTTTGTTCAGGTGTTGCTTCCTGGACTCGTCCGATAGTTGCTTTATCACGTAGGTGTGTGAAAAGAATATCAGAGTAAAATATACGAGGCTGAAAACAGCACCATACTGAATGGCTGTTCTGCGGATACTTTTCGGAGCAGACATATTTTAACCTGGTTGGTTCACTCGGGCGTTCAGCGGTTAGGATCTTTTTCGAAGTAGTAGCCCTGGCCACGCAATGTTTTTATTTTATTGACCCCTATTATTTTTCTAAGCCGGGTTATGTAAACCTGAACGACATTTCTGGTGGGGCATCTTTCTATGTTGTAGAGGGATTCAACCAGTTCGTCCTGGGAAAACACTCGGTCCGGTGAACGGAGGAAACACTGTAAAAGGCGGAATTCCGTAGCTGTCAGTCTGAACTCTTTCTGGTCGGGCGTGGTAAGCGTTCGGTAGGTGGCGTTGAGATGAAATCCGTCGACGCTGATCTGGTCTGTCGTTCTGCCGTCCTTTCTGCGGATAATCGCACTGAGCCGGGCTTTCAGTTCATCAAACTCAAACGGTTTGGGAAGGTAATCGTCGGCACCCGCGTTCAACCCTTCTACTCTCTCAGTCCAGTTGGAGCGTGCGGTCAGAATAAGGATGGCCTCTTTTTTCCCGTTTTTTCTCCATCTTTGCATTAAAGAAAGTCCATTTTCATCGGGCAGTCCGATATCGAGAATAACGGCCTGGTAGGAGCTTGTTTCAATCAACGAGTCCGCTTCTTTGCCGGTTTTGGCGATATCTACTGTGTAGTGCGCCTGCGCAAGCCAGTCCGATATTTTTTTGGCAAGTACAGCATTGTCTTCAACAATCAGAATTTTCATTTGTAAGCGCCGTTTTTCGAGGTGGGAAAGTTTCGCCAGTCTGCCATGGATTGTACCAGTAACGGCAACTCCCCAGAAAAACAGCAACCCGTTAAAAATGGGGGGTTACCGGTCGACTTTTCAGTTTGATTTCAGTTGCACCGGGTAGCGTCAACAATCGAGCCACGAACGCGAGAAGCTGTATATACATGGTTTTAGGAGCAACCTATGAGCGATAGACATTTCTATGCAGGTGTGTCCAGGCGCCGCCTTATACAAGGAGCTGCCACAATGGGACTTCTTGCCGGTTTCGACAGTTTGTTACCGGCCTATGCTAGGAGTCTGCGCGGCAGGAGCCACCTTCTGGCATAATACGTAAAAATTCTTCAGCACCGGAGAATCCGATGGGAACCACCTTCCGCCCCTATTCACCTGATCAGGAACTGCTTCTTCCCCCGAGCCTGAACGAGTGGCTGCCCGAAGGGCATCTGGCCTATTTCATCAGTGACGTGGTCGAGGAACTGGATCTGAGTGCCTTCTACGCCCGGTATGAAGGGAGCGGTCGGCGCAACTCGCCTTTCGATCCGCGGATGATGTTGAAGGTGTTGATCTATGCGTACGCGACCGGCGTGTTTTCATCACGAAAGATCGCCCGGAAGTTGGAAGAAGATGTCGCCCTTCGGGTCCTGGCGGCTGGCAATTTCCCCAGACACCGCACTATCTGCGATTTTCGCAAGCAACACCTGGCTGCGTTCAAGGCCGTATTTATTCAGGTGGTCCGGATCGCCCAGGAAGCGGAATTGGTTACTCTCGGTACGCTGGCGATTGATGGCACCAAGGTCCGGGCCAACGCCAGTAAGCACAAGGCCATGAGCTATGACCGCATGCGGGAGGAAGAAGCCCGTCTGTCAAAAGAGGTTGATGAGCTTTGTGGCCAGGCTCGCCGTGTGGATGAATCGGAAGACCAACAGTTTGGCCCGGATCAGCGGGGCGACGAGTTACCCGAAGAGCTTCAGCACCGTCAGGGGCGGCTGGACAAGATCCGGGCAGCGAAGGAGAAACTGGAAGCGGATCAAAAAACGCAAGATGAGGCCAAAGGCCGGCATCCAGACGATGATCGCCGCTCACCCAAGGGTGGCCGGAACTTCAAGAGAGATTATGGAGTTCCGGAGGACAAGGCTCAGAGTAACTTTACCGACCCCCAAAGCCGGATCATGAAAACGAATGATGGGTTCCAGCAATGCTATAACGGCCAACTGGCCGTGGATGGCGAGTTCCAGATCATCGTGGGCAACCGCCAGGGTAACAACCCCAGTGATAACGGCTGTCTGGTGCCGCTGCTGGGCGAGGTAAAAGAAACTCTGGGAAGTTACCCGGGCCAATGTCTGGCTGATGCGGGTTATCGCAAAGAGGAAGACTTGCAGGCATTGGAGACAAAAGGCATAGATGGCTACGTCTCGCTGCGCCGGGAAGGCAAAAAAACCGGAGATATAAACGCGAGCCGGTACCCGGCGACGGCCCGCATGGAGGAGAAGCTTACCACGGCGGAGGGGCGAGCAGTCTACGCTCAGCGCAAGCACATGGTTGAGGCGGTGAATGGCTGGATCAAGAATGTCCTGGGCTTCCGGCAGTTCGGCTTGCGGGGCCTTCAGGCGGTGCAGGGTGAATGGGATCTTGTCTGTCTGTCGCTCAATCTCAGGCGCATGAGTTCACTGATGAGGCTGGCATAAGTCGCTGAGGCAGCCTTTGGCTCACGGTAGGTACAGCTGGGGCCCTGCGATGCCCCTTTTAACCGGTTAACTGGCTGGATCGAAAGCGATGATGGAGCCGATCCGATATCGCGAACACTCCTTCCGGCCAGACAATGATCCGGTCTGGCGGAAACGAGGGCTCAAAACGTTTCTGCCGCGCAGACTCCTAGATGCCAGACTAGTAGAGCTGCAAGCGGAAAAGGCCGGGCTAGCCAGCGACCTGATTCCTCTGCTTGGGCGTCGTCCGACGGGGGCCAGTTTGCAACTGATGGCGCCATCTGAAACGCTTCTGTTCGCCGATGGACAGTTGGAACCAGATCATCCGCTGATTCGTGCAGCCGAGGCGAGGGAAGCCGAGGCGCGCGCGGCTGGATGTTGCCGAAGTCGATCGTCGACCTACGTTCACAGCTAATGCCGGCTATAACAGCCTGTGGGCTGACGAGAGAAAACGTTGGGTCGTCGGCATTGGCGTTCGGATCCCATTTAGTGGGCAGCGCCAGCACAGCGCCGTTCGAAAGGCGACTGCCGAAGCATCACAAAAACGATGGCTGGCCACTCAGGCCCAGCGGGAATGGCGGGCCTCGATAGCTAAACTGAGGGCAAGCGTTGAGGCCGGCCATGGTCGACTGAACATCCTCAACGAGCGACACTTGCCAAACCAGCGCGCGCACTGGGAAGCCAGTCTGAACGAGCTGGCCAGTGGCACTGGCAGACTGGAGGACGCGATAAATAGCGCAAGACAGCTTACTGGGGCCAAACTCCGTCGAGCTGGGGTGATCCGTGATCTATATGGTGCCTCGGCCGGGTACGAAGCCCTGATACCGGTGCGTACTATCAATGCGTTAAATTAAAGAGGTAATTCAATGGTCAAGTCTTCGGGCATTTTGGATAGCACCAGAAAGTTCCCTTCAAAATGCCCGAAGACTCGACCAAACCACTTGGACCAAAACTCATGAACCTTCCTGAAGGTTCGCTTTGCGACCAATGTGGCCACCAGGGCAATACAATGGGCGCGGTCTGGAGTGGTGTCCCAGGTTCAGGATCATCAGTTCATCCGCCTCGGTGCGGCCCTGCCAGGCATCGTTATTCGAACTAATCTCAAACCTATATCACCTCTGTGAACCAAGGCACCAACGGTGCCTTCCCTCCCAATTCACAGAGGTAATTCCAATGTCCGAACAATGCCCCAGATGCCTGTCCACCCGGATTGGCAGGAACAACTACGGAAAAAAGGCGGCTGGCGTGGTCGGTGCTGCCGCTGGCGTGTATGGCGGCTACGCCTCCGCAATTGTAGGTGCTCGAACAGGTGCTGTCGTTGGAGCGATGGCTGGCCCGGTGAGTGGTATCGGTGGTGCGGTGATCGGCGGTTTGCTGGGCGGTGTCACCGGTGTCTCCGCTGGCATCATCCTGGGCGATGTGCTCGATGAAGTCGTGCTTGATAATTACCGCTGCCTGGAGTGTGGTCATTCGTTCAGCATCGAACCTGACCCGGAAGACGAGACCACCGATAACCCCACCTCAAAATTCCCTAAGGAGTAACCCCATGGCTCATCTGATCGAGCAAATGGCCTACGTTGGCCAAACCCCTTGGCATGGTCTGGGGAATGAACTCACCTCCAACCAACCACTAGAAGTTTGGGCTAGGCAGGCTGGCCTCGACTGGCAGATCCAGGAAAGCCCCGTTCGCTACGTGACTAATGCCGGAAGCCCGCTGGGTGAGATTCTGTCCTACCCGGACTCCAAAGTGCTGTATCGCTCGGATACGAAAGCGCCGCTGTCGGTCGTCGGTAACCGCTTCAAGGTGGTTCAGCCCGAAGAGATCCTGGAGTTCTACCGGGATCTCACGGAGGTTTCCGGCTTTGAACTGGAAACAGCGGGCGTGCTGAAAGGGGGCCGGAAAATGTGGGCGCTGGCCCGCACCGGCCAATCCGGTGTGCTGAAGGGCAATGATCAAACCAACGCTTACATACTGTTGGCCACGGCCTGTGATGGCACCATGGCCACGACGGCTCAATTCACCAGTATTCGGGTGGTGTGTAACAACACCCTGGCTGTGGCCTTGAAGGATTCCACAGCCAATGCCGTGAAGGTGAAGCACAACACGGCGTTCGATGCGGACCTGGTGAAGAAGCAGCTCGGTATTTCCGTTTCCGCCTGGGACGATTTCATGTACCGCCTGAAAACCCTGAGCGAGCGGAAGGTGAAAACCACTGAGGCCAGGAATTACTTCCTGAAGGTGTTCACCGACGATTCTGGTACCGGTGTTGGCAAAACCAACGAACGGTCCATGGCCAAGGCCCTGTCCTTGTATGAAGGGGAGGGCATGGGCGCCACATTGGCATCGTCGGACGGCACTGCCTATGGATTGCTGAACGCAGTTACCGAGTTCATTGACCATCAACGCCGCGCCAAAACCGTTGACCATCGGCTGGATTCCGCCTGGTTCGGTAATGGCGCTTCCATCAAAAACCGCGCACTCGAGCAGGCCATGTCACTTGTGGCCTGACTTCTATCTCAAAACCCTAAAACCGCCATAAAGCCCACCGGAGCCTGTACGACTCAAGAACATGGGTAACAGTTCTATTCAAATACATAGGTAACACATTGCTTAAATAGTGAGCACCTGACAGGAGGTGCTCATGCC
>JGI24519J20070_1000035_pt1 | contig 69238 bp, 68 predicted proteins | sample LinPmetageLP43_FD_20070 | JGI IMG/M metagenome (IMG submission 20070) | reverse complement strand
TGTCGGTATTGCCATGGGCGCGGCCGGGTCAGATGTCGCGCTCGAAACGGCCGATATTGCCTTGATGGCTGATGATCTGGAAACACTGCCGTTCGCGGTGGGCCTCAGCCGTGCAACGCGCCGGATCATCCGACAGAATCTCTGGGCAAGTCTTGGCGTTGTGGCGTTTCTGGTGCCAGCCACCTTACTTGGTCTCGGTATCGGCCCAGCCGTTATTGCGCATGAAGGATCAACCCTGATCGTTGTCCTCAATGCGCTTCGGCTTCTTGCGTTCAAAGAGCGAAAGGAACCAGAGGCATGATCAGAGTTCGCAGGAAACTGTTTCACGCGTCGGCGTCACAATGGCGAACGACGCTCCTTTTCCTCGCGACATGGTTCGGCCTTGGTGCCGGGATCAGTGGGTGTGCCACAATTGCAGGCAGCACCAAGCCTCTGACAGATTTTGAGCGAGCGGCTATACGCACCGAATGTGGAAATTATCCGGTATCGCGAATTCGCGCTGGCGGCGCCGGCAGGAAGTATCGCTACCTTGCCTGCAAACAGACCGTTCTGGACCGCGAGAGCGGCCAAACAGCTGCGTCATCAATTGTTGACTAAGCCGATCTATGGACATCGGCGGGGTTGATACAACTTACTTCCTGCGTCCGCCGAGAACAGCGACCAGTTCTTGAACCTTCTCCCGTCGTTCGGCGAGATTGTCACCGGTGAGCGCTGTCTCGACGCACGTCGCCAGATGATCCTCCAGGATCGCTTTTTCCACTCCCCCAAGCGCGGCCTTGATCGCCTGAACCTGGCGTACGACATCGATGCAATACCGGTCTTCTGCGATCATCTTCGATACGCCGCGTACCTGACCTTCAATCCGGGCGAGGCGCTTTGTGGCAGCGTCGCGTGTAGCGTCTTTCATGAAATATACCTCCGCAGGGTATATAGGACCGAATAATTCCATGACAATGGTGATGGCGGCACTGCGAAGAGCGCAGCGTTTTGCAGATGCACCAGACACCGTTGAGCGCGGCAGAATCTACTGATGGGGACGCCCGGCAATACAATCGATGCTGCGTTTCACGGAAGGCTGACGTGTCGAAGCTCTGGAGTTGGCATTAACGCCTTGTCCATTGGCGCTTCATACGCTCGGATTCCGGTTCGATTTTGGCAACCTGGAAAGGCCCTTCCTCTTTTTGGCGCGCCCCATATATGGAGCTGATGAGACGCAAGCCCTCATGCCGCAGGAAGGGACACGGCCCCTCTCGGTGGAATTGGCAGATTGTCTTGAGGGGGACGGGCTTCTCTTACGTAATAATGCGTATCGCCAGCTCTTCGGAACAGGAAACCCGCTTTGCTCCCGCATCATAGATACATATTTCCTTGCCGACCTGCATATCTAAGCGAATTCTGCTGTGATGGATTTTCTGGCGACGGTTTTGACTTTCCCGAGTTCCTTCCCCCTCCCCTGCTCTCACCCTGGAGACATTGATGAACCAACCACTCAAATCGATCAGTTACCTTGCAACGGCGCTCGCGATGTTCGCCGGGGCCGCATATGCGCAGATGCCAGGCGACAAAATGGATCATGCCAGGATGGATATGCCGGCAAGCGCAGACCTGCGCACATCCCATATGTTTGAAGGTGTCGGAAACGTCGTCGCAATTGATCTCGAAAACCGAAAGATCGGTCTGGATCACGGTCCCGTCCCTGCCCTTCACTGGCCTGCGATGAAGATGGCCTTCAGCGTGCTCGACAGTGTCGACCTGTCCTCGGTCAAACCGGGTGACCGGGTTCAGTTTACGCTGCATAAAGTCGAGAACGGCCCCTATCCCATCGCTGAGATATGCTTGACCAGCAACACGGAGATCAGTCCCGGCCTCTGTGCGGCAGAGCCCCGGGCCGGTCATGCCACACACTAGACCGGCGACGGCCATCACGGCGGCTCCGGCGATGCACACTATTGTCAGACAAATGAAATCAGGGCGTACAATATGATAAACAGACGGAATCTGCTCCAATCAGGTGTGGGCGCGGGACTGGCGCTCGGCGTATCCGGTATACTGCCTGCCTGGGCTCGGAGCGCGCGCGAAGGCAATCTCGGAATTCCCGCACTTTCAGGCAAGGACTTCGATCTTTCGATCTCTTCATTCCCGGTACGGATTAATGGAAAAACCGGCATGGCGACGGGCATTAACGGCTCAGTCCCTGGCCCGCTTGTCCGGTTCAGGGAGGGTGACGATATCAGCGTCAACGTCACGAACATGCTGACGGAGGATACGTCAATTCACTGGCACGGACTGCTTGTCCCATTCCATATGGACGGTGTTCCCGGCATTGCCTTCCCAGGCATCAAGCCCGGAGAGACCTTTAACTACAAATGGAACCTCGCTCAAAACGGCACCTATTGGTATCATTCACACTCCGGACTTCAGGAGCAGCTCGGTCATTACGGGCCTTTGATCATCGATCCTAAGGATGCCGATCCGGTGGCCTATGACCGCGAATACGTACTTGTCCTCTCCGACTGGAGTTTCGAAAGCCCGCACCGGATCTTCTCCAAACTGAAAAAAGCAGGACCGACCTACAACTTCCAGCAGCGAACGGTCGGCGATTTCTTCGAAGACGTTTCGGAAAAGGGATTTGGTCAGACCCTTCAGGATCGCGCCATGTGGAACCAGATGCGGATGTCACAGACCGACTGGGCAGACGTCACGGCGGCGACCTATACTTATCTGATCAATGGTCGCTCCACTCAGGACAACTGGGACGCCTTATTCGTGCCTGGCGAACGCGTGCGTTTGCGCATCATCAACGGATCGGCCATGTCGATTTTCAACTTCAGAATTCCCGGTTTGGCAATGACTGTCGTTGCGTCTGACGGTCTGAACGTGAAGCCGGTGGAGACGGACGAGTTCCAGATTGGCGTAGCTGAAACTTACGATGTGATCGTCGAACCGACAGAAGCGCGGGCCTTTGCAATGGTCGCGGAATCGATTGATCGGTCGGGCCAGGTCGTCGCGACGCTTGCGCCGCAACAGGGCATGCGCGCGGCCCCGCCGGAAATGCGTGAGCCCGTCTTGCTGACAATGAAGGACATGGGAATGGGCGGCATGGATCATGGTGCCATGCCAGACATGCAGAACATGGACCCTGCCCCCATGCCAGGAATGGAAGGCATGGACCACAGTATGATGCCGGGGATGGACCACAGCGCGATGCCCGGGATGGAAGGGATGGACCACAGCGCGATGCCGGGTATGGAACATGGCGGGATGTCCGGCATGGAACCCATGGGGTCCATGGACAACCTGGCATCCGGCGTGGAGCGCGGTCCGGGTGTGGTTGGAATTGCCATGAACCCGGTCAACCGCCTTGATGAGCCCGGACAGGGGCTCGGCAATGTCGACCATCGCGTTCTGCGGTATTCACAGCTTCGTAGCCTCGATCGCAATCCTGATCTTCGTGCGCCTGAACGCGAAATCGAACTGCATCTGACCAGCAACATGGAACGGTATATGTGGTCATTTGACGGGGTCAGATTTGCGCACATCAAGGAGCCGATCAAGTTCTACAAGGGTGAGCGGCTGCGGCTGACCATGATAAATGATACGATGATGCCCCATCCGATCCACCTGCACGGCATGTTCTTCGATGTCGTGAACGGGGGAAACGATCACAAGCCGCGTAAACACACGATCGTTGTCAAACCCGGTGAGAAACTCTCGGTCGACATCTCAGCCGAGCATGTCGGCGACTGGGCGTTCCACTGCCACCTTCTCTACCACATGCACGCCGGCATGATGCAGGTCGTCTCGGTTCTGGACGAGCCAAATCCCTATGCGAGCTCAATGCCGGACATGATGAATATGGAAGGAATGGAGATGGAAGGCATGGACCATAGCAAGATGGATCACTCTGGAATGACCGGCATGGATATGCCGGATATGCACACCGGGGAGAAAAATTGATGCGTATCAAGATCGTTTCTACCATCGCTGCCGGTGTGGCTTTATCGAGTTTTACATTCGGAATGCCCGCATTCGCCCAACAAGAAGGCAATCAAAAAGGGATGCAGACCAGCAAAGAGCCGCTCTGGTCGCAGGCAGATGCCTATTATGACGCTTTGGAGATGGCTAAAGCCCGCGAAGACGTTTTGGACGAGGGCGGCGCTCAGCCAACCTATTACGTTCTGTTCAACCAGCTGGAAGCTCAGAGCGCTGACGGCCGCGATGACCTCTATTGGAATGGACAGGCCTGGTATGGGGGCGATATCAACAAGATCTGGTTCAAGACAGAAGGCAAGTCGTCGTTGAACAATGGCGATGTTGAGGATGCTGAATTACAGGCCCTCTACTCCCGGGCGATTGCCCCGTACTGGAACCTCCAGGCAGGCCTTCGGCACGACTTCAAACCGGACGACCTGGATTATGCTGTCATTGGCGTGCAGGGCCTGGCTCCATACTTCTTCGAAATAGATGTGTCTGCGTTCCTGAGCACTGAAGGGGATGTCTCGGCGCGAGCAGAGATCGAGTATGACCTGCTTCTGACGCAGAGGCTCATCCTCCAGCCCCGTATTGAGGCCAATCTCTCCCTACAGGACATTCCCGAGAGAATGTTGGGAGCGGGCCTCAACAACATAGATGCGGGTCTGCGGCTTCGTTACGAGATCAAACGCGAATTCGCGCCATATATCGGCGTCGAATGGCAAGGCAATTTCGGCGACACGAAAAATTTCATCCAAGCGACTGGAGGCGAGACGGACAAAACCGTCTTTGTCGCTGGCGTTCGAACCTGGTTTTAGGAGAACCAAAATGAACAGTCTCATCGAACCCAATATTCACCCCATTCTGGTTCACTTTGCATACGCCTTGTCGATTACGGCAGTCGCCGCCTACCTGCTCTCCAGGTTTCCCCCCGCTTCCAGATGGCGCGATACGCTCGCGCCTGCTGCCGACTGGATGCTGGCCTTTGGCGCGCTTGCGATCATCGCAACGATCATTGCCGGGCTGCAGGCCTACTACACGGTGGACCATGACGCGCCATCGCATGCGGCAATGACGACCCATCGAAACTGGGCCGTCCCTTCAGGAAGCGCGATCATTCTTCTGGCGATATGGCGCTGGACCAACCGGGGAAAGGCTGCATCAGCTGTTTTCATTGCAGGCCTGACAGCAGCGGCGCTGGCTTTGACCGTAACGGCCTGGTGGGGCGGCACGATTGTCTACAGCTATGGTCTCGGCGTTAAAAGTCTACCGACAGTAACCGGTGACGGGCATGACCACGATCATGGTGGCGGCACGCCAACAATGCCCGAAGACCACGACATGAGTACGATGGACGCCATTGGACCAGAAGACGATGATCATGGCGCCGCTGGCGGAATGGCCGGGACGACGGGCCATGACAATTCTGACGGCCACCACGCGCCGGCTCCCGCCGCGCATGACGCTGGCGATGGCCATCATGACACCGAAAGTTCTGTTCCCGCCGGCATCGTTCCGGAAACACCAGGCACACCTGCCGGTGTGGTTGACGCGTTCCACAGCGCGCTCAAATCCGGTGACAGCAAGACCATAAGCGGGCTGACAGACCCAGCTGTGATTATAGCAGAGGGGGGCAGTGTCGAACGGTCCCTGGAAGTATATGCCGGTCACCATATGCCAGCCGACATGGCCTATACGGCGGCGGTCTCGTTTGACCTGAAGGACCGCCAGGTGCTCCAGTCCGGCGACATGGCGACGGTGATTTCGCAGTCCGACGCCACCGGCACCTACGAAGGCAAGGCGATCCACATGCAAACCATGGAAACGATGGTCCTGCAGCGCGAAGGTGGCACCTGGAAGATCACCCATATCCACTGGTCGTCTTCGCCGGTCACCGACGATCATTCACACTGATCGATGACGCAGGCAGATCGCAATTCCGTCTACAATCCGAATGCGGATGTTCATGGCCTGATAGGGGTGGGTTCGTTGCATGCTGGCTTTATCGCCGCGAAACGCATTTTGTTGCGGGCAAAGGGACGAGAGGCCGACCGTCCGCCTGATCGGGCCAGAGGATGGATTGCGATCAGCGGGTTCTTCGTCCTGGCCGCACGGACAATGCCCCGGCCAATCGTTGGGCAATCAATACAGGGGCACACGTTTCGAAGGCCCACGTCCCGACCGTGTTCAGATTCAGTCGGCGTCGTTCGATGACCGATCCGTGGGTCGCGCTTCATGCAAGCCTTCTGGCAGCGCAATCGGTATTTCAAAGGGTTATGACGGCGCCCCGGAGTTCGCCCCTGGATCGCAGGATCAGCGAAATGGGATTCATGTCGGCAGATATCGGCGTACTGTTTGCGGAGACCCCGGGTCTCTTTGCTGGCGCCGCCTCGGAGAATACCGCCACCCTGGTCGAGGCGATAGCGGGCGTGTTCGCCGGTTTGAAACAAGCCGGCAGTCGAACGAGCGGATCGGATATGGAGGACATCGCGGCCGTATGCGACATGAGCGAAACCGCGATCAGCGAATTTCTCAGCAAGATCACCCAGGCGCAATCCCCATGAGTGCGCGCGCGTGGTCTGGCGCTTTGGTGATTGGGGTCGGCTGGGCAATGCTTGACGCGCAGATCGGCGAAAATGACGGGCATGCGCATTTAGCCCATCAGATCATACTTGGTCTGGATGGCGCGGTCGTGATCACAGCCGCGAGCGAGATAACCGCGCCAAAAGGTAAAGCTGTACTGATCCCCGCAGGGCAAACACATGCGGTCGGTCCGAAAGGACGCCAGACGCGCTCAGTCTATGTTGATCCACGGTTCTCAGGGGTCAGAAATGATCTGAAAGACGGTCCCCTGGTCTTCCTTCATGATGATGTGTCTGCAGCTCTGAGAGATATTGGCAATGCAGACCAGGCGCGCCACTGGGCCAGAATGTTTGCAGGACGCTTGCCCGGCTCTGCGATAGATGCACGCCTGCAGACCGCGTTTGACAATGCCGACGCGCTCGTCAGCCCGGCGGCACTGGCGCGCGCCCTGTCGCTGTCACCAGGCCGGCTGCGTGACATCGTGATGTCAGATTTCGGGGTGCCGCCAAGCAAGCTTCTGCAATGGCTGCAATTGCTTGGCGCCGCAAAAGCGCTTGAGGCGTCGGCCAGCCTGGCTGATGCCGCTGCTGCGGGCGGGTTCTCAGACCAAGCGCATTTCACGCGGCGACTGCGGCAATGGTTCGGCGTGACCCCGAAAGTCGGCCTATCTGGTCTGGAGGTCTCCATTGATGACCCCATCTGAACCGTTAACCCATTCAAGACCCGGTTCGGCGTTCAGGCCACTGACGCTCTCCAAATCAAGGAGAGTCGCCATCTTGTCCGTGTTCAAGCGTCTGTATGCCCCAACCTTCTTTCTTGGCTTTCTCGCCGCCGCTCTGACGTTGGCGGGAACGGGGGGATCGCTTATCTGGCTGCCCGCGCTGGTGGTCGTGGCCATCTTAACGTCTTGCCTGGCCGAGAGGATCGCTCCGCACGAACCGGTCTGGAACAAGCCGGATCATGACCGCGTCCGCGACATATGCCATGCCGTGGTCAATGAGGGCACGATTATTGTATTGGTCGTTCTGCTTGCGGTCTTTGCGGCGGTCATACCTTGGGCACCTCTCTGGCCTTCAAGTCTCCCGCTATGGGCTGACGTCGCGCTGTCGATCATTATGCTTGATACCGGAATTACGCTGGTCCATTTCGCCAGTCATCGGGTGAGCTTGCTTTGGCGTTTCCATGCCGTTCATCACTCGGTGAAACGCATGTATGGCTTTAATGGCCAGCTCAAGCATCCCGTCCGCCAAACTCTGGAAATCATGGGCGGCACCCTTCCCTGGCTATTGCTCGGTATTCCGACCGAAGTCGCTGCGATAGCAACCTTTGCAGTCGCTGTGCAGCTGCTGTTGCAGCATTCCAATGTCGACATGAAGATCGGACCTCTCAAATATGTCTGGGCAGTCGCCCCGGTTCACCGTCACCACCATGTCGCGTCGGGGCAGGACGGCGACGTCAATTTCGGGCTCTTCCTCACACTCTGGGATTTGCTGCTTGGCACGGCGCGCTTCTCATCGTGCGACGGGGCACGTGCCGGCGCAATCGGGATCCATGGCCGGCCAGATTATCCAGCCGCCTATGCCGCTCAGTTCGTCGAACCCTTTCGCCAAGTAGAAATACGGAGTTGAATATACCCCTATAGGGTATTATGTATGTATCGACCCTGATACCAGGTCGCCCGCTCCATGCCTCAAGTGGAGCGTCACAGGCAAAGAAGGAATTTACAATGCGCCTCATCCCGACCGGACATGCCCTGTCCAGTTTTCTCGCCCTGACATTTACGATCTGTATCGCGTGGGGGCTCGTCGCCCCGGCTGATCTGCATATGCACGGCGCATGGGAGCAGTTGCTTCCGGGATTCAAATTCATATCGGTGTCGAGCTTCTTTCTCGGGCTTGTCGAGGCCTATCTCTATGGCTGGTATATCGCGCTCGTCTTCGTGCCACTCTACCGACTGTTCAATCGCCAACGTGCCTAGCGCGGACCTTTAATATCCTCCTCTTTGAAACTGCCCGCAATATTCAGGCGCTGGATCAAGGAAGGGGACGCGCAACGAAACACTTCAACCACACCCCGGAGGGGCGGACATGACTGATACTGATCACAAGAATCACGCGCACGAACATCATGAACATCAACATCACGGCGCTGGACATGATTGCTGTCATGCCGGGGGCGACACTGATGCGGGTGCCGACGGAAAATATGATCTTGTGCCGCCGGCGTATTCCGGCACTGTCTACACGTGCCCCATGCATCCCAACGTTCGCGATGTACGCAATTCCGGCTGTCCAATATGCGGCATGGCGCTCGAACCTGAAGGCATCGTCGTCGGTGAGGAGGACACATCCGAACTCGACGACATGACACGTCGGTTCTGGATTAGCGCAATCTTCACCGTCCCGCTTGCCATCTACGCTATGGGCGACCTCATCCCGGGCAAACCGCTCGAAGGTCTGTTGCCCGCCGGTTGGGCGCAATGGGCCCAGTTCGCACTGGCGGTTCCTGTCGTGCTCTGGGGCGGATGGCCCTTCTTCCAACGCGGCGCGCGCTCCCTCCGGACGATGAACCTCAACATGTTCACACTCATCTCGCTCGGCGTTGGCGTTGCCTTCATCTTTTCGCTCGTTGCGACGGCCCTTCCGGGCATCTTCCCGCATGCGTTCCGTAACGAAGCGGGCGAAGTTTCTGTCTATTTTGAAGCAGCGGCGGTCATCACGACGCTTGTCCTTCTCGGGCAGGTGCTTGAGCTGCGGGCCCGCAGTGCCACGTCAGGCGCGATCCGTGCGCTTCTGGAACTCACGCCGCCAACGGCCAATCGGATCATGGCGGATGGCCAGGACGAGGAAGTCTCTGTTGATGACATTCAGGCCGGCGACCGTCTGCGCGTTCGCCCCGGCGAGAAAGTCCCGGTCGATGGCGAGGTTGCTGAGGGCCGGTCGAATGTCGACGAGTCCATGATCACGGGCGAACCCATTCCAGTGGAGAAAGCAACAGGCGATCCGGTCACCGGCGGCACCGTGAATGGCACGGGTTCGTTTGTCATGGCGGCGACCCGCGTTGGAGCGGATACGATGCTGTCTCAGATTGTGCGCATGGTCGCCGAAGCCCAGCGCTCGCGTGCACCGATCCAGAAGCTCGCCGACACTGTGGCGGGCCTGTTTGTTCCGGTGGTTGTTCTGACCGCTATTGTCACTTTCATCGTCTGGGCGGTTTTCGGGCCACATCCGGCCATGGCATTCGCAATCGTTAATGCGGTCGCTGTGCTCATCATCGCATGTCCCTGCGCGCTGGGTCTTGCGACGCCAATGTCGATCATGGTCGCGACCGGAAAGGGCGCTCAGTCTGGCATTCTGATCAAGAACGCTGAAGCGCTCGAGACGCTGGAAAAAGTCGATACAATTGTCGTCGACAAAACAGGCACGCTCACAGAGGGCAAGCCCAAACTCGTGACAGTCGAACCAGCCGAAGGTCTCGCTGAGGCAGACTTCCTCTCTTATGCCGCCGCGATTGAACGCGGCAGCGAGCACCCGCTGGCCCAGGCCATCGTCAATGGCGCCGAAGAACGCGGGGCGGTACGCCTCGCCGCTTCAGACTTCGAATCCGTCACCGGCGAAGGCGCGCAAGGGCGCGTCGATGGCAAACTGCTTGCAATCGGCAATGCAAAGATGATGCGCCGGGTCGGCGCATTTGACGACGCGTTGAAAGCCCGCGCCGAATCCTATCGCCGCGAAGGTCAGACGGTGATGTTCGTCGCGCTGGATGGCAAACCGGCCGGGCTGATCGGTGTTGCCGACCCGATCAAGGCGACAACGCCTGATGCCATTGCAGCCCTGCACAAGGCTGGCATGAAAGTCGTCATGCTGACCGGTGACAGCCAGGCGACAGCCGAAGCCGTGGCGCGTCAGATTGGCATTGACGCGGTCCATGCGGATGTCTCACCAGAAGACAAGAACCGGATCATACGCGAACTCCAGTCCCAGGGCGCCATTGTCGCCATGTGCGGCGACGGGATCAATGACGCCCCTGCCCTGGCACAGGCTGATGTCGGGATCGCGATGGGAACGGGTACGGATGTCGCGATGGAAAGCGCCAGTGTGACCCTGGTCAAAGGCGATCTTCGCGGCGTTGCACGCGCGCAACGCCTCAGCCACGCGACAATGGGCAATATTCGCCAGAATCTGTTCTTTGCTTTCGTGTACAACTCGCTTGGTGTGCCGGTTGCCGCGGGCGTTCTCTATCCCTTCTTCGGCCTGCTCCTCAGTCCGGTTATCGCCGCCGCTGCGATGAGCCTGAGCTCGGTCTCGGTCATCGCCAATGCGCTTCGTTTGCGATCCGTAAAACTGTAATTTGAAAGGTTACTCTCATGTCAAAATGGATTCTTGGATCCCTGGGCGCGGCAGTCTTCGCCCTCGTGGCTGGATTTGTCTTCATGGTCGGAACCGCCGGTCCGGCGAATGCGCAGGCCATTACGGTCTACAAGACGCCCTGGTGCGGGTGTTGCACGGCCTGGGTCAAACACCTTCAGCGCGACGGCCTGGACGTCCGCGTCATCGAACGCGAGGACCTGACCCCAGTGCGGGCCTCGCTTGGCGTGCCCGACCAACTTGCATCCTGCCACACCGCCGAGATTGATGGGTATGCGATCGAAGGCCATGTCCCGGCCGCAGACATTCGAAGGCTGCTGAAAGAACGTCCGGCCGCAGCGGGACTATCTGTGCCTGGCATGCCGATGGGCTCGCCGGGGATGGAAACACCAAATTCACCCGATGCCTATGATGTGATCCTGTTCGATGGTGAGGCGCAAAGCGTATTTGCCAGCTATGTTGGCCGTTTCCCAGCCGAGCAGGCAGCGGACCAATGACGTCCGAAACCTATAAGAAAGGTTCGCTAAGCCTCGCTGGCACCGTCGCGATGGGGACCGGCGTCATGATCGGCGCTGGTATCTTTGCCCTCACGGGCCAGGTTGCGCAATTTTCCGGTCCCGGTTTCCCGCTAGCCTTTCTGATTGCGGCCTTCATCAGCGGGTTCAGCGCCTACACCTATATCAAGATGTCGAACAAATACCCGTCGGCAGGCGGCATCGCGATGATCCTGCAGAAGGCGTATGGGCCAACCACGATTGCCGCCGCCAGCGCGCTCCTGATGACCATGTCCATGATTATCAATGAAAGCCTCGTCGCGCGTACCTTTGGGGCCTACACATTGCAGCTCTTCGATGTCGCTAAAGACAGCGTTCTGGTGCCGGTGCTTGCAGTCGGGTTAATCGTCTTTGCTTTTGTGATCAACATATCCGGCAACAAGATTATCGGCGGCGTGTCCAAAGTCGCGGCCGTGCTCAAAGTCGGCGGGATACTGGTCTTTGCTGGCGCAGCGCTCTGGGCGTCAGGCCTCTCCTTCGAAGCGGCGTCGTCTGCGACCACTGAGCAGACCGGCCCCGCTGGCTTCCTTGCCGGTGTCGCGCTTGCGATCCTGGCCTTTAAAGGCTTCACGACGATCACGAATAGCGGCGACGAGGTCCAGAACCCCAACAAGAATGTCGGCCGGGCGATCATCTGGTCGCTGGCCATCTGCCTCGTCGTTTATATGGCTGTGGCACTGGCCGTCGGCTCTTCGCTGACACTGGAAGAGATTGTTGCGGCCAAGGACTTTTCATTGGCCGAAGCCTCGCGCCCGGCCTTTGGCGATCGTGGCGTGGCGTTTACCGTGATCATCGCGATCATAGCCACAGCGTCCGGACTTCTGGCCAGCGTGTTCGCCGTCTCACGCATGCTCGCCATGCTGACGAATATGAACCTGATCCCGCACAAGCATTTTGGCATGCCCGGTGGCATCCAGACGCATACGCTCGTCTACACCGTCGTGCTCGCTGCCTTTCTGGCCGCCTTCTTCGATCTTGGCCGGATCGCCTCACTCGGCGCGATCTACTATCTGGTCATGGATATCATCATCCATTACGGCGTGCTGCGGTATTTGCGCGAGGATGTCGGCGCCCGCGCCTGGGTCCTGATCGCCGCCATTCTGTTCGACTTGATCGCGCTTGGCGCATTCCTCTTCATCAAGGCCAGTGCTGACCCGATGATCGTCGTCATCGCACTGGGTTCCATGGCGGCAATCTTTGCCTTCGAAGCCCTCTATCTGAGGCGGATCCGCGACAAGGAGGCGCCCGATCATGCGCACTCAGATTCGTGACCTTCCGGGGATACATATCTGATGCGCCTGCTCGATCGCCCCATAATCTGGATTGTGATCTTCGGCGCCCTCACAGCATTTGTGTGGGAAGCTTTGCAGATGCCATTCTATGCAATGGATCATCTTAGTCACCGGCAGATGATCATGACCTGCGCCCTCGCATCTATCGCGGATGCCGGTCTGATGGCGCTCGCTTACGGTCTTGCGCTGCGGTTTGGGTCGCCAGGCGTCTCGAATCCCATGCCGCTCCTGATCTATGCCGGCGCCGGGTTGGCCGCGATTGCGCTGGTCGAACAGGTCATGGTCAGCGCATCCTGGGGCTGGCGCTATAGCAAAGCCATGCCGGTCATTCCCTGCACGAATATCGGCATTGTCCCAATCTTGATGTGGATCATGGTTCCCTTGTTAACACTCTGGATGGCGCGGCGCATGACGAGGCCCGCATCATGATCCTGGCTATTCTTATCACCAGTTTCACCTTCGTGCTGTCAGGCGCCTTGCATTACGTGATCGTCTCAAGCGCGATCCGGCACCTTGGTGCGGCCACCTGGCATCGCGGCCGCAAACTCGTTGTTGCGCTTTGCGTGTCTGGTATCGCGCATGTCGTGGCGGCCAGTCTTTACGCCCTCGCATATGGTGCAGGCCGCGTGTTGGGCATTGGCGATCTGAGCAGCGAGACGCCTGCAAGCGCGATGGATGTCTTTTACTTCTCACTGGTCAGCTACACCTCGCTCGGCCTCGGCGATATCGTCCCAACCGGACACTTGCGGCTGATCGCAGGCGTCGAAGCCCTGAACGGGTTCCTGCTTATCAGCTGCTCGGCAGCCATGCTGTTCCTGTTCATGATGGATGAGGACAAGGCTAAATCACCATGAACCGTTCGTAACACGTTTTTGTACACCAGAACCTGAAACGCTCTGTCCGATTCTGCGTCATTCAGGGAATGACCGCAGCCAGACGTATTATGGGGAGAAGGGGACGCGAATGACTCGCCATTTCAAGCGCTACGGCCTGATTGCTATCGTCATTGTCTTCCTTGCGGCGGCGATCCTCGGATGGACACGGATTCAGTCCCCCCACGAAGAGCAGGGTCATATTGAAGTCTTGGGCAATGTCGATGTGCGCCAGGTCAATCTTGGATTCAAAATCCCCGGACGGCTTGCCGAGATGAAGGTTGAGGAGGGCGACCAGGTCGCCGCTGGTGACGTGATCGCGGCGCTTGAACCGGTTGACTATGATAATGAAGTCAAATTGGCCCAGGCGCGCGTCGCAAGATCACAGGCAGCGCTGAATGTGCTGCTCGCTGGCGCGCGGCCCCAGGAAATCGCACAAGCCGAAGCGCTGCTGGCTGAGGCTGAAGCGGCGCTGAAAGTGGCCGAATCGACACTTTCACGGCAAATCTACCTCGCTGAACGCGACATCGCCTCTCATCAGGCGCATGAGGAGGCGGAGGCGCGCCGCGGAGGCGCGGTCGCCCAGCGCGATGCTGCCTCAGAAGGCCTCGAACTCGCCCGGATCGGACCGCGAGCTGAAGACATTGATCAGGCGCGCTCAGTCCTGGCGGCTGAACAGGCAGCGTTCGCACTCGCTGAGCAACGCGCTGCCGACACGGTGCTGACCGCGCCCAATGACGGGGTCATCCTGACCCGCGTCCGTGAACCAGGTTCGATCATAGGCGCGGGAGAGACAATCTACACCCTGACCCTGACCTCTCCGGTCTGGGTGCGCGCTTACATCGAAGAACCTGATCTTGATCTGATCCAGGCCGGGATGGACGCAGAAATCCGCACAGATTCCGGACACGTCTATCACGGCCAGATCGGTTACATCTCACCCGTTGCCGAGTTCACCCCCAAAACAGTCGAGACGCGGTCATTGCGCACAAGCCTCGTCTACCGGATGCGTATTATTGCCGAGGACCCCGAAAACCGCCTCAAACAGGGCATGCCGGTTACCGTATTGCTCAGCACGGACAGGACTCATTGAGCGTGCCCGGTCCGCTCGTCCAGATTGATCGACTCACCAAGCGTTTTGCCAAGGGCGAACTGGTCGCGCTCGACGCCGTTACAGCCAGCGTCAGTGCTGGCGAAGTGACCGGCCTCGTCGGCCCGGACGGCGCCGGCAAGACAACGCTCCTGCGTCTGATCGCCGGACTGCTGGTTCCCAGTACCGGCAAAATCACCGTTCAAGGCCTTGATCCCGTCAGCGATGCCCGCGCCGTCCATCGGATTGTGTCGTACATGCCGCAACGGTTTGGTCTCTACGAGGATCTCAGCGTCCAGGAGAACCTGACGCTGTATGCCGACCTGCGCTCGGTTACAGGCGCGGACCGCGATGACGCCTTCGAACGTCTTCTGCGCTTTACCGGCCTCACGGACTTCAAGAAACGACTGGCCGGAGCACTGTCGGGAGGCATGAAACAAAAGCTCGGCCTGGCTTGCGCACTGATCAAGACACCCGATCTGCTCCTGCTGGATGAACCGAGCGTCGGAGTCGATCCAATCTCGCGGCGCGAGCTTTGGCGCATGGTCTATGATCTGGTCGAGCAGGGTATCGGGGTTGTCTGGAGCACCGCCTATCTCGATGAAGCGGAACGGTGCGCGCGCGTATTGCTCCTGAATGAGGGCTCATTGCTTTATGCAGGCTCGCCGCAAGAGCTGACCGACCGTGTCGCGGGCCGAACCTACCAGATCCGTCATATCAGCACCGATCGGCGCAAGGTTCTGAGCGAAGCGACAAAGCTTGACGGCGTGATCGATGGCGTCATTCAGGGCATTCGCGTCCGACTGGTCCTGGCTGACGGCGCTGAACCGCCGGCCCTGGACCTGCTGGATGCTGGCGATCAGTCGGAAATGGCACTCACACCGCCGCGCTTCGAAGACGCATTCATGGATTTGATCGGAGGCGGTTTCAAGGCCAACTCGCCCTTTGCCGAACGTCAGGGCGCTGCCACCCACACGGTCGATAAAGTGGTCGAGGCGAACGCGCTGACCCGCCGGTTCGGAGACTTCATCGCCGCAGACGATATAAGTTTTGACGTCGGGCGCGGCGAGATTTTCGGCCTGATCGGACCGAACGGCGCTGGCAAGTCGACGACATTCAAAATGCTGTGCGGGCTGCTTCGGCCAAGTGCCGGCTCTGCTCGCGTTGTCGGTCTCGATCTTCAAAACGCGCCCAGCAAAGCGCGCGGGCGGATTGGCTATATGGCCCAGAAATTCTCGCTCTATGGCGATTTGAGCGTGCGCCAGAATCTGGACTTCTTTGCCGGTGTTTATGGCTTGCGCGGCCAGGTCCGCAAGGCGGCGATCGAACGTATGATCGATACGTTTGGACTATCCGATAAGCTGATCGTGAATGCGCTCAGCCTGCCGCGTGGCTATAAGCAACGTCTGGCGCTTGCCTGCGCGGTGATGCACGATCCCGACGTCCTGTTTCTTGATGAACCGACATCTGGCGTCGATCCCCGCACACGCCGCGAGTTCTGGACCCATATCAATGCTATGGTTGCCAATGGTGTGACCATTATGGTGACGACGCACTTTCTTGACGAGGCCGAGTATTGTGATCGCATCGCTCTCATCTATCGCAGCCGGATGATCGCTTCCGGCTCGCCGGATGATCTGAAGGACAGGGCCCGCGCCCATGGTCTGGAAGACCCCACGCTCGAGGATGCCTTTATCGCGCTTGTCGAACAAAGCGATCGGGAGCGAGAAACGGCATGACACCGCACGCGCCTTTCTCGCACAAATGGCGGCGCCTGACGGGTTTGATCACCAAGGAATCGCGCCAGATTTTGCGCGATCCAAGTTCGGTTCTGATCGCGGGCGTGATGCCGCTTTTGCTTCTGTTCCTGTTTGGATATGGCGTGACCTTCGATCCACGCGAGCTCGACGTCGCGCTTGTGGTGGAGCAGCAATCATCCGAGACGGCGAGTTTTCAGGCGGCTCTTGAAAATTCGACCCTGTTCGAGATCGAGGTCGGTCCCGATCGACGCCTGTTTGAGAGAGATCTGTCGCTTGGCAAGATTGGTGGTTTGATCGTCCTGCCTGCCGATTTTTCTGCGAAGGCGTTTCGCGCGGACAGCGCACCCATCCAGGTCATCGTTGACGGGAGCGACCCGAATACCGCTTATCTCGTCAGCGGTTATGTTGAGCTCTTATGGGGTAACTGGCTGGAACAGGAATGGATTAGGCGGGGACGCCCGGCCCTGCCGCCGAGCGTGCAGCTTCAGCCGCAAGTCTGGTTCAATCCGGAAATCTCGAGCCGGAACTATCTTGTGCCAGGATCGGTTGCGATCATTTTGACGACAATTGGCGCTCTGCTTACGGCACTCGTCATCGCACGCGAATGGGAACGCGGTACGATGGAAGCGCTGCTTGCGACACCGGTTGGGATTTTCGAGTTGCTGATCGGAAAACTGGTGCCCTATTATCTGCTTGGGATGGGCTCAATGGCCCTTGCGGTCTCTACCGCTGTTTGGCTGTTTGACGTGCCGTTCCGCGGGTCTCTCGGCGTCCTCGTCCTGTCTTCGTCCTTGTTCATGCTGTGCTCGCTCGGCCAGGGTTTGCTCATATCAACCCTCACCCGAAACCAGTTGGTCGCGGCGCAGGCATCGGTTCTGACCGCCTTCCTGCCTGCCTTCTATTTCTCCAATTTCGTATTTGAAATTGATAGTATGCCGTTGGCCCTGAGGCTCATCAGCTACGCGGTCCCTGCCCGCTATTATGTATCGACATTGCAAACCGAGTTTCTCGCGGGCGATGCTTGGAACGTTATCCTGACGGATCTGGCCGGGCTCGGACTCTTTGCCCTGATTGTCTTCGGTCTGACTGCGCTGACCACGCGCACGCGGCTGGAGTAGGAACATGTTTCTGCGTATCCTGTCTCTCATCATCAAGGAACTTCTCGCCAGCGCACGAGATCCCCAAACCCGGTGGGTCGTTCTCTTCTCTCCGCCTTTCCTTCTGGTTATCTATGCCTTCGCAATTACCCAGGAAATCTCCAGCGTGAATTTGGGCGTCTACACGCAGGATCGCGGCGCTGAGGCGCGTGCGCTGATCAGCAGGTTCGAGGGGTCTCCAACTTTCGAGGATATCATCTATCTGCGCAGCGACTCAGAAATCCCGGCGGCTATCGACGCGCGCTCGGTCGATCTGGTGCTACGAATCGGGCCCGACTTCTCGCGGACCCTCGAACGCGGCGAACACGCAACTGTTCAGTTGATCCTGGACGGACGCGCCTCCAATGCCGCGCAGATTCTGGCCGGGTATTCAGGCCGGATCGTGCAGGATTTCAATGAGGAAAAGGCTGCAGAACTCGGCATTCCACCGCTTGCAAAATTGGTAACCCGGGTCTGGTACAACCCCAATCTCGACCCGCTCTGGTCTGCGGTACCGGCATTGTTCGCCGTATTGACAGCCATTGTCGGGTTCATGGTCTCGGCGCTGTCGATTGCGCGTGAACGCGAGCTTGGCACATTCGAGCAACTGCTGGTTTCTCCATTGAGACCGACGGAAATCCTTATTGGAAAGGCGGTTCCTGCACTTCTGATCGGACTGGCCAGCGCAACGGCTATGCTGATCCTGGGCTGGCTGGTGCTGGATGTCCCGCTACGCGGATCATTGATCCTCCTCTATGCCAGCATGGTCGTCTATCTTGCGGCGATCATTGGGATCGGTCTGTTCATTTCGTCCCTGGCGGCGACACAGCAGCAAGCGATCATTGGCCTCTTCATCTATATGATGCCGGCTGTTTTGTTGTCGGGCTATGCAACTCCGGTCGCGAACATGCCTGATTGGCTGCAGGTTTTGAGCGAGACCAATCCGATCATGCATTTCATCGTGATTAGCAAGGCCGTCTACATGAAGGACGCGCCTGCCGAACTCTTCATCCATCACACCTGGCCCATGGCAGTGATCGCGGTCGTAACGCTCACTGCAGGTGCCTGGCTATTTCGCAGGCGCGTGTCCTGAACTACAAATAAGCAATCCGGGAGAAAATCATATGTGTCTATCAGCAGAAGTCAGTTTCATCGCCGCCGCAGGGCTCATTCCAGCAGGTATGCTCAGCATGAGGCAAGCCTGGCGGGGCGACCGGCGCTATCTGCCACTCGCAACCCTGCCGCTATTGTTTGGAATTCAACAATTGGCGGAAGGCGTGGTCTGGGTCGCCGGGTCCAGCCAGAACACCGAACTGATCGCAAGCGCCTCTCTCCTTTACATGTTCTTTTCCTGGCTCGCCTGGCCGGTCTGGATTCCGGTCTCGACCTTCGCCCTCGAACCGGCTCGGCGTAAACCCTATTTCCTGGTCTTCGTAATTGCCGGCGCGATGTTGGGCGCACTGCAATACATTCCCTATTTTGCGCACGACGGCTGGCTCAATACCCGCTTCCTGTCGCATGTGATCGTCTATGAAGGCACCGAACTCCTCGATTTTGTCGGACGCCGCGAGATTACCTATGCGATCTATGTGTCAGTTGTCATCCTGCCACTCTTATTATCATCTGTACGCGGCGTGCGTATCTTCGGCTTTCTCGCGTTTGGCGTTCTCATCACAACGTATACGTTCTTCGCATACGCCTATGTTTCGGTCTTCTGTTTCGGCGGGGCGGTCATGTCATCCTATCTGGTCTGGATGATGTACCGGGGTGACGGATCGAAACACGTCACACGGCCGCAAACAATACCTGCGTAAGCCAGACGTGATGGCGGACGTAGGTGCAGCGCTCTGGGAGTGGGTGAAGCCCGGCGCCTTCTGAGCCCCTTCAGAAGGAAAGCTCAACGCCGATGAGGAATTCAAACGGCTTTCCCGGGCGAAGACCGGCCGGGTCTATTGAGGCAACATACTCGTCGTCAAAAAGGTTCTCGGCCTTGGCCCGCAGGCGGATTCTATCCGTCAGGTCAATCCATATCGCAGCATCCGCCACCCAGCGAGCCTCGATGAGTTGCGCGGCCTGGATTGCGCCCTGCCCGGCCCGTGCCCGTATATCGGACACATAGTCGGCCGACAGGTCCGCACCCCAGCGGTGGGTCTCGACACCTGCGTTCAATGTCAGCTGTTGGTCGGCCACATAAGGCAACATGTCCCCAGCGACAACATCACCCCAGGGTTCGTAGTCGCTCTCGAAACTCCGCTGGCATTCTGCATCTGTGAGCGTGTAGACGAGCTCCAGTGGGAGGGCGAAGTCGGTCCCCAAAAGGGTTGCCGCGTCCCATCTGGCTGTGACTTCCAGGCCTTGCACGTTCACTTCACCGCCGTTGAACTGGTCACCCACAATACAATCGCCGCCGAACGACGCCGTGCAGGTACCGAGCAGGTTCGAATAGTCGTTGAAATACGCGATGGCTTCCGTGCGCCATATGTCTACCAAACGTACACTATATTGCGAATGGGTTGCATTCAAATGTGTTGGGCAAATCCTCAATGCAAGTGAGTCGTATTTGCAACCAAAACGCCAGTCGTCGTCAGTTCATTCCGAACACCGCGCCTTGCGTATCCTGGCTGATTGAAGACGGTGATCCTGGAAGCAGCCATAGCAGCAGGCATTCCCTTTTGCGGGCATTATTCCGCATGCACGACATGGTGCCTGGCAGACGGCGCGTATGATGGCCCGGCCGGTATGGTCTGGCCGGGTGACTTGTTTCATTCTGCCGGGTCGGACGCCACATGTCTCGCTTTCAGCGATTGTGACAACCGGTCTGTCTCCTGGATCGCTGACAATCCGGATCGGGGCATGTTCTCCTATATGATAAGCTCCGCGCGCAGCCCCGCATCCGCAACGAGGCGCCGCTGCAATCCCGGTTCAACCTGATAGGCTTTCGCGAACACATCGGGCATACGGGCGGGCTTGCCAGTGGAAAGCGCTATACAGACATATTTGGATGCGCCCAGAAGCAGTGTTTGATGATCACTTGCCCGCGCGACCTGGAAATACCGATTGGCCCGCAATCTGCCATCATTGAACGTTACCCAGTTCGCGATGATTACCCCGTCGCCAAGCCGGGCAGGCCGCTGATAAACCAGCCTTGTTTCCCGAACTGCCATACCCCGGTCCAGATCGACACAAGCTTCAGCGGGAAGTCCAACCGACGCCGAATGTTCCATGGCGCAGTCATTCATCCATTTCAGATAAACTGCATTGTTCACATGGCTGAACGCATCAATGTCTGGAGCAGCGACAGTCAAGCAAGATTTAAAAGCATCGGGAAACAGGAGGCCGCTCTGCTGATCGACAGACATGACATCTACCTCCCCTTTCGCTGAATATGATCATGTGCTTCCGCGGCGTTCAACTCGCGCGTCGAATTCCCGGTGCGGACATAATATTTCGAGGTATCCGACAGGACGAGAAAGACTGGTTCTGCGGCGCGCTCTACGAGCACCCAGCATATTGTCATGTCGTCGATCTTCAGGAACCGGCACCTGATCAGCGTACAAGCGACACCCCCCAGATGAGCCTTCACGATGCCCGTCAAGGCGCGCTCGAATTCATCAACAGACGGTTGCCTAAGCGTTTTCAGATCTTGTTCAATTCCGGTGAGATTGCCTTCATCAGTTACGCCGATGAGGAGACGACCGCCTTCATGGTTCATCAATCCAGCGATTGTCTTGGCAATGACTTGCTCAAGACTTCTATTGGTCCTGGATTCGTTGATATCCCACCGCAAAGTGGATTTGAACTCGGTGAACTCGTTTTCACCTCCGGCAATGACACTTGGCAATGCCGTTTGGAGATCCTCAAGGAGTCCTTCGGCTTTACGCGACTGAACAGATAGTGCCCGTGTCAGAACGGCAAAGACCACTCCGATTGCCGCGCCGAGTGCAGCGAAAATGGCATTCATTGCCATGAGATGGTAAACTGGCGCTCCGCTCACGCGCTCCCAGGCAAATCGGCCAAAGTCGGAATATACTGGTGAAAACAGAGCGCCATACTCCATCCACAAGACGAGCGTAATGATGGGATGAAGGACGATGACGCCTATGACCGCGCCCATGGAGGCATAAAGCAGAAAATGCCGCACAGGACGGTAAAGTCCGATTCCAGAGCGTCCAGGAGCACGTCGGCGTGTCAAACTGATTCCGCGCTCAGGCCGCGAACCGAGTTGATGATAAGCGTGCCAGCCGTACCTGCAACAATCGCCTCGATCGCAGCTTTTGCGCCGCTATGGCGCGCAAACGCGCAAGCGGCTCTGACCTTTGGGCCCATTGAGCCCGCCGGGAAATCATACGCGTCCAGAGCATCAGGTTCCGCTTCTACAATGCGGCGCTGCGAGGGTTGTCCCCAATCGACATAGACCGCATCGGCATCGGTCGCCATGATGGAGAGATCCACTTCAAGTTCGCCGGCCAGAAGCTCGCTGGCAAAATCTCCGCCAATGACCTCGAAGAAGTCTTCCTCGCCAAGCTCTGTCTTCCAACCGACATAGGGCTTTTCGAGCGTCGCCTTGCCGGGGTCACTGATCCCGGCGGCGAAACCTTTTGCGCTCTCACCGTATGTCTCCCTCCCGACAGCAGACAGGCCGGCTGACAATTCCTCGCCGAATACATTTTTCAAGGCCAGGCATAGCTGCGGCTCAATTGCAAACTCTGCCCCTGTGCTGGTGTCAACGCCGATATTGGCTTCGGGCTCACCAAACCAGGGATTGCTTTGCGCGAAAGCAACGGTGGCTGCGACCTCACTGTCATAGAGATTGATCTGGGCCATGGCCGGAAGGGCCGCGACGCCGAGTCCAATAATTGCCAGAAGTGCGGCTCTGCAGGCGGGCCCCCGGGGACACTGCGCACGTACGTGTGAGTGAGATGCATGCGTGTCGGCCTTGAGGTGTCTCATCAGCGGTGTCTCCAATGCGCAAGGGTCGAAGCCTGCCGCATATGAGCAGCGACCAGTCTTGATGGTGATACGGCATGGACGGCACCTTCCCTCACTCCTTACACTGGGAACTTACACAGGCGCCGTGTTTCAACGCCGTTGAAACATTCAAGACTGGCGGGTTTGCTCCGCTCTAAGGTCAAACGATGACCCAGTTACCAGCTCCTGCCTACACGCCTGCACTCGGCCCCCGCGGTTCGATAGAACTTTATGATCGCGTCATCGCTCTCCTGACCCGTGAGAAAAAATGGCGGGCCAGCCTGCTCGTCGCTTTGGCGCCGAGGGACGAAGAAACAATCGTCGATATTGGCGCGGGCACCGCAAGCATGGCGTGTCTGATCAAGACAACGCAGCCTGGCGTTCGCATGGTCGCAATTGATCCGGACCCCGACATACGGAAAATCGCAGAAGCGAAAGCGACAAGAGCCCGAGCCGATATCGAATTCGTAACCGCGATGGGCGACGAAACGATTGATGACATTGTCCGGCCGGGAAGCGCGGACAAGATTCTGATCAGTCTCGTACTGCACCAATGCCCGATCCCGGTGAAAACAAGCATCCTCGCAAACGCCTTTCGCCTTCTTAAACCCGGTGGCGAGTTGCTGATCGCAGATTACGGTCGGCAGCGCTCAATGTTGATGAAGCTCGCATTCAACCTCGTCCGCCTGACCGATGGGTATGCCGACACCAGAGCCAACAAGGACGGCCGGCTGCCTGAATTCATGCAGGGTGCCGGATTTGTTCATGTCAAGGAGCAGAGCATCACGCTTACGCCGACCGGATCGATCTCCATCTATTCGGGTACCAAACCATAGGCTCATTGCCAGCAGATCTGGCCGCGCGACGCGCCCTGCCGGATATGCTGGTCTCGCAGCAATGTTCGAGCCACCTACCGATCTTGCAACGCCCACGCCTCGCCTCACGCCATCACGGTTTCAATAGAACGCCGATCCGATGCCGAGGGTGACATTGGTCTTCGCGATGGATTTTTGTGAATCTGTCAAAAGCCCTGTCAGCGCCCTGATCGCATCAATCGTTTCCGGGATGACGATCGCCTGATTGTCGACCATATAGGCATAAAAGAGTTCATTATTCTGAATCGTAACCAGGTCTTCCCAAAGAGCGACTTCGTATAGGTTGTCATTTGGACGTTTCAGGTCGGCCATGAGTTCCTTGACACTGTTTATACCCGTCAGTCCTTCGTCCAGCCTGACCATGGCGATACGCGTCGAAGAGTGAAATGCCGCCAATACCTCCTCTCGGTCGGCGGCGCGCGACAGTTCAACGTTCCAATAATGCAGATGCGCAAGTGTTTCCGGCACCTTGACCGCCATCGTCACAACATCGAAATCCGGATCAACGCTTTGTGCATCCGGGCCTTGATGGCTTGGAATGCGTTGTTCCGGGACAAGCGTGTTCATGATGCCGCTCTGATGGCTTTCCCAGGGATCGGTGGCGCGACGCAAAAGCGTGCCGCGCGCCTTTTTGAGCAAACCTGTCCGTTTCAGCGCGCCCAGCGTTCGAACAATCGACGTCGTGTTGCAGGAGACAACTCGCGTTTCGGATCTGCCCACTGCGCTGTCAAAATTCGATTCAGCGACAAATGAATGCCCGGTAAGGGCGTGGGGTTCGCCGCCCTGCACGATGAATCTGAGCCCCCGCTTTCGGTAGAGAGCAACATTCCCGGTTGCAACAAGTTTCGGTGTGCAATCGACGACAATATCTACCTCGTCCAGGAGGTCTTCCAAATGGCCTGAGAGCATCATACCCGCATTGCTCATCGATTTGTGCGCCGTTGAGGTTACCGCAAAGACTCGGTAGCCTCGCGCGTTCGCGACACGCAGCCGCCAGTCAGCAGCGGTATCGGCGATACCTGCCAGCTGCATATCGTCCTGGAGTGTCACGGCATCGGCAACACGTTTGCCGATGACACCGTAACCGTTTACGGCGACCCGGATTGACTTGTCATGCATTCTCTTGCTCCTTCAGTGACAGATTTCGCTGCGTTGCGACCAGGTTTTGCGGCTCGCCCGCTAGATACGTCCTGATGTTCTCGACTGTGGTTTCGGCAATGCGGGCGATGGCTTCTTGCGTATTGAAAGCGGAGTGAGGCGTCACGATCACATTGGGCATCCGCAATAGAACCTGGTCGGCAACCAGGGTGCGCAGATCATGTCCGTCACAATCAACCGAACAGATCAGCTCTGCCTCTTCGCGAAGCATGGGTTCATCAGGCAGGACGTCAAGTCCGGCGGCAGACACCTTTCCGCTTTTCAACGCCTTGATCAGCTCCTGGGTATCGATCACGTCGCCGCGCGCCGTGTTGATGATTACGACACCATCTTTCATTCGCCTGAAGGCGTCTGCAGACACAAGATGACGGGTCCGGGGTGTGGACGGCACGTGCAGGGATATTATATCGGCGGTCGTCAGGAGGTCGTCAAAACTCAGATAAGAAAAACCCTCGCGCGTCGCAAAATCGAAATCCGGCGCAATGTCAAATGCACGAACGTGCATGCCAAACCCGTGAGCAATGCGGACAACATGCCGCCCGATGGCGCCGGTGCCAACCAGGCCAAGCGTTTTCCCGGCGAGATCGAAGCCGGTCAGTCCGGCAGGTGAAAATGGTCCAGATCGAGCACGCTCTGCCGCCTCGAAAAGTCGATGGCTAAGTGCCAGAAGGAGGGCGAAGACATGTTCGGCGACTGTATTGTCGCCATAGACCGGCACATTGCACACAATAATGCCGCGTTCGGCGCACAGGGCGGTGTCAATGTGGTCAAATCCTGTCGATCGCGTCGCGATCAATTTGAGCGCTGGCAGCTGATCCAGAACCGCGCGATCAATCGTCGAATATATGAAGGTGGAAACAATCTCAGCATCAACGAACGCGCCAGCATTTCCGGCGGTCAGAGTTTCATCTGTCAGTCTAAGCCTGTTGTCCGGCTGCAGACTGTCAAACGCTGCCGCGTCACGCGGATCGATTTCGAAAAACGTAATTTGCATCACTCTGGTTCATACCCCTCGATGGCCATACTCCGTGCGCAATTGAAGCCGTCCCGCAGCGGTTTGCACCCATTCCTGAGCAGATGCGGTCCAGACGATCAGGTGCCTTGCCGGTGTGAGTTCGTTCTTTTGGCTCCAAGTAAAGGCGGTTTTTCTCGACGCCCGAACTCAGAATGTTTCATGATCGACTAATACAGATACGCGGCGGTGGTCCGGCCCACTCAAACGCAGACGAAATTCTTCACAAGGCATGATTGTGCGCAGATGTGATCACCAGCACGCATCGTGGTGGTTTCATACGACCAGAGCAGTTTGCGCATATCAGGACACGTTGATCGATTGCTGGCTTGGCCAAGGGGTGCATGCCATTCAGACGTATCTGACTGTGTGGACAAAGCCCCTTTCATTCCAGATGCGCAAGCAGCCATTGCAGCCGCTGGCCATCTGCCTGCCGATTCAAGCGCGTCGACACGGCATGCTGCGCTTGGCGTTTTCGCAGCCATGTCCATCGCGTTTATCTGGGTCAATTCTCCAGCTGTTGGGACCTACGATTTTATCCATCATACGCCTTTCTCGATTCAACTCGGAGAGGTCGGGCTGTCCAAACCACTTGTCGATTGGATCAATGAGGGCCTGATGGTCTTCTTCTTCTTTGCGATCGGGCTCGAAATCAAACGAGAAGTTTTGGTCGGCGACCTTGCATCGCCGCGCAGGATCGCCCTTCCCGCGATTGGCGCACTGGGCGGTATGCTCGCCCCTGCTGCAATCTATCTGATGTTCAATGCGGGCAACCCGGACACCGAACATGGCTGGGCGGTACCGGTCGCGACCGATATTGTACTCGCACTCGCCGTCTTGTCGGTACTTGGTGCCCGCGTTCCGGCCAGTCTGAAAGTCTTCCTGATTGCGCTCGCCGTATTCGATGATTTCGGAACGCTGGCTGTCATCGCGCTCTTCTATACTGAGGGGGTGAGCCTCGTCTCGCTGACTATGGCTGGTTTCGGCCTTGCCGTCCTGATCGGGCTCAATCGAATGCGCATTTCAAATATGACGCCCTATGTCCTGATAGGCATATTTGTGTGGGTCGCGGTTCTGGAATCAGGCGTGCATGCGACCATTGCCGGTGTCCTCGTGGCCTGGACCATTCCGCTGACTATCAATGGGCGCCCTGTTCTAACGGTTATCGAAGCGGGTATGAAGCCATGGGTCGCTTATGGGGTTGTGCCGATCTTCGCCTTTTTCAACTCCGGCATTCATCTGGCGGGCAACACACCATCCTCCCTGCTCGGACCAGCCAGCCTTGGCGCCGGGCTCGGCCTCTTCCTTGGCAAACCGCTCGGTGTATTTGGCGCGGCCGGACTGGCTGTCTGGAGCGGGTTAGGCAGATTACCGCTCGGCGTCAGCTGGCTTCACTTGCTCGGCGCATCCTTTCTGGCGGGGGTTGGGTTTACAATCAGCCTGTTCGTGGCGGCGCTTGCATTCGATAGTCCGACCGCTTTGCAAGCGGTCACTTTGAGTGTGATCATCGGGTCCACGCTTTCGGCGGTGACCGGTCTCGGCCTGCTTGCTGCCGCCAGACAAAGGCTCCAGCCACTCAGACCCGATGAGACATTCGCTCCATGATAATGTTGCTGGCGCGCCTTCACTGACCAACTGCCGAGATGCCGATCGTGTTGCCACCTAATTGGCGCCCCCACCGATGAAGACCGGACACGGCTGAGCAAAATGCGTGATGCAGCCCAGGTCGCCATCGTCACGCTCCGTCCCAATCGATGAACCCATATTTCTCCCGGCAGGATCTCGCATGGATGAAGTCGCCGGAGATGAAATCGACCACACAATCATCTGATATATCTGAAACGCTTACAAGCCAGGATACGCCGACCTGCCGGCTGGGATAGAAACGATATCCGAATACTGGGCGTAACCCCGCAAGGGTTGATTGGGCGGCGTCGCATCCGACTTGGCACGCTCACTCCGAGGGTGCGAACGGCTGCGATCCCAGCCTCGTGAGTGCGTCCAGAATGGGTCCCGCAATGTCGCTGAAGCGCCTGCGGGCCGGACGTCTTGTTTCGTTCAGCTGCAGAAAAAACTGAAACGTGTAATGCGCGGCCAAGGTCTGCGTCTGTTCGTCTTGCAGTCCTATCGGCTCCCGGCTGGACCGGACAGCGAACCAATTCACAATCCAGGAAAATTCAAGATGATCTCCCGGCAAAGCCACCACCGACAAACTTCCGAAGACCCAAGCCACTCCACGCCTCCGTCACCCCGCGTCTTAACATGCATCGTATCCAGCCTTGGGATTGGCCTGTTTGGCGCTGGCCTGGGTGCAATCCTGGCGCCTTATATTGCAGAAACCGCTGCGCTGATTGCACTTCTCGGATTGACGGTTCACCTTGTCGCCTTGATCCGCAGCGTTCGCCGCCGACGCCCAGGCATATCCGGTCGGCAACTTTGGCTCACAGCAATCTATCTGAGCTGCTGGACCATACTGATCGTGCTCACGTTCGGCCTGTTCAAGGTTTGGTTTTGATGGATCCGGGGCAGTTGATGCATAACCAATCGTGCATTGACGGACGTCGGACCGACCTGTTCATCTGCATATCGACGTACAGCGCGATGGTCTAATGACGATAGGCGTTTCGCCGCCTGAACGTGACCATCACAAAAGCACCTCACTCTGCAGCAGTCAGCCGGATCTGGTGACCGTCGCAGGGGCTCGATTGAGCAGCGGCGCGATCAATACGCGCCAGCGTCCGGCGAAGCTGTACAGCTTCCGGTTTATCGCCGTCCCCGCGACGTTCCAGCTTTGCCAGTTTCTCACGGAAGATTGGCACGTAGACCGTAACGATTGGTCGCCCCTCATCTTGGTTCTCACGATCAGTCATCTGGCGGTCTCCAGTCCCGCAATCGACGCGGAAAACGAATTGGCGCGTCTGCGATAGGGTCATCGACATCAAACGGATGCAAACGGTTGGATTTACTCCAGTGTGATACGCAAATGACGCGCGAATCCCTCATGCGTTACAGTCCCGACCGTTTGAGATCAGGCTGCGGCCGTGTCAAAATGATCGGAATGAGGCGTTCGGCAACTTCCATGTCGGCACCCGTCCGGGCCTGGAACGTATCGCTGACCCGGGTGAATGCGTTAAGCGAGGTTTGCTGCCAGGCAACGCGGTTCAGCGGTTCAGGGCCTCAATCGTTTTCCTGGTGACCTGTAACACAATATTCTTATCGGGAACGGCCAGGGCCTTGTTAGTCTCCGGACAATCAATCGATTTGATAATATGCCGGATCGTATTCAATCGCGCCTGGCGCTTGTCGTCGGTGCGAACGGTAAACCACGGCGCGTGCATAAAGCTCGTGCGCCCCAGCATGTCATCGCGCGCAGCTGTATAGTCATCCCACTTTTTGAGCGCGACGGCATCAATCGGGCTTTTCTTCCATTGTTTGAGCGGATCTTCATCACGGTCCGCGAGGCGGCGCGCCTGTTCAGGCTTGCTGATATCAAGGTAGTATTTGAGAATCTGGATTCCATCACCAACCAGCATTTTTTCGAACGCGCCAACATTCTCATAAAACGCTTCAATCTGGTCATCACTGGCAAATCCCATGACCCGCTCCACGCCGGCGCGATTGTACCAGGACCGGTTGAAAAGGACGATTTCTCCGTCTGCTGGCAAATGCGGCGTGTAACGCTGAAAATACCATGACCGCGTGTCCCGGTCGGATGGCTTTCCAAGCGCGACGACGCGCGTCTCACGCGGACTGAGATGTTCAGTAATCCGTTTGATCACGCCATCTTTTCCGGCGGCATCTCGTCCTTCGAACATAACCAGTATACGGTGGTTATGCGCGATCGCCTGCCGCTGAATTTTGACAAGCTCAATCTGCAGATCGCGCAAGTCATGCTTATAGTCTTTCTTGGAGTGCCCTGCGTCAGATCTTTTATCTTTGGACATTGGCGAGCGGTCTTTCATCATGGACGGGAGATACCTGCCGAAGGGGGCCGCGCGTGGGCTCGGTCCGATACAGATAATCCCTTGTCAGGGGAACGGCGTCCTGGCGTTTGGCGAGCTGAAGCTGGAAAACGTTGTGAACGCCGTGCCGGAAAGACAATTCACTGCAGACGAGGTAGTAATCCCACATACGTACAAAGCGTTCATCATAGAGCGCCTCGGCCTCGTCTGCTCGCGCGAGAAATCGTGATCGCCAGGCTTTGAGGGTTTCTGCATAATGCAGACGCAGAATTTCAATATCGAGGACCATGAGGCCAGCTTTCTCGATCGCGGGCAGGACTTCCGATAGCGCGGGTATGTAACCGCCTGGAAAGATATGGCGAGCGATCCACGGATTAGTCGCTCCAGGTCCTGGCGTCCGCCCTATTGTGTGAATGAGCGCTGTGCCATTCTCTTTGAGGCACGCCGCGACCTGTTCGAAATATTCGCGATAGTGAGGCACACCGACATGCTCAAACATGCCTACCGAGACGATGCGGTCATAATGCCCGGTCAGATTGCGATAATCCTGAAGCTCGAACTCGACTCTGTCGCTAAGGCCCATGTCTTCCGCGCGCTCGCGGGCGAGGCAATGCTGCTCGCATGACAGAGTGACCCCGTGAACACGGACTTTTTCCCGGCCCGCAAGATGCAAAGCCAGTCCGCCCCACCCGCACCCGATATCGAGGACAGTGTCCCCAGGCTTGAGGCATAGCTTGCGTGCGATATGTTCCTTCTTGAAGCGTTGCGCATCGGCCAGAGACGTCTCCGGGTCAGGGAAGTAGGCGCAGGAATACTGCATATCCTCATCGAGGAAGAGGCGGTAAAGGTCGTTGCCAATATCATAATGGTGCGCAACATTTCGAGCTGAGCGTGCACGTGGATTGAACTGCGCGATTGCCCGAAACGTCTTTCTGACGAATGCCGGTAGCGAGGCACTCGGGCGGCCATCGGACAATATATTCGTCCAGAAAATATCCAGCAGATCGTAAAGGTCGCCCGCTTCCAGTACCAGCCCCCCTTCCATATAGGCCTCGCCGAGCTGCAATTCCGGATCCAGCAGGATGCGGCGAAGCCAGGCCTCCGATTTGATCGCGATACGGATCGGGCTAACGCAGTACGAGCCAAAGAGGGATGTCGCGCCATTTGGAAACGTGACTTCCAGGCAGCCTTTGCGAATAGATCGGTCAAGCCGGCTCCTGGCGATTGCACTCCAAAGGCTCATTGGGAAAATCCTTTTCGTTTGGCGGAAACGCAACGTACGGCGCTCACCACATCCTCTGATACGGGTAAGACGGTCCAACCCCTGAACCGTTACACCCGGCACAAGGCCTACCGAGCTATATCGGCCGAATTGGCTCGCTCACATGAGGGCAAAACCGATAGCCTGCGTATCAGGTCCAGTAGCGCCCACTGCATGGACACAAGAGCGGTCATGACGTCATATCAAACTCCTTCAGACCGACGAAAGCGCGCCATTGAAGCCGCGCTGATCGAGTCACATCAGGATATGTTCAGATTTCTGAAGCGAAAACTGCGCAATGAATCCGACGCCAAGGATGTGCTCCAGGAATTTTATGTCAAAGCACTGACGCGCTTTGAGGACCTGAAAGACGAAGACCGGCTCCGAGGTTGGTTATCTCAGATACTTCGCTCGACGATCGCTGATCATTTCCGGGCGAGAGCGCGCACAAGCAAGGCGCTTGGCACCTATGCTGCCGAAGCTGCGCTCCTGTTCGATGATGAAGAGATCGACTTTGTCATCTGCGCTTGCCTCTACAAGATGTTGCCGACCCTCAATCCTGATTATGCCGATCTGATCTGGCGGGCTGACCTGATCGGCGTGGACCGGTCGGTTATCGCAGATGATCTCGGTCTGACAGAGAATGCGCTGCGGGTTAAGCTCCACCGCGCGCGTCGCGCGATGCGCAAGCGCCTGGAACAGACCTGCCTGACCTGCATCGAGCAAGGCTATTTCCAATGCGCCTGCCCCGGCGCTGACGAGATGCGCAAACGCGTTCGGTCAACCGGTCTGCCGGAATCGTCAAAACGGGCTGTGTCCTGATACCGCGTCGAAGCGGTTTGGTGTAACGCTGCGCCGCTTCGTACGTCCTTGTTTATAGGCTCCGATGACGGGGCCGCCACGGCCGTCACCATGCCTGGATCCAGTTGAGGGAGATCACTATGAGCCATGTCATCAAAATTACCGCTGCCGAAACAGGTGCCCATGCGCGCACGTCAAATGCAAAACCATCGGCCAGCACCGGGTGTTGTTGTGGAGGCAACTCCAGTCCGAACCAAGGTCCACCAAAAGTGAAACCTGCGTCGAGAGGAACTGCCGCCAAGGCCTGATCTGCTCCTCATTGCTTCCCTAACCGCGAAAGCCTCCCGTCATGCCCGATGATTCACGTGCGACAAACAAGAAAGCCGGAAAACCTGGAAGGGCAGGCCGTAAATTGAAGGCAGCCAAGAGCCCCGAGCGGGGTCAAACCGCTCCTGTCGAAATCCCGTCCTCGCATGCCGCCAGCTGGCCAAACCCACAAGAGTTTGCCGCATATGGCGTCGATCTGATGCAGAGACAGATTCTCTTCTTTGACACATTACGCCAGCGGGCCAATATGATGCTTGCCCATGAGCGCGATGGTATGCCGCCAGTCTTGAAGTTCAAATATGAGCTGGTGGCAGACGCAGCCACATTTGAGCCAGCCTCAAACTATCAGCTCCTGAAGATCCTCGAAGTTGGCGATATCTGCCTGGATGAATGCCTTGATCCTGAAAAGCCACCGGTCATTATCATCGACCCGCGGGCCGGGCATGGGCCAGGGATAGGCGGCTTCAAAACAGATTCTGAAGTCGGCATCGCCCTGCATGAAGGCTATCCGGTCTATTTTGTCGTGTTCACTCCTGACCCCCTGCCCGACCAGACACTCGCCGATGTACTGGCGAGCCTGCGCCAGTTCGTTGAGATCGTCTGCAAACGGCATGACGAACGATCACCTGTTCTCTATGGCAATTGCCAGGGGGGCTGGGCAGCCGCGCTTCTGGCGGCGGACTGTGAAGGCCTCGCTGGTCCGGTTGTCATGAACGGATCGCCGCTCTCCTATTGGGCAGGCGAACCCGGCGTCAACCCCATGCGTCTGGCAGCGGGTTTTATCGGAGGAGCCTGGGTAAATCATCTGTTATCTGATCTCGGAAACGGCCAGTTTGATGGTGCCTGGCTGGTACAGAATTTCGAGAATCTCAAACCGGAAGGTGCAATATTCCGCAAATATGCCGACCTGTTTGAGAGCGTCGATACATCAGCGGAACGCTTTCTGGACTTCGAACAATGGTGGGGCGGTTATTACCGCCTCAGCCGCGAAGAGATTCTCGCTATTGTGGAAAACCTGTTCATCGGCAACCGCCTCGAACAAGGCCTCGTGAAGCTCGGATCGCATTGCGAGATCGATCTTAAACGGATCCGCAATCCGCTCGTCATCTTCGCCTCATACGGCGACAATATCACCCCGCCGCACCAGGCACTCGGCTGGATCCCGGCCGTTTACAAAACCACCGAAGAACTCGTCGCTGCCGATCAGCGCATTGTTTATCTGATCAATCACCATGCCGGGCATCTCGGCATTTTCGTATCAGCAAGTGTCGCCCGGCTTGAGCACCGTGCAATCCTGGAGCGCCTCAGTGAGATAGAGGCGCTGGAGCCCGGCCTTTACGAAATGCGAATCGACAATCCGACCGGCGATCCCGATTGCGAACATGACCAGTACGCTGTTCGGTTTGAGCCGCGCCGGGTTGAAGATCTTGTGTTCAACACACAGCCGGACGCGTTTGAGCGCGTGGGACGTCTTTCGGCTCGACTGGAAGCGGCATACGCGACATTTGCCAGTCCATGGGTGCGCGCCTGGTCCAATCCCGTCACTGCCGAGGTGTTGAAATGGTCTCATCCGATGCGGGTGACGCGCTACATGTTTTCAGAACGGTTCAACCCGGCCATGGCGATGACCGCCGCGTTCGCGCCAATGGTCCGCGCCAATCGAAAACAGCCCGGCGAGGAGAACCGTTTCCGTAAAGCCGAGACGATGAGCGTCGATTGGGTCGAAACCGGCCTCACCCGGATGCGCGAGTCGCGCGACGCCGCTGCCGAACAGGCATTCAGCTGGCTGTATGACTGGCCCAGCCTACGCGGTTCTTCCGAAGGCGAGGCGGGCAAAAGATGAGCGCTCACGACAAGCCTCACGGGGAATCCTACACTGTTCTGACCCTCAATAGCGGTTCGTCTAGCCTGAAGATTGCAATTTTTCGGATCGACGACCACGTGGTCAAGACCATGTCAGGCGCAGTGACCGGGATTGGCACGTCAGAGGCAAGACTGACGGCCCGGACCGCCTCTGGTGAAATGCTCTGGGACACACGCGCATGTTGCATCAACCATCCAGTCGCCCTGGACACGTTCTTGAAGAAATTGGCCACCCATGTCGACCTGAGTGGTGTGTCTGCTGTCGGGCACCGCGTTGTGCATGGCGGCCCGCATTATACTCGAGCCCAGCGGCTAACGCCCAGGGTCGAGTCGGATATACGTAAACTTATCCCGCTGGCGCCATTGCACATGCCCGCCAATCTTGACGGCATCGTTGCCGCGCGACTGCGTCTGCCAAATGCGCTGCACTATGCCTGTTTCGATACAAGCTTTCATGCTGATATGCCGATTGCAGCGCAACGCACCGGGTTGCCGCCCGGTATGGAAGGCGAATTCATCCGTCGCTACGGCTTTCACGGGCTCTCATACGCATTTGTCGTCGATGATCTTGCTGAACGCGCGGGCAAAATGGCGGCCAGTCAGCGCCTTCTGGTTGCGCATCTTGGCGCCGGTGCGAGCATGACTGCGATCAGGGGTGGGCATTCCATAGACACGAGCATGGGTTTCTCCGCGCTGGCTGGTCTGCCCATGGCGACCCGAAGCGGTGATGTCGATCCGGGTCTCCTTCTGTATATGATCCTGGAGAAAAACTGGGACCCGTCAGTCTTGCAAGACCAGCTCTATCATGGCTCAGGCCTGCTTGGTCTTTCGGGTTTGAGCGGCGATGTCGAAACGCTTCTGAGGCGGACGGATGATCCGCGCTCAGGCGAAGCGCTTTCGCAATTTGCCTATCAGGCCCGCAAACAGGCCGGTGCACTGATCGCGACCATGGGCGGGGTTGACCGGATAATCTTCACAGGCGGAATCGGTGAACATGCGCCTTCGATCCGCGCGGCCATATGTGAGCCGCTGGGCGACTTGTTCGGTATTGATTTTGACAACGACGCCAATGACCGAGGCGCTGCGCGCATCACAAAACCGGGGAGCGCGGTGATTGTCGAAGCGGTTCACACTGACGAAGCCTTGACGATTGCGCGCCAGGGTCGCGCCGTCCTGGCAAACGCCCCTGCACAGCTGTATCAGAGGGCCACATGATCGCGTATCGTGATTTTGCCGCGCTCGAAGCGGCAGCCGATGCGGGGCCGCCCTTGAAAGTGGCAGTCGTTTGCGCTGCGCAGCGCGACGTCCTGATGGCTGCTGACGAGGCATTCAAGCGAGGGTGGGCCCACCCGATCCTGATCGGCGATCCGGATGCGATTCAGGCCGAGGCCGATGCGGCCGGCCTCACGATCAACCCCGATCAGATTCTTCCTGCCTGGAACGAATACGAAGCGGCCCAGCATGCCGCCAGTCTCCTGAGAGCTGGCAGTACCCATATTGCGATGAAAGGGCTCATTCATACCGATGTATTGCTGAAAGCGCTGCTTGATCCTGCAGCCAGACTCCGCGAACCCGGCATGCGTGCCAGCCACGTCTTTCTGGCTGACATACCGGCCTATCCCAAACTGCTCGCGATTACGGATGCCGCGGTCAATATCGCGCCGGACCTGATGGCCAAGGCCGCCATCCTGCAGAATGTCATCGACTTCATGACGTTGATCGGAATCAAGAAACCAAAGACTGCGGTATTATCCGCCGTCGAGACGGTCAATCCGCTGATCGCGTCCAGTCTTGACGCAGCAGCGCTATCGGTCATGGCCCAGCGCGGCCAGGTGCACGGCGGCATCGTCGACGGGCCGCTCGCGTTCGACAATGCGATCTCGCTGAAAGCGGCAGAGACCAAGGGCATCAGATCGGCTGTCGCTGGCGATGCGGACATTCTACTCGTGCCGGATCTTGTTTCCGGCAATATCCTCGCCAAGAATCTTGAATATATGGCAGACGCGATGCTTGCCGGCCTGGTGCTTGGCCTGCGCGCACCGGTCGTCCTGCCATCGCGGGCCGACCCGCTCGAAGCGCGTCTCGCAGGTCTCGCCCTCGCGCGCCTCGTCGTCGCGGCAAAGAAACGCAAGAGCGTCACCAGGCAACATTCTGTCATCTTGCCTGCAGGCGTGTCGCGCAGTTCGCCATTGCCCGAAGCGCTCTGCTGTCCCCCTGGCGAAAATCATTGCCACTCAAACAACTCGCAAATCGGAGGCCCTCATGCCGCGACCTGATCCCGTTATCTGCGCTCCCTTGCGGACCGCCATTGGTACGTTCGGGGGCAGCTTGAAGGACATGCCTGCCACCGAGCTTGGTGCAATCGCCATCAGAGCGACCCTTGACCTGTCAGGACTCTCCGCCGACCAAATCGACACAGTGATCATGGGCCAGGTTCTGCAGGCAGGTGCCAGGATGAATCCGGCGCGCCAGGCGGCGCTGGGCGCGGGCCTGCCAGTGAGCGTCCCGGCCATGACGGTCAACCGCGTCTGCGGCTCCGGCGCACAAGCGGTCATCACTGCTGCCCAGGAGGTCATGCTTGGTCATACCGCTTGCGCCATTGCGGGCGGCATGGAAAATATGGACCAGGCGCCGTTCCTGCTGGGCAAGGCCCGGTACGGCTACAGGTTGGGCGATGGCGCGGTAATAGACAGCCTGCTCAATGACGGACTGAACGATGCGTTTTCCGGTGAGCATTCCGGCTGGCACACCGAAGATCTGGTCCATCAGAACAAGATAAGCCGCGCGGCTCAGGACGCTTGGGCGCTGCGCTCGCAGTCCCGGTTTTCCAAAGCCCAGACGGAGGGCCGGTTCACAGCGGAAATTGCGCCGGTTGAACTCAAGACACGCAAGGGGTCCAGCGTGTTTGATACGGATGAGCACAATCGTCCCGACACAACGCTTGAAAGCCTAGCGCACCTCAAACCGGCCTTTCGACCTGACGGTTCGATTACGGCCGGCAACGCCCCCGGTCTGAACTCAGGCGCGGCCGCGATGATCATTGCCGATCGGGCCTGGGCCGAATCGCACGGCCTGATGCCGGCGGTCCGTATCGCCGGCATGGGCGTCGGTGCGGTCGAACCGGGTCTGTTTGGCCTCGGGCCGGTTCCGGCCGTCAGGCAGGCCCTTGAGCGCGCAGCCTGGCCACTGGCATCGGTCGAGCGGGTGGAGATTAATGAAGCCTTCGCTGCCATCGCAATCGCGCTCGTCGACGAACTCGGATTCCCGCAAGATATTGTCAATGTCGAAGGCGGCGCCATCGCCCATGGTCATCCGATCGGCGCGACGGGCGCTATTTTAACAGTGCGTTTGATCCACGCGATGCAGCGCAAAGGCCTCAAGCGCGGGATCGTGACGCTTTGCATCGGCGGCGGACAGGGCATCGCACTCGCGCTTGAACGGCTACCCTCCTGATCATGGCAAACGCCGGCTCATCACGCCTCCAGGCTGGAACGGGCGCCGCTGCGCGCTTTCATGAGGGGCGACCGGTTTCGTTGCGTATTAGAAGTCAAGGAGTTGTTCTCGCATGCCTGATCGCGATCTGACCGGAAAAACGTCTCCGCATCACGCGACCGCTTTGGCGACCGGCGTGACCGGTGAAATCGTCCATGCCGATGCTGTAGTCCAGATCGACGCCATGGTGCTGCATTGAATATCGGAGCGCGTCGATGACTGTCGAAGATCCCGTCTGTCGCAACATGATTGCGCTGGAAGAAGCGGCTGCGTCAGAGGCGTACGCAGGCTGGACCTATTTTTTCTGTTCCAGCCGGTGCCATCAGGTCTTCAAGTCCAATCCGCGCCGCTATGGCGAGCCCAGTTATCCACCACGGATCAGTCCTGTCACCGCCTCCCCCGATCCTTCGTCTCACAAGACCTGACCAGTAGGAAAAGATCGCCGCCATGGACCATACCACCCACGCCCTTCAATCCGATCCAGCGGCGACCGTTTCAGGACCGCAAACGAAGCCCAGCCCGCATGGCGGTCATGATCGTACCGGCATGATTGCGGAATATCGCAAGCGCTTCTGGGTCGTCCTGGCTGCGACCGGGCCAATTCTTGTGCTCGCGCCAATGATACAGGGTTGGCTTGGACTGACAGACGTCTTGCGTTTTCCGGGTGACCGATACGTGCTGGCGGCGCTCTCAAGCCTCGTGTTTTTCTATGGCGGCTGGCCGTTCCTGAAAGGCTTCTGGCGAGAGATTACCACCCGCGATATAGGCATGATGACGCTGATCTCTGTCGCGATCACCGCCGCCTATGCCTATTCGATGGGCATGGTTACACTCGGCAGCGACGAGACCTTCTTCTGGGAACTGGCGACATTGATCGCAGTCATGCTGCTCGGGCACTGGATCGAAATGAAATCGGTCCTTGGCGCCGGCCGGGCGCTCGAGAAACTTGCCGCGCTGATGCCGGACGAAGCCCATCTTGTGGCAGAAGACGGCTCGGTAAGCGATGTGTCGGTCTCGACCCTCACCGGCGGCGAGCATTTATTGATAAAGCCGGGCGAAAAAGTCCCTGCAGACGGGATCATCATTAAAGGCGAGTCTTCGCTCAACGAATCCATGTTGACCGGTGAGTCCAAGCCCATCTTCAAGGGGGCTGATGCCGAAGTCATTGGGGGTTCGATCAATGGAGAAGGTTCGCTCACCATCCGTGTCGACAAGACCGGCGACGAGACCTTTCTGTCGAGTGTCATCAAGCTGGTCCAGGAAGCCCAGGCCAGCAAGTCGAAGACACAGGATCTCGCAAATACAGCCGCAAAATGGCTGACCTTCATTGCGCTTGGCGGAGGCCTTTCGACCGTTCTGTTCTGGACCCTGTTCACGGGTCAGGGATTCTCGTTCGCAATGGCCCGCGCAGTGACGGTCATGGTCATTGCCTGCCCGCATGCGCTGGGACTTGCCGTGCCGCTGGTCGTGGCACGCTCAACCGCTATTGCAGCGACCAATGGCCTGCTCATCCGCGACCGGACCGCGTTTGAAGAGGCGCGCAAGATCAACGCGATCATTTTCGACAAGACCGGGACGCTGACCAAAGGCGAGTTCGGGATCACCGATACACTCGTGTTCGACACGACGTTTACCGAAGACGAGGTCATCGCCTATGCCGCCTCGATCGAAGCCCATTCCGAACATCCGATTGCTCAAGGGATTGTCCGGGACGCGCCGGAGGCCTGGCCGGTCGACAAGTTCAAGGCGATCCCCGGCAAGGGCGCTGAAGGCATAGTCAAGGACCGGAACGTCAAGGTCGTGAGCCCGGGATACCTGCGTGACAAGGGACTGGTCATGGACGATCCGCGATTTGAGACCCTGAGCGCACAAGGCAAGACCGTGGTCTTTGTACTGATAGAAGAAAAGCTGATCGGCGCTATCGCTCTTGCAGATATAATCCGTGAAGAATCTGCAAGCGCCATCTCTCAACTCCAGGCAATGGGCATTCGGTGCATTATGCTCACAGGCGACAACAAGCAGGTCGCTGATTGGGTCGCCAAGGAAATCGGTCTCGACGAAGTCATCGCCGAAGTCCTGCCTGAACAGAAAGCGGAAAAGGTTCGGGACGTCCAGTCACGCGGTCTGATCGTTGCGATGATTGGCGACGGAGTGAATGACGCCCCTGCCCTCGCCCAGGCCAATGTTGGGATCGCGATCGGCGCGGGTACGGATGTCGCTATCGAAACGGCCGATATCATACTTGTCAGGTCGAGCCCATCCGATGTTGTGGCAATAATCGGACTTGCCCGCGCGACCTATAGCAAGATGATGCAGAACCTCGTCTGGGCGACCGGCTACAACGCGTTTGCTATCCCTGCGGCCGCGGGGGTCTTCTTCCCCTGGGGCCTGATCCTGACGCCGGCGCTTGGCGCGGTGTTTATGTCCGCCAGCACGGTAATTTGCGCGGTCAACGCCCAGCTCCTCAAACTGAACCGGAAGCCCGCGTCGGCATGAATGGCGTCAAACCGGATTTATGGACTTCTATCGAGCTTTACGCGCGCCCGTTTGGGATCGCGGCCATGCTGCTGCTCGCGATCGATCATTATAAGCATTTTCGCTGGGATGACTGGGTCATTTCGGGCTTCATTTTCGCTAGCCTCATTCTCGGACTGGTCGCAACCTGCCGGCGAATTCTTCATGACGCAAAGTCGACCAAGTCAAACCGCTAGTAAGACACAACCAGAAGGTTTCCTGCAATGCATAATCACAACCATTCCAGTCATGACGAGCATCAGCCCAAAGGGCACAGGTATTGGTGGCCGGTCATTGCCTTCGCCGCAGCTATTGGGTTCCTGCTGCTCTATGAACACAGGGCTCACATCCCTGGCAATCTCGTGTTCGCTGCAGGGTTCCTGCTTTTGTGCGGTGGCATGCACCTGTTCATGCATGGAGGGCATGGCGGACATGGCGCAAGCCGCGACGATGATGATCAAGGCACACCCCAATGAAGGGTGAAATGGCTTATTCCGAATACGGTCTCTGGTTTCTGGTCATTCTGAACTCGGCCATTTTCATTATTTTTGCGTTCAGCTTTGCCAAACCATCCAAATCAAAGGACTGGACATCTTTCGGCGCGTTCAGTGCTTTCGTCATTGCACTTTTTACAGAAATGTATGGCTTTCCCCTGTCGATATATTTCCTGTCGCCCTGGCTTGAATCCCAATTCCCGAACATCAATTGGTTTGCCCACGATTCAGGGCATTTTTGGGAGATGATCTTTGGCTGGAAGGACAATCCTCATTTTGGCCCGTTTCACTTTATAAGCTTGGCCCTTATCTTCCTGGGCTTCAGCGTATTGTCGTCGGCCTGGCCAGTCCTTCATGGCGCGCTGCGCTCGGGCAAACTCGCGACGACAGGCATCTATGCACGAATGCGTCATCCGCAATATGCCGGTTTCGTGCTGATCATGTTCGGCTTTCTGGTGCAATGGCCGACCATTCTGACTTTGCTCATGTTCCCGATCCTGGTCTTTATGTACGTCCGCCTCGCGCTTCGTGAAGAAAAGGACGCCGAAGCTGAATTTGGCGAGGAATACCGCGCCTATGCAGCCAATACCCCACGTTTCTGGCCGCGCTGGCGCCAAGTATCCAAGCCTGGGAGGACCTCTGGCCCAGGCCTTTAGTCGCATCGGTGGGACAGCGTCGCACGTTGGCAGCACCTCGCTGAATGACAGCTAACGAATTTGTATCGGGGACATTCAACCCTTTGTTCGAAAGGAAATATCGTGAACCACAGACCTTTCGGACTCGTACTCGCTGGCGGTGGCGCGCGGGGCATGGCCCATGTTGGTGTGCTCAGGGCGCTCAATCATCTTGGTTATTATCCAGATACGATTGCAGGCGTCTCTATTGGAGCGCTCATTGCTGCAACCTACTCCTTGAACAAGGATTGGTACCGCGATCTGGTCGCAATGGACGTGTCGGGATTTCCCGTTGTGCCTGATCTAAGAGCGCGGGATATACTGGATAAAATCAGGAACTTCGCAATTGCAGGACGCGAACTGCGCGCGTTTACCTTTGGCTGGGGCGCTGGCGAGCATACTGTCGACTGGGGCCGCTCTGTCATCGAAGAACTGACGCTCGGAAAAGACCTCGAGTCGGGACGTGTGCCGACATATATCACTGCTACCGACCTTCTGACCGGTGAGCGGGTTGTCAAGACACGAGGTAATGCGGTCGATGCGGTCTATGCGAGTTCGGCCCTGGCCGGCATCTTGCCGCCCTTCAAAGATGGGCCTCGCCTCCTGATCGATGGCGGGTACTCAGACAGTTCGCCAGTCGATCTTGTGCGAGCGGCGGGCGTTGATTGCGTCATAACAATCGATCCGGGCCAACGACTGATCGACCAGTCCCCTAAAAACGGCCTGGACGTGTTTCTCAGATCAATCGAAGTGACCCATAACGCATTTTCGAGATCCCGCGACAAGGAGGCGGATCTGGTTCTTGCGCCCGAATATGGCATATCGATCGGGGTGTTGGACTTTGCACACAAACGCCGTTGCATCGCTGCCGGTGTCGCGGCTGTCCGACGTGCTGCGCCCCGACTGGAAACGCTTCTGACGCCAGTCTGCAAAAACCGGCAAGTCGTGAGCGCGCAATGATCGACGTGTATTGTACCACCCTGTGGGAGCAGTCGATTTCGCTTCGCGATGACAAACGAGGACCAGTTCATGAATTATACTCATAGGGCGCAGGGGTCTGGCCCGCCAGAAGCCCCGGCACGCAATTGGATAAAGATTTTGGCCGCCTATCGGCACCCCTCTCCGGTCCGCAGCCTGTTCGAATTGACCGTGACACTGGTGCCCATCTTGCTGTTATGGGGCGCCGCGGTTTGGTCGACCTCTGCCAGCTACTGGCTGACGCTCCCGATTAGCGTGATCGCATCCGGATTTCTGGTGCGATTGTTCATGATCCAGCATGATTGTTCGCATGGAGCATTTTTCAAATCGCGTCGGGCAAATGACTGGACCGGCCGTCTGATCGGCGTTCTGACGCTGACACCCTATGATCTCTGGAAACGCTCACATCTTGTGCATCACAGCGCTCAGGGAAATCTCGATCAGCGCGGCGTCGGGGACATCCTGACTTTGACTGTCGATGAGTACAATGGCCGCACATTCGCAGGACGCCTAGCCTATCGGCTCTACCGTAACCCCTTCGTTCTCTTCGGAGCCGGTCCGATCTTCATCTTCCTGTTACACCATCGCCTGCCGGTGGGATTCCTGCGCGCCGGTTTCAAATATTGGATGAGCGCCATGGGCACGAACATCGCTATCGCCATACTCCTGATTGCGGGGATCGTTGCTGTGGGCTGGCTGCCGTTTCTGGTTACCTATCTGCTCATCACGTCAATGGCCGCGATTATCGGCGTGTGGCTGTTTTATGTGCAGCACCAGTTTGAAGACACTGTGTGGGACACGAGCGACAACTGGCAGCTTCACGAGGCCGCGCTTTATGGCAGCTCATTTTATGACCTGCCGCCGCCATTGCGCTGGATGACTGCCAATATCGGCATCCATCATGTCCATCATCTTTATAGCCGCATTCCCTTCTACCGGCTGCCTGATGTGTTGCGCGATCACCCTCGCCTCGCAGAGACCGGGCGCATGAAGCTTGGCGAGAGCTTCAAGACTACTCGATTGAAATTATGGGATACGCTCGGTCGGCGCCTTGTCACATTTGAAGCTGCGCGGGCCATGCGGAGAAACGCGGCGCCCCGATCAGTCAAGCCTTGAGGACGGCGATATGGCGAACCAAAAGGGCATCACCATTGTTGGCGCGGGCCCGGCCGGCCTGACGTGCGCAATTGTGCTCGCGCAGGCTGGAAAAAGGGTAATTGTGCGCGAGTGGCACGCCGATATCGGCCACCGGTTTCATGATGACTTTCAGGGCCTGGAGAACTGGACTGGTTCTATGGATGCCCTCGAAGAACTGGCATCAACCGGCATCACGACCGGGTTCGCCCATCACGGTATGAACGAAGGTGTCGTCTTTGACAGTCAGGCCAAACCTCATCGTGTCCACGGCGAGCGACCCTTGTTCTACCTGTTGCGACGTGGCGCTGGCGAAGGCACGCTGGATCGCGCTTTGCTCGACCAGGCAATCGGTGCGGGTGTGGAGGTTTGCTTTAATGACCGCGTGACATTGACGTCCGGCGAAATGGTTCTTGCTGGTGGACCGCGCCGCGCCGACATCATTGCGGTGGGGGAAATCTTCGATACCGACATGGAGGACGGTGCCTGGCTTGCCTTCGGGTCCGAACTGGCGCCGAAAGGATACGCCTATCTTCTGGTTCATGAGGGTCGCGGTACGGTGGCGAGCTGCATGTTCTCTGGCTTCCGCGACCAGGCGGAACACCTCGCGGCCACTTTGGCCTTTTTCGAACGTCATGCCGGATTGCGCATGCAAAACCCAAGGCCATTCGGCGGCTTTGGTAATATCCGCCTGCCACGCACGGCCCTGCAAGGCGGCTATCCGGTGATCGGTGAGCATGCGGGGTTTCAGGATGCTCTCGCCGGGTTTGGTTTGCGCTATGCCATACGATCCGGCCGGCTGGCTGCCGAAAGCCTGATCAATGGGACGAGCTATGCCGATGCCTGGCAGCAAGAGCTTCGACCGGGCCTGCGTACAGGCGTGGTCAACCGCTTCCTGTTCAATGCTGCGGGTCGGCGCGGCATGGACTTTCTGATCAGGCAGCTGGGACGCGCACAGACCCCCAGCTTGCTCGCCCGTGCGTACGGCCCGTCACTTCCAAAGCGACTATTGTTCCCGATGGCGCGCCATCGTTTTAGGGGACAGATGAACGATCCGAGCTGCAATCATCAAAATTGCGATTGTGTCTGGTGTCAACACGGCGAACAAGGGACCATCAGTATGGCGACGCAATGGTGATGCGGACGCCGCCTTCGAGTTGCCTTTCGATCGCGTCATGCATTGTGATCAAGAATACGGAGGGAAGCGTCCGGCTCTCACCGAGGGAAAATGCAAGACTCAGCTCGCAGGACAAACGCCCCACTTTTTTAAACCAAAAGACGAAGACGGGATGAAAATTGCGCTATGAATCAACCCGTCAGGATCAGGCATGACATAAATTCGGCCGGCCTATCACCCCTGGCAGATGGGCCGTGTCAACGGCGCCTGTACGGCGAAAGCCTATTCTAAGTTGCCTTCGACATATCAGCCATAAAGTTGCAACCCTGCATCAGCTCAATTCTCGACCAGCATGCCTGCATTTTGTTCTGAGCGCGAGAAAGATGACCAATAGTTTAAGAACAGGGTTGACCCGACGAACCGGCTGTCTAGACAGGTACATACTTAAGCTACGCTACAATCCAAATCTAGACAATCAGACATGGCGGGAGTCGGACTATGAAATCTATTAAGAACAGTATCCTGATGAGTGCAGCGCTTGTTCCTCTAGCGCTGTGTTTGACCTCATTGCCGGCGGCGTCCCAGGAGGCGCCCGCAGATGAGGCGGCCAAAGTCGAAGATACGATCACCGTTACCGGTAGCCGGATCAAGCGCAAGGACCTCACAAGCGTTGGCCCTGTAACTGTCCTTGACAGCGTACAGATCGAACAGACCGGGATAACAAATCTCGAAACGCTTCTCCAGCGCCTCCCATCGTCGGCTGGATTCGGCGGGAATTCGAGTAGTGCCTATTGGGTATCCAATGGTTGGGGTACGCCGCAAATCAACTTGCGCGGTCTGGGTGTCAACAGAACCCTGGTCCTTCTGAACGGCCGCCGGATTGTCTATGGTGGCACCGGCGCGAATAGCGCCGTCGATCTGTCCATGATCCCGATGTCTCTGGTGTCGCGCGTTGAAGTCCTCAAAGATGGTGCGTCTGCCACCTATGGCGCCGATGCGGTTGCTGGCGTGATCAACCTGATAACCAAAGAAGGCTATGACGGGTTCGAAGCATCTGCCAAATATGGCATGACGGATGAAGGTGACGGCGAGGAATTACTGCTGGATTTGAGCTGGGGCGCGACGAGCTCCAAGGGCGACGTCATGTTCAATGTCAGCTATCAGGATACGGGGGCCGCGCCGCTTTCGGATGAGAGCCGCGCCCCTTGCCCCGGGACGCCGGGCCCGGACGGATTTGTCTGTGATGGCCTGAGCTCTTCCACAATCGGCGGACGTGGCACATTGCCTGCAGGCTATGTCATGCCTGATGGATCGGTCCTGACGGGCCCTACACGGGTGAATTTCAATCAAATGCCCGGCGGTGACGGAGATTCCTTCCAGATTTACGACGGCAATCGCGACGGCTTCAACTACAACCCATATTTCAACGCATCCAACCCGCTTGAGCGCCTCAGTTTTGCGACCTTCGGCACATATCACCTGACCGATAGCGCCGACCTGTTTGCCGAACTCCTGTACACAAAGCGCTGGTCGACGCAGCCGGCGTCTCCGGCCACGCTTGTCAATATTGGGTTTGATGCATCGCATCCAACCAACCCGACAGGCGTCGACTTCGTCCTGGAGCGTCGCAGGCTGCTTGAAAATGGCGCACGCGTATTCGAACAGGAAACGGATACATTCCGGATCGTAACCGGACTAAAGGGAAACCTCGGTGACGTGTGGAGCTACGAAGCATCCCTGAACTGGGGCCGCAACACTGGCTCTGATTCGATACTGAATAACATCAATACTGGACGCCTGGCACAAACGCTGGATCCGGCCACGTGTGGCACGGGTGGCGTCCCGTGTGCCGATCTATTTGGATACGGCGATGTCACGCAGGACGTCCTCGACTATATCGTGTTCACGGAGACGGGACTTGGCGGCAATGAACAGAAGGCAATCAGCGCCAGCATGAGCGGCGAAGTGTTCCAGCTTCCTGCGGGCATGCTCGGCGTCGCCTTCGGAGCCGAGTGGCGCGAAGACAAGGGATGGCGCAATCCGGACTCCCTGTCGGTCGCAGGACTCGCTCTTGGAAACCAGCAGGATCCGATCTCCGGATCGACGAAGGCGAAAGAGGTCTTTGCCGAAGTCAGTGTACCACTTATAAAGGATATTCCTCTCGTCCAGTCGCTCTCTCTGGATGGGGCAATCCGCTATTCCGACTACGATCTCTTTGGCAGCGATACCAATTACAAGGCCGGACTGAACTGGCGCATAAACGATGCTGTTAAGCTCCGGGGAACCTTTGCAACCGCGTTTCGTATTCCGAATATTCCGGAACTGTTTGGCGGCGTGTCAGAGGGCAATCTGACAACGGTTGACCCATGCTCTGGATGGGCGGCCCTTTCGCCGACAAGCAATATCTACCTGAACTGCCAGGCGGCCGGCGTGCCGACCAATTATATCCAGCTTGGCAATACAGTCCTGACAGATGCGGGTGGCAATCCGAACCTTGAGCCGGAATCCTCGGAATCATTCACCATCGGCACGGTACTTCAACCCATCGAGGGACTGTCTGTTACGCTCGACTACTTTGACATAAAGATTGACAATGCCATACGGACGACCCCGGGATCGACCAAATTGTCACTCTGCTATGAATCGTCAAACCTGTCCCACCAGTTCTGTGCTCCCGAGCATCATACCCGGAACCCATTGAATGGTGATGTCAACTATCTGTCGACGCAGAATGCGAACACTGGCAGCGAGACAATGAAAGGCCTCGATATCGGCGTGGTTTACGGTTTTGAGAAATTCGGTCTCGACCATTCGATTGATTTCAACGCCACTTATCTGTCCGAGTATGAAACTGTCGCTTTTGAGGGCGATAACCCCACAATGATCGCAGGCTATATCGGCGGCGGTAACGGGGGCTACCCGGAGTGGCGCGCAATAAGCTCCTGGACAACAACATCGAGCAAGTGGTCGGGAACCTATTCTGTCCAGATGATCGGCGAAGGCGACGATTTCTATGCGACATCAGGACCGGGCTCTCATATTCCGGCGCAATTCTATCACAATGCGCAGTTTTCCTACGATGTAACTGAAGCCTTCCGGGTAACCGCCGGAGTGGACAACATCTTCCAGAATGACCCACCTTTCGTCGCCAGCTGGACAGATGGAAACACGGACACGATGACCTATGACCTGCTTGGCCGTCGCGGTTACATAAGACTGAGCTACAGGAAATAGGCCGAGGGCGTATTCTGCGGACAGGCCTCTCGCCTGTCCGCAGCGACGCTCCCTGGAATCGAACTTTTTCGGTTTTCAATCCTCCGGGCAAACGAGGAGGGCGAGACCAGAAACGATGATACGCAGACGCGCCAGGTCACCGCGTTCGGGGGCGGGTCTGCCTCGCTGGCCAATGGCAAGAACCTGGCCCAGGCATCACCTTCGTCCGAAACGGACCAATTCAGCTGGGAGATATTTATGCATACGAAGCATCTGCTTTTGACTCTATCCGTGTTGGCGCTGACGGCCTGCGCAACCCATCCTGAGCGCAATGACGACCATGGTCATTCGCATGGGTCCGAGGTGATGCCTGATGCCGATGAGCATTCTGGCTCGAAAGTGCAGGACGCGCGGCTTGTGGATGCCACACATGACGCGCCAGCCTATATTCAACTGGCCAATAATGTCGAGATCATCAAGGACGTTGCCGAGGCGATGCAGAACGCCAGCAGCACGTTCACCCATGAAGGTTTTTTTGGCCCACTGCTCTTCGGAGAAGAATTGCGCGCATATACTTTGCGGCTTGAACCCGGAATGTTCCTTTCCGAGCATCCCCACCCTACCGAGAGCATTGTCTATACGATGGCAGGGCGATGGGTCCTCAGCAGCGAAGGCAAGCGGCAAGTCATGCAGGCCGGCTCGATTTTTCACTTCGGTTCCAACATGCCGACAGGATGGGAAGCCGCGTTTCCAGAGGGCGCAGAGATATTGATTTTCAAAAAAAAGCGGGAAGGTGAAAATTATCGATCCTTCACCGATGGCATGCACGCGCTGGCGGCGGATCTGGATAGACAGTACAATGAGGGTGAGACTTTCTATTATCACCAGCTCGACGCCGATCACCCTGCCATAGCATTTGCCAGGCAGCACAATCCTGAATTCGATCAACTGGTTGAAGCATCCAGGACAGTCTCTGTCGAATGACAGGGCCGCTCTTGATACGCGCAATTCGTGACTTTGATTAGGAAGCCCCCATGATCAATAAATTGATATGTGCTGTGTTGCTGATGGTGGTTTCGTCGGGATGTACGTCACCATCTGTGTCCCCGCCTCCAACGGACGCAATAGCTGAATCCCGGACGATCATCTGGACAATTATCAAGGCGGCCGAGGTCGACGCTTTGAACGCTGACTTGCAGGCCGGGAAGCCGACAGTGGATGTCGGACTATACTACCCATCCAATCTTCATGAGGATGCGAGAGCCATATTGCCCCTGGAAGGGCTCCTGGAGGAATTTGCGAACGCGAAGCGGGTCTTCGAGCCGACGGGTGTCCAGCTCAATCTCCTCTGGGTAAAGACCGGTACAGTCGATCCGGGCTTTCTCGCTATCAACTCGGCGAGCGACCGTTCGCAAATGCCTTCAGGCGGCTATGGCAACATGTATGTCCAGCGCAGCCAAACTCCCTCGGAATTGTCGGACGGTGCGCTTGCGGCTTTCAAAGGCATTATCGAACCAGCCGAAGACAATAGCAGGACGGTTTACCTCCTTGCATTGCAGAATGTTTACATGACCTTTTTCGAAAACCTGGATGATACCGGACGCAATTGGGCCCCCAAGGTCGTGAATACGTCCGGCCTTTCATTTCCGTCCTACATGTACGGGGGCAGCATCCCGGATCGCATCCGCGGGGTTATAACGCTCACAAAACATGATTCAAAGAACAAGCTTACGATCGCCCATGAACTTGGACACAAGCTGATCAATGTAAGTCATGAATACAAGGCGATTGGTCCGCAGCACGAGATACGTTCCGATGAGGGCCTGATGCTTTACGGTTCTGGATCCCAGATCCCGTCGGGAAAGGAGGGACGCTGGCATCAGGAACGTCTGTTGCTTTCTCCTTATCTCTATCGCCTCGACAAGACAGGTAACCGGATATGGAATGCCGATTATGAGGCGGGAGGTTTCTACTATGACCCGCTTTACGGAGACTACACGATTGCCTTCGAATAATAATTTGCGAGGCGCTCGTGGGCCTGCTTCCTGGCTCTGCGGCCTTCGGCCATGAGAGCCAACAGTACAGAGGGTGACATATGACCAGAAGGATCGCGTTCAGAGTTCGCCAGTGGCATAAATGGCTGTCCCTGATTATTGGCACGCAGGCAATGATCTGGGTGGCAACAGGCCTCTACATGGTCATTATGAACCTCGACTTCATACATGGCGACCATCTGGTCCGGAACATGTCAGACACGATCGCCAGTGGCTACCAGCCCCGGATTACATTTTCGGATGTCCTTGCTGAGCATCCGGACGCAAATGAGGTCATTCTGACAAGCTGGACGGGGAAACCCTTCTACAGGATATATTCGCCTGCGGGCGCGCATCTCGTCAACGCAGAGACCGGGAACGAACAGTCCCCGCTCGGGGAAGCTGATGCAATCAGCGTGGCGCGCTATCATTATGCGCGATCTGGCGATGTCAGCGCTGCCACACTGCTGGAAAATGACGCCGAAGCTCCGAGTGAGATTCAATCCCGGAAGCTGCCTTTGTGGAAAATCGATTTTTCCGACGCCGGTTCGACGTCCTTTTATATCTCTCCTGACGACGGATCCCTGATCACGCGGCGGCATACCTATTGGCGAGTATTCGATTTTGCCTGGATGTTGCACATCATGGACTACAAGGAACGCGCCGATGTGAACAACAATCTCCTGCGAATAGCAGCGGGAATGGGCCTGTCCCTGTCAATTCTGGGATTGTGGTTGCTCTGGTTCAGCTTCAAGCGTCGTCAGGGAGACCGATAGATGATGGGGATCGTTCGACAGGCGCACAAGTGGATTGGCCTCGTTCTGGGCTTCCAGCTCGCTCTCTGGATGCTCAGCGGGCTTGGTATGGCAATTCTGCCCCACGACAAGGTCTCCGGCGAGCACCGCAAGGCAGAACATGCGGAAACAGCCTCGCTGGAATCAACAAGGGATGAGGTCAGGCTCCCACCGGCAGTCGATGACCGTTCTATCCGCCAGATTCGGCTCCGGACTTTCAATGGGCGGCCTGTTTACGAGACCGTTGCAACGGACGGCACGTCGCTGTTGGATGCTGAGACGGGACTGCCCATCATCATAGACGAAACGCTTGCAACCGAAATTGCGCGCAACGATTATTCCGGACCGGGACAAATTTCGAAAGCCATACATGTAGAAACACCCACGCTGGCAATCCGCACTCATGCCGGCCCTGCCTGGCGGATCAACTTCAATGATCCTGAGCGTACAAGCATCTATGTTTCGACCGCCACCGGGCAGGTCTTGGAGAGGCGCAACCACTATTGGCGAACATTCGACACCTTGTGGATGCTCCATATCATGGACTACCAGAACCGGTCCAATTTCAATAACCCGCTTGTCGTGATCTCGGCGCTTGTCGTGTTCTGGTTGGGATTGAGCGGAATAGTCCTTTGGTGGGACAGTTTCCGGCGCCATGACTTCAATCTGGTTGCGAAATGGCGCAACCGAAAGAAGCGCCTCACTCTGTCGCTTACCGACAGTGAAGGCGGAGCCGTCAGGGCGTTCGATGCCAGGCCGCTGCAATCCTTGTATGCCGCAATGGAAGAACAGGGCTATCCCCTCCCCTCCTCATGCGGAGGCGGCGGCACGTGCGGACTTTGCAGGGTGCGGATCACTCCCGAGACGCCCATCACGCCTGCTGATCGCAGACAAATCCCGGAATCAGAACTTGGTTCGGGATATCGTCTGGCTTGCCAGCACCGGGTCGACACAGCCCTTTCTGTCATACTTCCTCACGGTCTGATCGACGCGAAAACATTTACTGGAACGATTGTGTCTTCTGAGTTTATCGCACCTGACATGTACGAACTTCGAATTGCGCTTCCGGAGCCTCTCGCATTCAGGGCGGGGAGCTATGTTCAAGTAGAAATTCCGCCTTTCAGATCGCATCTGGACCAATTGGACCTGCCTGAAACCGTCAGGGGTCAGTGGCAGGCGTCGGGGACGGCAAAAGCGTTCGGAACAGATACACCACTCCACCGAACATATTCGCTTGCCAACTCTCCCGGCGAACTCGGCAGCGATATTTTGTTGAACATTCGTCTCGCGCTTGCGAAGCCCGATACGTCGGGCGTTCCTGTCGGTATTGGTTCTGCCTACCTGTCCACGCTTGGCCAGGGCGATACAGTCCGGTTAAGAGGGCCGTTTGGAGACTTTCACGTCAACGACGATGACAACGAAATCGTGTTTATCGGCGGCGGCGCCGGCATCGCGCCCATACGATCCATGATCCATGACCAATTGGCATCGCGAAGCAGGACGTCGAAAGTTTCGTTCTGGTACGGCGCCAGGACACAAGAGGATATTGTGTACAAGGAGGAGTTCGAGCACCTCTTGGACACTTGCCCGAATTTTTCCTGGCATGTCGCGCTTTCGCACTTGAACGAAACCGATGCCTGGACCGGAAAGCGCGGGTGGATTCACGAAATTGTGCGTGACCAGTATCTCGCATCCCATCCAGATATCGGTCAGTGCAGCTTCTATGTATGCGGTCCGCCACAGATGCTTGAAGCGGTCCTGACGCTGCTGAATTCACTTGGCGTTTCTGAAGAAAGGATTGCATTCGACGACTTTGGCAATTGACGCGACAGATCGGTGGAGCTGCTGAAGTTGCATTGAATTAGCCCGCGCATACCAGATATCGACACTTCAGATATGATCCGTTCGCCCAGAAAGGAACAAAATTCGATGCGCCGCGGCTCAATCTCCCGATAAGTGGACCAGACGTTTCTTCTGCCCAATTCAATCCGACATAGCATTTTGTCATGATGGCCATATATCTTTCGAAGCGATTCAACGGTTCAAGACTTTCATTGAGGATAGATCACACGTGCCAGCCCCTCTTTACGAACAAATCAAGCGTCATATTACGGGCCTCATCGAAACAGGTGAGTTGAAGCCGAATGATCGCGTTCCGTCGGAAACGGATTTGGCTGCCGAATTCAAGGTGGCCCGAATGACCGTCCACCGCGCTATCAAGGAGCTGAAGGATTCCGGCGTAGTATTGCGGATAGCGGGGGTCGGAACATTTGTCGCCGAGGCGCAGTCACACGGCCAGCTTATCACTGTCAATAATATCGCAGACGAAATACGCGGTCGGAATAGTTCGTATTCTGCAATCATGGTTCAAAATTCGCTCGAGCACGCATCTCGCATCGTTGCACAGCAGCTCGAAATCGAACCGGGTTCGGAAGTATTCCATTCGATCGTCATACATGAGGAGAATGGCCTGCCCCTTCAGCTTGAGGAGCGATTTGTCCCCCAGGCCATATTGCCTGGCTACGGAGAACTGGATTTCAGCAAGGGGACACCGAACGAGTATCTGATGAAGCACGCGCCGCTTCAGAAATTTGAACACAGGGTCAAATCCATCATTCCTGATGCAGAATCGCGCAAGCTTCTGAAGATCAACAAGACCGAGCCCTGTCTTTTGCTGCTTCGCCGAACCTGGAGCTGCCGCAGGATCGTTTCGTTCGCCCGAATGATTTATCCGGGATCTCGATATGAGTTCCTCGATCGTCTGGCGACGTCCTGACAGGCCGGACGCTGCAACCCTATCATTCCGATCGTTTCTCAGGCCATCGGCCGACCGGATGATGCCACCGTGGGCCTGGATCACAGGCAGTTCCTGAACAGCCATTGCCGAGCGTCTTCACAATATGGCCGGAAGATTCAGGCCGTGTTCACGAGCACAATCAATGGCAATATCATATCCGGCATCAGCGTGGCGCATCACACCGCTCGCCGGGTCATTCCATAGTACACGAGCGATCCGGTGATCTGCGTCCTCACTACCGTCGCAGCAGATCACCATGCCGGCATGCTGGGAAAAACCCATGCCCACCCCGCCGCCATGATGGATTGACACCCAAGTCGCCCCCGACGCGGTATTGAGCAAAGCATTGAGGAGTGGCCAATCTGATACGGCATCAGAGCCGTCCTTCATGGATTCCGTCTCCCGATTGGGGGATGCGACCGAGCCGGAATCGAGGTGATCGCGCCCGATAACGATCGGCGCCGACAATTCGCCCGTCCTCACCATCTCGTTGAAAGCCAGGCCGAGCTTGTGGCGCACACCGAGGCCGACCCAGCAGATACGAGCGGGGAGTCCCTGGAAGGCAATCCGCTCGCGCGCCATGTCCAGCCACTTGTGAAGGTGCGGATCGTCGACCAGTTCACGGACTTTTGCGTCGGTCTTGTAGATGTCTTCGGGATCTCCCGACAGCGCACACCAGCGGAACGGACCGATGCCGCGACAAAATAAGGGGCGGATATAGGCTGGCACGAAGCCGGGAAATGCGAAGGCATCTTCAAGCCCTTCGTCCTTGGCGACCTGCCTGATATTGTTGCCATAATCGAGGGTCGGCACGCCTGCGTTCCAGAAATCCACCATGGCCTTGACGTGCACCTTCATGCTAGCACGCGCCGCCAGCTCCACTGTCTTTGGTTCGGATTCCTGCTTCTCGCGCCATTCGGCCAGACTCCAGCCTTGCGGCAAATAGCCATGCAACGGATCATGCGCGCTGGTCTGGTCGGTCACGATATCCGGGCGGACACCACGCCGGTAAATATCAGGAAAAACATCAGCCGCATTGCCGATCAGTGCCACTGATTTCGCTTCACCTGCCGCGGTCCAGTTTGAAATGATTTCCAGCGCCTCGTCCAGGGAATCCGTTTTGGCATCAACATAGCCCGTGCGTATCCGAAAATCGACCCGGGTCTCATCGCATTCCACCGCCAGGCAGCAGGCTCCCGCCATTACGGCCGCCAGCGGCTGCGCTGCGCCCATGCCGCCGAGGCCACCCGTCAAAATCCAACGTCCCGAGAGATTTCCCTTATAGTGCTGGCGCCCGGCCTCGACGAAGGTCTCATACGTACCCTGAATGATCCCCTGGGAACCGATATATATCCATGAACCCGCAGTCATCTGGCCATACATGGCCAGACCTTTGCGGTCCAGTTCATTGAAATGGTCCCATGTCGCCCAATGTGGCACGAGATTGGAATTTGCGATCAGGACACGAGGCGCATCGGGATGTGTGCGAAACACGCCGACCGGCTTGCCGGACTGAACAAGCAGTGTTTCATCCGACTCCAGATCCTTGAGGCTGGCAACAATCTTGTCGAAATCTGCCCAGGTCCGTGCCGCACGGCCAATGCCACCATAGACAACCAGTTCATGCGGATTCTCGGCCACGTCGGGATGCAGGTTATTCATCAGCATACGCATCGGCGCTTCGGTCAGCCAGCTCTTCGCGGTAATCTCGGAACCCGTCGCGGGATAGATGTCTCTTAGGTTGTGTCGGTTGTTTATCATTACCTGCTTTCCAGTGTGATCGTCATCGATTCGATTGCCCGAAGGACTGCGCCAAGATGCTCACGCAGATTGTCGGCCTTTCTGGCGTCATATTGGAAGGGAGCCGTCTCGCTTTCGAGATATGTCGATTGCGCCAGCTCCATCTGGATCGCGTGCACGCCCTGAGCAGGCCGGCCATAATGGCGTGTCGTCCAGCCGCCCCGAAAGCGGCCATCGCGCACCATCGTATAGCCCTGCGCCCGGCGACAGACATCCTCCACGCCATCGGCGATGCGCGGGTCGCATGTTTGGCCCGAATTTGTCCCGATATTGAAATCCGGAAGGCGACCTTCGAACAGAAACGGCGCTCTGGAACGAATTGAGTGACAATCGTAGAGCACGGCCACGCCATGCATCCCCAGGACACGCTCGAGTTCGCCTGCCAGCGCAGTATGATACGGCGCGTGCCAACGCACCCGGCGCGCTTCGATCTCCTCTGTGCCGGGCGCGTTCGTCCAGATGGGCTCGCCATCGAAGCTTGTCACAGGCACCAGGCCCGTCATGTTCTGATCGGGATAAAGGCTCGCGCCGGACGGATCGCGGTTCGCATCAATTACGTAGCGATGAAAGTTTGCCCGCACAGATGTGGCACCTGGCAGGATATCCGAATAAAGCCGGTCGACGTGCCAGTCTGTGTCGGCGAGCGACTGGCCGATCGGCGTGAGCCGCGCAAACACATCCTGCGGAATAAATCTACCGCTATGGGGGATTCCAAGGATGATCGGTCCCTGCCCCTGTTTTACGTCAACGGGATTCACGGTGTCACCGCATCGACACTGTCTGGCAGTCCTGCGGCCCGGGAAAGCACGGCGCCCTTTACCAGGGCACATGCGCGCTCAAGATCAGGCGCCATGAAGCGGTCAGTATCAAGAGGCATGATCTTCTGACGAATTGCTCGGACGACTTCCTGCAAGGCTGGGCTGGTCCTAAGCGGTGCACGAAACTCGACGCCTTGTGCGCCGCAAAGAAACTCCACAGCCAGGATCATGCTGAGATTCTGGTTCATCCGGACCAGCCGCCTCGCACCGTGCGCCGCCATGGAAACGTGATCTTCCTGGTTCGCAGATGTCGGCGTGGAATCGGTGGAACAGGGATTGGCCAGGTGCTTATTTTCGCTCATCAGGGCGGCGGTCGTCACTTCGGCAATCATCATGCCCGAGTTAAGACCCGGAGCCGACGTCAGGAAGGGCGGCAGGTCAAAGGACAAGGTCGGATCCACCATCACCGCTACGCGCCTTTGCGCGATGGCGCCGATTTCCGCGATGGCCAGAGCAATCAAGTCCGCCGCGAAGGCAACCGGCTCGGCATGAAAATTCCCGCCGGACACAATCTCGCCCCGCTCAACGAGCACGAGCGGATTGTCCGATACGGCGTTCGCCTCAATCTCCAAGGTCCGCCCCGCGCTGTCCAGCAGGTCAAGAGCTGCTCCTGTCACCTGTGGCTGGCACCTTATGCAGTAAGGATCCTGAACGCGCGCATCACCGACCCTGTGGCTTTCGCGTATTTGCGAGCCTTCGATTATCCGCCGCATTGCACTTGCAACCCGTATCTGCCCGCGATGTCCGCGCAGTTCGTGAATTTCAGCGAGCAGGGGCGCCGTGGATCCCATAATGGCGTCCGTCGAGAGAGTGGCCGAGACGAGGCTTTGCAGAACACTGTTTTTGGCTTCGAAAAGTCCGGCGAGTGCGCAGGCTGTCGAAAACTGCGTGCCGTTGATGAGTCCCAGCCCCTCCTTGGGACCGAGCGTGATCGCAGACAGCCCCGCAGCAGCCAAGCCCTGGCTGGCGGGCATACGTTCGCCCCCGAAGAAGACTTCCCCCTGTCCGATAAGGGCCGCGGCCATATGGGCCAGCGGCGCCAGGTCGCCCGACGCTCCGACAGAGCCCTGGACGGGAATGACCGGCGTTACATCCATTTCCAGCATGGCTTCGATCTGAGCGATCACAGGCCATGAAACACCTGACGCGCCCCGCCCGATTGATAACAATTTCAGGACCATCATGAGTCGTGATGTTGCGATGTCCAGGGACTCGCCAACCCCGCAACAATGAGACAGGACGAGGTTGCGCTGGAGTGTGGCAGTGTCGGCCGGGTCGATCTTGATGCTCGCCAGTTTGCCGAACCCGGTATTGACCCCGTAGACGGCGGCGCTCCCGGCCGCAATCCTTGCGACTAGCTCTGCGGCGCGGTCCACAGGCCCGCGCGCCGTCTCAGCCAGCCGGGCGGGCCTGCCCTGTCGCCAAATCTCTTCCAGGAGCGCCAATGATGCTGTTCCAGGTTGCAGGACAATCATGTGATCTCTCCCTCAAACATGCGCAGGTGCAAGGGATTGAAACCGATGCGGTATGACAGTTCTGCCGGGTGCGCGACATCCCACACTGCCAGGTCTGCCTTTTGGCCGGGCTTGATTTGTCCGACATCGGCAAGCCCCAGTGCGTGCGCGCCATGTATCGTTACACCGGCCAGGGCTTCCTGCGGTGTCATCCTGAACAGAGTGCAGGCCATGTTCATGGTCAGCAATAGCGACGTCACGGGTGACGATCCGGGGTTACAGTCGGTGGCCAGCGCCATGGGGACACCGTTCGCGCGCAAGGCGTCCAAGGGCGGCAATTTGGTTTCACGCAGGAAGTAAAAGGCGCCGGGCAAGAGCACGGCGACCGTCCCGGAGCGTGCCATTGCTATGGCATCGGCCGGTGTCGCGTATTCCAGATGATCGCATGACAGGGCATCGAAGCTGGCAGCAAGGGCGGCGCCTCCCAGCCAGGACAATTGTTCCGCGTGCAATTTCACCCGTAGCCCAAGCAAACGGGCTTTTTCGAAAACCCTTTGAATCTGCTCGGTCGAAAAAGCAATGCCCTCGCAAAACCCATCGACCGCATCCACAAGTCCTTCATTATGGGCGGCTTCCAATGCAGGCAGGCAAACCTCATCCAGATACGCGTCGCTGCGACCGACATATTCCTCCGGAACAGAATGCGCGCCGAGAAAGCTTGTGCGCACACATACGGGGCGAAGCGTTGCGATCCTTCGGGCTACGCGCAACATTTTCAGCTCCGTCTCGACATCCAGTCCGTAGCCCGACTTAATCTCGATCGTTGTCATCCCTTCAGCGATGAGCGCATCTACCCGTTCCAGAGCGGATGCCAGCAAACGCGATTCACTCGCCGTGCGTGTCGCAGCAACGGTCGCAGCAATACCTCCGCCTGCCTGTGCAATCTCTTCATAGCTCGCGCCATGGAGACGCATCTCAAACTCGGTGGCACGGTTACCGCCATGCACAATATGCGTGTGGCAATCGACGAGACCCGGCGTGACCAGGCGGCCTTCCAAATCTAGAGCGTCATCCCTGCGCGCATCGCCTGGAATGTCCGCCATCCGGCCGACCCACGCCAGTCGATCTCCCTTTATCCAGACCGCCCCGTCCGCGACGAGTCCGTAAGGCGCACCCCCGTCAGGAGTCGCTAACGTAGCATGGGTCAATAGCATGATTCTTGTTGCCTGTTGTCGTCAGCCATTTTATATGTACGCACATAAAAATGAGTCAAGGAAGAACATAATGGCCGTGATCTGGGCTCGGACAGCGCTTCTCTCAGACGGCTGGGCCAACGCGGTTCGCATCGAAACCGGACTTGACGGAATTATCCATTCTGTGACCGCAGACGCGTCTCCTCAAGGGCAGATAGTCGGCATACTCCTTCCGTCGCCGGCCAACATCCATTCGCACGCGTTCCAGCGTTCCATGGCAGGGTTGACCGAAAGGCGGGGCCCCGATCCGCGGGACACTTTCTGGACCTGGCGGCAACTGATGTTTCGCTTTCTCGATCGACTGAATCCGGACCATGTCGAGGGCATCGCTGCCTTTGTCCAAATGGAAATGCTTGAGGCAGGCTATTCGGCCAATGTCGAGTTTCACTATCTGCACCATCAGCCAGGCGGTGCTCCCTATGACAGACTTGCAGAGATGTCGGACCGCATTATCGCGGCCGCATCGACAACCGGAATCGGATTGACCCTCCTGCCCGTTCACTATCAATATGGCGGCTGCGACAAGCGCCCGCTTGGGTCCGGCCAGGTCCGCTTCGGAAACGACTTCGACCGATATACACGTCTTGTAGAAGATGTTGCAAAATCCGTTTCGAGCTTGCCAGCCGACTGTCGAACCGGCGTAGCGCCCCACAGCCTGCGAGCCGTGGCCGCCGAGGACATTCAGTCGGTCGAGCGACTGGCGGGCGACGGGCCCATCCACATGCATCTGTCGGAACAACAGGCCGAAGTCGATGAAGTGATCGCCCGCTACGGCGCACGCCCCGTAACCTGGTTCCTGGACAATTGTAATGCAGGACCCAGATGGTGCCTCATCCACTGCATCCAGATGCAAGCCGAAGAAACCGAAAGGCTCGCCTGGACCGGCGCCGTGGCTGGTATCTGCCCGGTGACAGAGGCCAGTCTCGGAGATGGTATCTTCAATGCAACCGGCTGGCTCGGCGCCGGCGGCGCGCTGGCGATTGGTTCGGATTCGAATATCCGCATATCGCTTACCGAAGAACTCCGCGCGCTGGAATATTCTCAGCGCCTCCGCGATCATTCCCGCGCGGCGCTGGCAACGCCGCACTTATCAACTGGTCGGCACCTGTTCGAAATTGTCAATCAGGGCGCAGCGATCGCCGCCGGCCGAGATAGCGGAGAGATCCGGGAAGGTGTCCTGGCGGACCTTGTCGCGCTCGATGATGAAAGTACCTGTCTGGGCAGCCGATCCGGGGATGCGCTGCTCGACAGCTATATATTTGCCGGTGATGATCGTCTGGTGACGGATGTCTGGTCTGCAGGTCGGCATCTGGTGCAGAATGGACACCACAGGGATCATGACCAGATAACCAGGCGTTACCGCGAAATCATGCGCGAACTCGGAGACGCAATATGACGCGTGACACGCTCCAAAACTGGCAATCGGTGCGGAAGGAAGTGCTCTCCCGGATCCATTCGCGACAATGGAAGCCCGGAGAACTTATACCCAATGAAGCCGACCTGGCACAGGAGTTTGGCTGCGCCAGGTCCACAGTGAACCGCGCGCTGCAAAACCTCGCAGACGACGGTTTGCTTGATCGCCGGCGCAAGGCCGGCACACGCGTCGCAATGCATCCGGTGCGTAAGGCGACAATGTCGATTCCCGTGATCCGCAACGAGATCATCGCCAGGGGAAGCGCCTATGGATATGACCTGATTTCTTCGGAGCGCAGTACGCCCCCCCCCCACGTCGCAGCTCTGATGGGTTTGGAGCCACGCACCGACGTTATTCATATTGCCTGCCTTCATTCGGCAGATGACACACCCTATGTTGTGGAGGATCGCTGGATCAGTTCTGATTGGGTTTCGTCCGACGATATGGTCAACTTTGCCCACCTTAGTCCCAATGAATGGCTCGTCACTCATGTCCCGTTCACCGCAGGCGACATTGCTTTTTCGGCCATATCTGCAGGCGCGTTTGAGGCAGGCCTGCTCGGGTGCGAATTGGGGGCGGCTTTGTTCGTCATTGACCGGACGACCCGCAACAACGAACGGACAATCACGACAGTTCGCCTCATCTTTGCCCCAGGCTACCGCATTGACACGGTAATCTGAGTCAACTTCGGCCTCAGTTGAGGTACTCGGCGCCTGCCTCCACTTGAGCCAATATCCCGGTCAAGGAGCGATCGAAGGTGCCGGACACCGATCAAGCCCGGAAGTAAAACTGCCGATAGCAGGCGTTTTGTGATAACAAAATAACGCTCCTCTCGGAGTGACCCGCTTTCACAAAGCCTATTTGAACGCCTTGATCACTGCATCGATGTTCACCTTGATCGATTTGTCATGGCGGCGGATGGGAGGAACTTCGCGCTGAATATCGAGCAATTCATAGACCGCCATTTGCGCCGCGCGCACTGAATATTCAACCGTGAAGACGACATCCTCGGGCACTTCGACAAACTGGCTGACGAGCGCAAGGTTTCCGGACGTCTTCGGCACCGGAAGAGGCCTGTCGCTCAGGGCCCGCGGCATGAACATGCTGGTGATGTACGGCATCCGGCAGGGGATGCAGTTCGCGGCCGCAAATGTTTTGTCGAAGTCGAAATTGAGGTGGCCACAAAGTTCGCGAAGAATGTCCTCACCGCTACAGGCTGACATGGGTTTCGCCACGAAATCGCCGATACGGTCCGGATGAAGCGCATAGCCCCAAAACACCTGGACATCATCAGGCTGGTTTGCAAAGTGCGGTTGATAGGCCAGTACAACCGACATCAACCAGTTGGAATCCCTGAAAGTCACAAGCCCGCCTGTACCTGCCTTGTTTCCGGAGAACGCCTCCATCTGCTCAAAGAAGGCCGTGTCTTTGAGCGTCACAGTGAAGGACGCCCAGCAGGATTCAGGAATACTTGAGTTGAACACCGATGGATCGCCAAACTCGGGCCTGCCATCAGCAAGTTTTTCCCAGAGCGACCAACCGCCGCTATCCGCCTTTGTGAGCGGTGTGGGCACACGTGTCATGGAGCCGATACTCGACGCATCGGTCATTGATCCGTTTTGAAAGATGACGAGATCATTTTCTCCCACTGCCACGCGCTTCGCTTCGCCTGCCTGTTTCAGCATGATGCCGACGACAGTCAGTTTGGCGGCATCAGCATCAAATTCGAAATCGGTGACGGTCGTGTCAGTCTGAAAGCGAACATTCTTCTCCCGCAGCCAGTGCACCAGGGGCAGGACAAGAGAGTCGTACTGATTGTAGACGGTCCGTTTGACGCCAGCGAGCGTCTCGATCCGGGAGAACTCTTTCATGAACCGGTGCAGATAGCGTCTGAACTCGACTGCGCTGTGCCATGGTTGAAAAGCGAACGTCGTTTGCCACATAAACCAGAAATTCGTCGTGAAGAATTCCGGTGACAGCCAGTCGGTTATGACACTGGTTCCAAGCTTTTCCTCACGCGCTTCAGTGAGCTTCAAAAGCTCTATACGATCTGTCATAGAGAAGCCCATCGAGCTGACATCCACGATGGCGCGGTTACGGTCCACCAGGCGCGCTTTTGAATGGGCTTTCATGCGGCTGTTGAATGCCAGAATCTCATCAAAAACCGTCTTTGACGGATCGCTGAGTGACGGAATGGTCTTGAACAGATCCCAGGTGCATTCGTAGTTGTCGGTTGTCAGCATCCGGCCGCCCCGCATGGAGTATCCGTCCTGCGGATTTCCCGCGCCATCAAGGCTTCCGCCCAGCTGGGGCAAGGATTCAAAAATCGTGATGTTCTCACCTTGCATGCCGCCGTCGCGGATCATGAATGCTGCGGCGGCGAGCGAGCCGATCCCGCCTCCGACCAGATAGGCCCTTATATATTGAGTCATGACAGGTTCTTTTCAAATTCGCCGGACGCAGAAGAAGCTATATGGACGCCCGTATCCTCACCGGTTTGCGGAAGGACGATTGTCCGTATGACAGAGCGCTCGAAGAGCGAATCTGTCGCTCAGATTGAGATCGATACGATGTCGTCGGTCACGTAGACGTAGTCGGGAACAGGCAGGTTAAGGGGTGCCGGTCCTTTCCGAATTCTTCCGGAAATATCGTATTGCGAGCCATGACAGGGGCAATACCAGCCGCCATACTCCCCGACATTTCCCTGATTCGGTCCGAGCGGTACGCAACCAAGGTGAGTGCAAACGCCAGATGTGATCAGGATATGGGGGTTTAGCGTGCCGTCGGGTTTGGGGCGCAACCGTGCCTCGTCCGTTTCAGGATCGCGGAGGCGTTCAATATTCACAGAGCGTGCGGAAGCAATCTCCGCATCGGTTCTGCGACGGATGAACCAGGGCAAGCCACCGATCAGCACCCGTATTTCGCTGGCGGCTTCCAATTTTGAAATATCCACGTCGAGTGAACTTGAGGCACGTGTATCGCCAGCCGGATTCATCTGGTCGACAAGGGGCCATACCGACATGAAGGCCCCGCCGAAAGCAAAGGCACCCGTCGCAATGAAGATGAAATTGCGGCGTTCGCTATCAGGAGAAGAAAAATCTGTCATGGGATATCACCTTGTCTTTCATGGACACTTGAGCTGACCCCGTAGGACGCATTCGGTTGCACGCCGGAGTAGGAATCCCGTTCGCGTCGCCTAAACATAGGAAAACGCGCGACCGAACTGCGGAGCCATACCGATAAGACGGGGGAACACGTTCTCGCCCTGTGCGAAGACAACCCAACGGTCTGGTTCTGGCTCGGGACCTTCATTGACGAGGAAGGGAGAGCGACACAATGAAAGCCCCAAGCCAGGGGCGGCAACACCCGTTACGGGTGCCAGGCATCCGCCCTATTCGGTTTGAACAGCATCCTTGCTATCAGGCATCATCGGACAATAGTCGTCGGGGTTGTGTCCCATAGCCTCATGCTTGGCCTGGCAGTCTTCGGCGTTCACCTTGTCGTGATCCATCATGCTGCCATGGTCCATCTTGGAGTCCATGGCGGCGCCGCCCATTTCCTGACCTGCGCTCTCACCGTGTTCCATCATGTGACCATCAGCCATTTTCTCCTTCATGCCTGCCATACAATCGGTTGATCCGTCCTGTCCTGGCATGCAGGACTTCGACGTATCGACCGGGGCTTCGACTGCAGGCTTGTCGGCATGGTCGTGTGAGGCGTGACCTTCCTGCGCAAGTGCTGCGGGCGACAAGGCGAATAGAGCGACGGCGCTAATCCAGATTGGTTTCATTGATGTCATCCTCTTTTTCAGGTTGCCGCCCAAGGGGTATTGGGCGGTTGCTACGTATTACGCAGCTCACGAGCAGCACCCTCAGGACCAGATGCAGCTCCATGCACAATGATTCAAAAGGCAAACCATGTTCGACCCCCGTTTGCTCGCCGCAATTGTCATGGTTCTGTGGGCGTCATGCTATCCACTGATCACGCTGGGACTTGATGACGCACCACATCTGACCTTCGCAGCCCTCAGGGCGATAATTGCCGGCACCGTACTGATCACTGTAGCCGGGCTCAAGCACGCGCCCCTGCCCCGTACGCCTGCCGCCTGGGGCTGGATTATCCTGGCGGGCCTTAGCATGACGACTTTTGGCTATTTCGGTATGTTTCATGCCGCCGACTTCCTGTCGCCAGGCCTCGCAACGGTGATTGAAAGCCTCCAGCCCCTGCTGGCTTCGCTGCTGGCGATCGTGTTCTTGCGCGAACGGCTCGGCCCGGCGGCGTGGTTTGGCCTTGTCCTTGGCATTATTGGTGTCGTACTTATCGCCGGCCCGCGCATTTTTGCGCCTGGTGGCGCCTCTACAGCACTTGGCATTGGCTTTGTCGTTCTCGCAACGAGCGGTGTCGCGATCGGCAATATTGCCATAAAGATGCTGTCGGTCGAAGTCGATGCCGCCATGGCCATGGGCCTTCAACTCCTTGTTGGGGCGCTTCCGATCACATTTCTGGCCCTGGTAACTGAAACACCCTCAGCAATAAACTGGTCGCCCGTTTTCATCATTTCGCTGCTTGGTCTCGCATTGCCCGGAACGGCTCTAGCCTATTGGCTTTGGCAAACCACTCTCAAGTCACTTGATGTTTCAAAGGCGGCCGCTTTCAGTTTCCTGGTCCCGATCATTGGCGTCAGCCTGGGTGCCGGCTTCTTCGGCGAGCCGTTAACCGCAAGCGTCATAAGTGGAGTGATCTTCGCCGCGATTGGCGTGTACCTCGCTTCGCGTCCGCGAAAATCGCGATCCCGCTCTGCTTTGACACCGCCTGCGTCCTAATTATCGGCATTGACCTGGCTCTGAAGACTCTTCCGGGCGCGATAAACGCGTGTCTCAACGGTCTTGACCGATACACCCAGGATGTCGGCGACTTCGCTCTGGGGCAAGTCCTGCAGAACTTGCAGTGTGAAAGCCTGTTTCAGCTTTCCCGGAAGCGCGTCAATCAGGGCACTTACCCTTGCCAGCTCGTCACGACGTTCATATTCCTCCGAAATATTTTGCGAAGGGTCGGCGATGTCGGGGCGATCAGGCCCATCAAGCGGCGCGGCGGTAAAGAAGAAGCTGCGCACAGCGCGTTTACGGCCATGATCGCGCACCTTGTTGAGCGCGATATGGTAGAGCCATGTCGAGAATTTACGCGAAGGGTCGTAACGGGCCAGACCGCTCCAGGCAGCCGCGAATGCATCCTGCAGCACGTCATAAGCGTCGTCACTCCCCTGCATGCAACGATGTATGTAGCGATAGAGAGGTTCTTTATACCGGCGCATGAGTTCGGTGAAGGCGCGCTCGTCGCCCCCTGCTGCGGCTAGAGCAAGCTCCGCGTCGTTTCGCTCGGTTTCATGCACCTGGCTAAGCCTAGTCCCCCGTCAGTGCCCGAACGACTTCTGCATCGAAGACTGCCGCCTGCTCCTCTGTAAGCAGTTCTCGCATTTCAAATACATGTTCGATGGTCAATTTTTGCAATTCCCCCATTGCCTGATGAAACTCCTCGATCGCCGCCTGAACCCTCGGCGAGTTTGTCTTGTCTGCGCTGATCGCCTCTGCGAGTGCCCGATTTGCCCCCTTGAGCCGGGCCTCAAGTTGGGATTTATGGATCGCAAACCTCTCTTCAGTCACTTCCAGCTTCACTTCCTGATCCTTGCTCAGGTTCAGGTCGTGATGGACCAGATCATGCAGTCCCGCCGCTGAGTTGGACGGACGGGCGTTATTAAGATGTCCCGACAAAAATACTCCCGTCATGCCCGCGCACAGGGCGATGAAGGCGACGATGATCCAGTGTTCCAGCTTCATCCGCCTGTGATTATCCCAGGAGAGCCGATGGCGCAAACGGTGCCTGCGTCGAAAAAACTTCAAATTCAGCGGCTGGCGGGCCCGATGGGGCGACCAATATACCGACAGAAAGTCCAATCGCGACCGCGAGTGTCATCGCGCCAATACGGCTCATCAGGGGCGCGGCCATCAACCCGCCGCTGGCAGGCAGCGAAGCGGGAAGCACTGCGAACACGCCTTTCTGGCGGGCATCTATACGGTCCCAGACCTGAGGCTCAAGATTGCGCAGATCCCTGTCGATCGGATCCGATTTAAGCCGAGCGAGCAATTGGTCGAGATCTTTGGACATGTATTCACCTCATATCACAAACGTTAGGTATCATTGCGTATTGCTTGGTACGTTCCGCCTGAGCGGAGCCCTCAAAAAAGATTCAGGAAAGTGCAATTTGTAGGTATTATTGCGTATTGCATGGTACGTTCCGCTCGCATTTTGTTCTCAAGAACTGAATCAGACATGCTCTAGGTCCGATCAAGAGAAACTGCAATTGACCCACTGCTGGATACATCTGAACAGGTAAGATCGTTCAGCACACTGGGATCATTCCTCAATCTGCGATAGCCTGATCCCATGGTGATGAATATTCAAGCCGCGGCCTCTCGATGGCGCACAGCGGGCGTTTACCTGTTATTAATGGCCGGTTTCAATACCGTCTGGGAAATCGCGCAGTTTCCGCTCTATCAGATTTGGCTCGAGGGGTCGTTTCGCGCGCAGATCTACGCCATAAGCCACTGCACAATTGGCGACGTGATGATCGCGGCCGTCTCACTTACGCTGGCATATGTGCTGGTCGGGCGCGGGCCATGCTCGCATCGAAGATTTTGGGCGACGGCGCTCGCAACAACCGCGTTCGGGGTCGCCTATACCGTGTTCAGTGAATGGCAAAATGTATCGATACGTGGCAGCTGGGCTTACCGCGATATCATGCCGCTCGTGCCGCCGTTTGGAACGGGCCTTGCCCCACTCCTGCAATGGACAATCCTGCCCTTGCCGGCGTTCGCCCTCGTGCACCGGATTTCTCGGGCCTAAAATTCTTGCAACTTTGTCGCACGCAATACCTGCGCCGAAATTGAGGGGCCGACAACTGCCCGGCGTAACCGACATTGAATAGCGTTCCGTTGATTCGAAACGCTACATGCTCAAAGGAGAACCTCATGCGTCTTAAACTCGCGGGACTGTTAATCGTCACCAGCACGCTCAGTGCGTCAGCCGCTCTGGCCGATGTCTACGATCTCAAAATCGATCAGTTCGAACGTACGGTCGAGGGCAAGACGCTGACAGGTGTTAGTATCAATGGGGCCAGCCCCGGCCCTTTGCTGCGTCTGCATGAAGGCGAAGATGTCACGATCAACGTCACCAATACGCTGGCTGTCGATACGTCCCTCCACTGGCACGGAATCATACTGAACGCCAAGATGGACGGGGTGCCAGGTATCAGTTTTGATGGCATCGCGCCTGGCGAGACTTATACGTATCATTTCACGGCCAAACAATCGGGCACTTATTGGTATCACGGTCACTCCGCACTTCAGGAACAAGAGGGCGTTTTTGCACCGATCATTATCGAACCTGCCGCACCGGAGCCCTTCCAGTATGACCGTGAGCATGTCGTAATCCTGTCTGACTGGCTGAATGACAGTCCCTATAAAGCGCTCGCAAATCTCAAGAAGCGGTCGAATTATTACAATTACAATCGGCGGACTGTCTTCGACCTCTGGCGTGATTGGAGGAATGCGGATGGGGCCCAGAAGACTAACGTCATTAAAGAGCGTCTGGCTTGGGGCCGGATGCGCATGGACCCGAGCGATATCGTCGACATTACCGGCTATACATTCCTTGTGAACGGCGAAACGCCTCAGGATAATTGGAACGCGCTGTTCGAGCCCGGCGAAAAGATCCGCCTCCGGTTCATCAATGCAGCGGCCATGACCTATTTTGACGTCAAAATTCCGGGGCTGAAGATGACCGTTGTGCAGGCCGATGGTCAGAATATCGAGCCCATTTCTGTGGATGAGTTCCCGATCGCCATTGCAGAGACATTTGATGTCATTGTCGAACCGGAAGCAGGCAAGTCTTATACGATTTTTGCGGCTGCCAAGGACCGCTCAGGCTATGCAAGGGGCACGATCAGCGAAACGCCCGGTGCCGAAGCGGCGATTCCTGAACTTGGACCGCGCCCAGAACTAACCATGACTGCGATGGGCGGCAGTCACGGTGACCATGGTATCACGAACGACAAACCCAAAAGTGCCGAAACGGGCATGGAGGGCATGGCAATGGGCATGAGCGCGGACGATCATGCCGGATACGGCAGCATGTCGGCGATGGAAACTGGACCGATAGTCCTCAGCTATGCCGATCTTCGTGCACTCACACCCTATACGGACCGCCGTGCGCCCGACCGCGAGATCGAATTGCGATTGACGGGCAACATGGAGCGATACGTCTGGTCCATCGATGACGTGAAGTTCGGCGATGCTGGCCCACTCGAGCTCAATTATGGCGAGCGGGTTCGCATCACGTTCAAGAATGAAACTATGATGGAGCACCCGATGCACCTGCACGGATTGTGGATGGATCTGGTCAATGGCGAAGGCGATATGGCCCCGCGCAAGCACACTATCACGATCAGGCCCGGGGAAACGATTTCCGCCGACGTAACGGTCGATGCGACCGGGTCATGGGCCTTTCACTGCCACATACTGCAGCACGCTGCGACGGGTATGTTCCGGAAGGTCACCGTCATTGGCGGCCCGCAATAGCTCCCACCCAACAAGGATAAGACAAATGAAATACATATTCCTGCTTGCAGGCGTGTTGGCTACTGCGCCCGCCTCGCCTGCCTTCGCAGCCGAAGGCGATCCGGTTTACAATTACACCCTCATGGAAGCTGACATCGCCGAAATCGACAATGAAACAGTCGGTGCCTGGGATGCCCAAGGCTGGATCGGTGGCGACTACAATCGATTCTGGTGGAAGAGCGAAGGCGCGTTGACCGACGGAAACTTTGAGGACGCCGAGATACAAGCCCTCTATTCGCGCAATATTTCCAGGTTCTGGGATGCGCAGGTTGGCGTGCGTTACGATCTTGAGCCCAAAGGAGAGACATATGGTGTTATCGGCCTGCAAGGGCTTGCCCCCTACTTCTTCGAAGTCGATGCAGCCGCCTTTGTATCCTCAAGCGGAGAAGTCAGTGCAAGGTTCGACGCGACAGGAGAACTCCTGTTTACCCAGCGTCTGATCCTTGAACCCGGTGTGGCGTTCGATTTCTTTGCAGAACGCGACCGGTCTAGGCAAATCGGATCGGGCCTTTCGACAGCTGAATTCAGTGCCCAGCTGCGCTATGAGTTCACCCGAGAACTCGCTCCGTATGTCGAGCTTGCTTATCAGAAAGCCTATGGGGAAACGGCTGACTTTCAACGCGCCGCGACAGGCAGCGATGATGACACTGTTTTCAAAATTGGCCTGCGGACAATGTTCTGACGCCGCTCGGAAGTGACCTCTTGCTCGGCCAAAGCCGAACAAGGCGCGCATC